>Ga0164241_10000182_pt1 | contig 150012 bp, 132 predicted proteins | sample OricomyardsoilBY_FD_108780 | JGI IMG/M metagenome (GOLD analysis project Ga0164241, IMG submission 108780) | Backyard soil microbial communities from Emeryville, California, USA - Original compost - Back yard soil (BY) | ecosystem: Environmental > Terrestrial > Soil > Unclassified | place... | reverse complement strand
TCATCGCTTCTTTGTCCTTTATTCTGTCTCTCGACAGAAAACCTTTTAAGAATCGACTCGAACTATACCTCTATCGATATAATCCGGGTCCGCTATCAATCTACATCTATTCAATGAACGTTTTGAAATTCTTTGAGCCCGTGCTCGCGTATTTCAAGAAGTGGGAACTCGATCCCTTTAAACACTCAAATCCAGCTGATTTGATCCCTTTGTTTCATTTTGGGAGTGCAAATATAGTGGTAATGTTATTAAGAGCAAACCTCAGCAAAAAAGTTTTAAACTTTTATATGGTGTTTTTAGGCTGAAATGTAGCTTTTTGTCTCTTAAAGAGCGGTACGGTACTACAGGCTTCTCCAAACATAATGCTGGATGCGTATTTGCGAAGGCGATCAGTTGCTTCCACATAAGCCGTAATGGGAACAAAAACTTTACTACATCCCTTAATCACAACCTTGGCATCCTGAAAATTTTTCCATTCCACTTTTGAAAGCGCATCATGAAACAACTGATTTTCAAGTTCTTCTAGATTTCCAAAAATAATTTTGCTTGCGTAAGGTTGAAGCGCAATTGTAAGCAACATGTAGGCCCACGTTGGAACAATTGCATCCGCTGAACAATCGATGGCTATATTCTTGTCTTTGTATTTAGACCAGTCGTGTGATTTTATGAAATCGCGAAAATCTTTTTCTCTTAAAATCAATCCTTGAAAGAGGCAATCTTTCATATCAAAAAGTACGCGCTCTCCGGACACATAAAGCTCCTCCAGGTCGAACGTAATCAGCTGACTACCCGATACGCGATTAATAATTTGCTCCTCCATAGTATTATACCAAACACAATTATGCCTCTTTTGGTTTTCGGATCATAAAGTCCTTAAGATAAAATGGTTCAAATGTCGCCAAGTCTTCTACCTGTCCTAATTGCCATTTCGCATGCGCCAATTCACCCATATCCTTTGCTGATGGCACAATATCATGAATAAAGCGAGCATTTGAATGCTTGATGATTGCACGGCATTTATCTGAGCCATTACCAAAAAAAAATACTGATCCTCGATTCAATTCCGGTTCAAAGCTTTGCTCATCAATCACCTTTGCTTCGGTCTGCTTCACCGCAAGCAACGCGTCATCAAATAACATTGTATACACTTCCATCCTGCGGGCATCCAACATCGGACAAAGAAGATGAGGTTCGGAACGTTGCCGGTGATGTACAAGAATTCTTTCTTTCACGTGAAAAGCCATTAGCTCCAATGTGTTGATGGAAATCAACGGGATACTCAAAGCATAACACAATCCTTTAGCCGTAGCAACTCCTATCCGCAAGCCAGTATAAGAACCCGGACCTGAAGAAATTGCAACCCCATTGATCTGACCAGGTGTCAACGCACACGTCTGTATCAGCTGATCAATCAATATGGAAAGCTTCGAGCCTGCTGTTTGCCCTATGTGAAGTTCTGAGCTCGCAAGTAATTTTCCATCCTGGTGAAGGGCTACAGAGCAAACGTACGTGGCCGTTTCAATGCTTAACAAAAGTGCCATTAAAGGGGAGCGAGTATTTTTTTATAAGCACTCGCATTCTCAAGAATTTTTTTTGCCTCCAGAATATCCTCATCCTGCTCCATAGCAAATTCAATTTGCCCGGAGGTGAGCTTATAGTGAAATGCAATTTCAGAATTGAGCAATTCGGAAATATCTGCTTTAAATCGCTGAAGGTCTGTCAATCGGTTTTGTTGTATGGAAGATTGAAGTTTGGTCATTTGGTTCTGCAGGTCATTGGCATATCGTTCTTCCTTGGCAGCACTCAAAAGATCATCTGCTCTTTTCTCCAGAGCTGTCGTGTATGTGAAATTCTTTTCTTTCATCCAGGCAACAAACTTTTCATACTCTGCATCACTGAGCTTAAAATTTCTCATGCTGGCTGGTTCTGCGTGCTCCATACAATACTTCGTTGCATAATCAAAAATATACCCCGAAATCAACAGTTCTTCGATTGCTGTGTTAATCATTTTATTTTTTAAAACAAGATCAGGATCAAGACCGCCGCCATCGTATACTTTTCGGCCAACTCTTGTTTTAAATTCAGATTTTAACGAGTCTGCTACACGCTCTACAGTGCCATCACTCTTTCGATGTGTATAATCAAGTGCCTGAATACATCTTCCACTTGGAATATAATATTTCGCAGTCGTTATTTTTAATTGCGAGCCATAAGGCAATTGTCGTGTAGTCTGAACCAGCCCCTTACCAAATGTTTTTTGTCCTACGAGAACAGCACGATCATAATCCTGCAATGCACCAGCTACAATTTCAGATGCCGATGCACTTGATTGATTCGTGAGTACGGCAAGTGGTATCTCGGTATCAACAGGATTATTCAACGTACTGTATGATTTATTCCAGTCCTGTACCTTTCCTTTCGTAGCCACCACTTCGTTTCCTTTTGGAACGAACACATTAACAATGTTGATCGCTTCACGTAAAAGTCCACCAGGATTACTGCGTAAATCCAGGATAATTTTTTTTGCTCCTTTTGCCTTTAATTGCACCACGGCCTGCTCCACTTCCTTTCCGGCACCCGGTGTGAAGCCGCTTAATTTTATAAAACCGATTTCCGTATTGAGCATGCCCTGATAAGGAACATTGCTAATTTTTATTCGCTCACGCATGACCTTAAAGGAAAGATTATCCTTTTGCCCTGCACGCTTTACAACAACCTGAATTTCTGTTTTGGGTTTGCCTTTTAGCAAGGCACTTACGTCAGAAATTGAACTTCCCATTACGCTCTTGCCATCGAGTGAAACAAATTCATCACCAACTTTAATTCCAGCTCTCTGCGCGGGGTATCCTTCATACGGATGAGTGACCACTACTTTTTTATTGACTACACCAATCAACGCACCAATACCCGCGTACTGACCCGTAGTTTGTATACTGTATGCCTCCTCATTCTCTTCAGCAATATAATCTGTGTAGGGATCTAAAGATTCCAGCATACCGTGGATACCGGTTTCTGTTAATTTCTTAGGGTCGAGCTCGTCGACATAATATGCATTCACCTCTTTGAAGAGCGTAGAAAAAATATCAAGGCTTTTTACGATCTCAAAATACTTCTCTTCCGGAACGTAAAAGCCAAATAAAGTAATCACTCCAAACCCTAACGCCACCAGACCCCATCTACTCCTTTTGGATTTCATCGTCATTCAATTATCAATACATAAATATACAAACCTGCATCAACCTTTCCACCCGAATTTATATGGGGTAATACATCACAAATCTCAAAATGGTCTCCTTAGTTGTAATCCTGGTTTAAAGAAATCCGGCTTGAGGCCGAAAAACTATTGAGTTTGTCAATCACCCGGATCACACTGGTTTGAATTACATCAAAAGATTCAATTTTTTTGGCCGAATAAATGAATCCCAATAATAAAGGCGTATTTAAGATTAGGGCACTCTTATTCAATCTGTAGGCTTCGCGGGCCCGTCTTTTAAGGATATTTCTGTCTACAGCTCTCTTAAAACTACGAGCAGGCACTGAAAACAGCACTTGGTGAACCGGATCTTGGGAGCTGGAGAGGGGTTTATGAATGATTCTGAAGGGGTATAAATGAAAAGAGGAACCCTTGGAGAAGAGTTCCTTAATCAGTATTTCGCTCTTGAGATGTTCAGCCTTACGGAATGTGTAACCTCCCATGAGATCAATTTAATCAATCTCTTTCGAGGCCGAAAGCGATCTATTTATGTTTTACAGTCTTTTCGTCAGAAACGGTAAGCTTCTTTCTGCCCTTCTTTCTGCGACTGGCCAGTACCCTGCGTCCGTTGGCGGTAGCCATACGTTCACGGAAACCGTGTTTGTTCTTTCTTTTCTTGCGCGATGGTTGAAATGTCCGTTTCATGTGTATTATCGTCCTTTACCATTATTATAAAGGGCTGCAAAAATGTGCAGGATTTATTGGATTTGCAAGATTGGCCGGGATTTTCTGCCCATACCTTAAATATTACCTAAATAAGGTCTTTTAATATCTCCTTTACCGTATTTGTTGGGAGACGCGGACCCCACTGGGAAACAACTTTTGAAGAGGCCAGCGATGCCAGTTTTCCAGCTTCCGCATAACTATGGCCGTGTGTTATTGCATACATAAAAGCACCCGAAAACATATCACCTGCGCCATTAGTATCCACTGCATGAACCTTGTAGGGTTCAATCTGAATGAATGTGTCACCATCATAAATTAACGCACCGTTGGCACCCAAAGTGATCACAAAATGTTTCGCGAAATCCTTCAGTTTCTCGCGGGCGTCTTTTACCGTGTCGGTGCCTGTAAAGATCATCGCTTCTTCATCATTACAAAAAAGCAAGTCCACACTTGCCCCAACAATCTCCTGCATTTGAGTGCTGAAATACTTCACCATGCTGGGATCGGAAAACGTAAGGGCAACGTTCACTTTGTTTTTCTCTGCAATTTTTTTCGCCTCCTTCATGGCCTCCAGCCCCTTCGGACTTGCTACGAGATATCCTTCCAAATAAAGGAAAGTTGAATTCTTAATGGAAGATTCATCCAGTTGTTCGGGCGAAAGAAAAGAACTCACGCCAAGAAATGTATTCATCGTTCTTTGAGCATCCGGAGAAGTCATAACCAGGCAACGGCCGGTGTGACCTTCAGGACAATTCTTGTACGTGAGGTTTGTCTGAATTCCATGACTCGCGAGATCGTCTAAAAAAAATTTCCCTAAATCATCGTGCGCTACAAGACAAGAATAAAAACTTTTTCCTCCAAATTGATTGATAGCAGTAACCGTGTTCCCGGCCGAACCACCACCCGTCATTTTGCTTTTATTCATATCGATAGCTTTCATCAGGTGGATCTGGCGCTTTTCGTCCACCAGTGTCATCACTCCTTTTTCTACCTCGTTCAATGCAAAAAAATCATAATCTACTTCCGTTACGATGTCTACGATTGCATTACCGATGCCATAGACATCATATTTTTTTTGTTCTGTCATGATTTTAAAATTTTAAGAATGCAATAATAGGGAAGATTGGATCAAGCCACAAAATGCCGAATTCTATTTCTTTGGCGGGATGTTCAGCGTTCGTCTGAATTTCGCTGCCCGATCCGGATAATCGGTAATAAAACCATCCACGCCCATTCCTTTTAATACGAGCATATCTTTTTCTTCATTCACCGTCCACGGGATGACACGTATTTTTTTTGCATGGAGCGAACGCACAACTTCGTTTGATAGTAAAGAAAAATCAGGACTATAGATAGAGGGATTGAATCCCAACTCCTCCAGATTTTGTTCGGCGGACTTGTTATTCTCCACCAGGGCCGCAAGACGTACCTCCGGATATTTGCTATGCCAGTATTTCAACACACGAAAATCAAAGGATTGAATGACCACGCGCTCCAGCGGAATATATTCGTCCAGCAGTTCGTACACCAAGTCTGAAAACTTTTCAGGTTTTGGATGAAATTTATCGTCCATTCCAGCAACTGTCTTGATCTCTATATTATAGTCAACCTCATAGTTTGAGTAGCTCTTGATATGATCTTCCACTGCAATTAACACATTGCGCAGCAAGGGTTTTGAAACTTTCATTTTTGCTTGAGCTGGGAATCGTGCGTTTACTTTGGTGCCGCAATCGCACATCGCCACCTGCTCATACGTCATCTGGTAAATATTGAACTTGCGTTCATTTTTTTTTGCGATGGGATTTCCCGCCGCATCGAGGCATATTTCTGATGATATCCACGGTTCATGAGAAACAACAAGCTGCCCATCCTTCGTTACTACCAAATCCATTTCTATTGTATTCACCCCGGAATCAAGGGCCATTAAAAAGGCTGGGATTGTATTTTCAGGGCGCAAGCCACGTGCGCCTCTATGGCCCTGAACATCGAATTTTGGGATATACTGAGCTTGTGCGAAGCTGTAAGCATTCAAAATAAGAAATAGAACGGCCGATGTCTTTTTCATAAAACAAAATTACGAATTCAGCCTGGTATTTTTTAAAAGCAAAAGCCGCCTGTAAGTATGTGACCTACACGCGGCTTCCACAAAACATTAAATTACTTAGTCAAAACGTTGAACGCGAACTCCGCTCCTTCCCGCCGAAGGATCAAGGTTTTTATTCAGCGCATAGGTAAAGCTCAACATAAAATATCTCGCCAGGTTGGTGTACGTTGTTGTCGTTAAAGAACCTGTATTGATATCAACATTTTGCTGAACACTTTGGCTATAGTTAAGAACATTATTCACACCCAATTTAACTTCTCCTGCCTGGTTCTTAAATATCAGTTTTGAAACAGACAAGTTCAGCATGGGAATGTTTAATTTATAATCGCTGCTGATGGTGTTGGTCATGGAGTAGGTGAATTCACCATTGAGTGTGAAACTCTTCAGGAATTTCCAATACGACTGAGCACGATAAACTTTATTGAAGAATTTTTGATTTTGATTTGGACTCACTTCATACTTTGTTTGCGAGTAATTCAAATTGGCGTTCAAATCCAGCAAGAAAATTGTAGGAGAACCAATAGCAAAATTGTAGCCAGCCCTTCCGCCATAGGCCTGCTGTTCAGTTGTTCCTTCAAAGGGTGTAAATACTCCAAATTCATTGGTATTGTTAACACTTAATCCTTTTGAGTAACGTGCTGTAGGACCAACATTAAATCTGCTTTTCAGTTTTGCAATAGGGAAACCAAAATTGAAATTGGAAGTCAGATTTGTGCTATTCTTAACATTTACCGGCTGTGTTGAGCGCACGGTTGCCTTGTTGCCATTTTCATCAAGATAGGTCGTTGTTGTTTGGGAGTTTACGATGGGATTCAAAGTGTAATTAGCATTTACCGTTGCCGAAAAATTAATTGAACTGTTAGGATTAAACGTATTATAATTCACGGAGGCTGTGTGCGTATACGAAGGCTCGAGATTCTCATTACCCATACTGATATTAGACTGATTGCTATTGTCTGGCACTGGATTAAGTTGGGTGAATGACGGCGTCGTCATTCTCGTATCATAACTAAAACGCATGCGGTTAAATTGAGTAAAATCATAATTCATGCGCACGGCAGGCAGAAAATTTTGAAACGTATAGTTAATTGTTGTGTCGCTCAACACAAATTCACCTTTTAACTGTGTGTTCTGGTAACCCATTCCCAGCGAGATATTGTACATCGGTGCTGCGAACCGGAAACTTGCATACGGACGATTCACCATAATGGTATTGTTATACTTATTACTAAGTGCAGTAATAACGCTGTTACCATCAAGCATGTTAGTTACCTCTTTATCCAATTGGTTTACGTTGGCACTAAAGTCATACGTAGCTTCCAGGTACTTGTTGTTTTTCTGTCCTAATGGCTCGGTATACGTGGCAGTAACTCCGTAGGTCTGATTATTATTTTTTTGCATGGTTCCCTGAGCAACAGGTGATGCTAAAACTCCGTAATTTGTATTGTTTGAAGTCAACGTACCATCGAGGTTCGCATCCGTATATGAAAATGCTGCATTCGTGGACAATGTCCTTCCCGCGCGTGAGAAACGATGTCTCCACAATAAACTCGAAGTTAAATTCGTGTTTTTCTGAGTTGTCAGATTATCCTGATCTACGGTTCTGATGATTTCACTATTATCGGGAGAATAGGTAACAGATTGCGTTGCGTTTGTTGAGTTTGTTTCTGTATAGGTAGGGTTTGCGATCACAGTAATTGAATTTACCGAATCAATTTCCTGGTCAATCCGAAGATTTACCCTGTGATTATTGCTTGTGTTCGACTGAATATTTTGCTGGTCTAAGTCACCCTGGATGTTTTCCTGTTGGGTGTCAGTTGTTAAATTTCTATTCGAATGGCTATATAAATAATTGGATGTGAGTTTGCTCTTTTTAGTCAGGTCTTTATTGAAATTGATACCCCCGGCATAGTTGGTAGCAATACCCGTTTGCTGGGCGCCTTGTCCTCCTCCTCCAAATCCACCTACATCGCCACCGGTTGAGATTTGCTCATTAATGTTATTACCACCAGCAATAATTGACAATTGTTTTCCCAATCCAAATCGATTGATCGAAGCTTTTCCAAGGAAGCGACCGTCTTCATCCCCTGAAAGCCCCAGTTTTGAATCTTTCACATCAGCACCGCCTCCTGCTGTAATATTTCCGAATGTGCTGTTGTGGCGATCGTCTTTTAATTCAAGGTTGATCGTTTTTTGACGCACACCGTCGTCAACACCTGAAAAACGTGCCTGATCTGATTTCTTATCAAATACCTGGACGCTTTTTACAGCATCAGCAGGTAAGCCTCGTGTAGCAAGCTTCGGATCGCGACCAAAAAATTCTCTTCCGTCCACCAATACCTGCTGAACGGTTTCTCCTTGTGCCGTTATACCTCCATCACTATCCACTTCAACTCCAGGAAGCTTCTTCAGCAAATCTTCAACATTGGCATTGACACCCGTTGCAAAGGATGCAGCACTGAATTCTATTGTGTCGCGCTTGATTGTAACGGCGTTTGCCTGTCCTGTAATTACAACTTCATTCAATTGCTCGCTGGAAGGTTGTAATTTTAAATTGCCTAATTCCAAGGTTGCAGATCCCTGAGGTGAAGATATGGTCTTAAAAAAAGTATCATATCCCACATAAGTAATTTTCATGAGGTAACTCCCCTGACTTACATTTCCTATCTCAAAGACACCCTCTACATTGGTTCCTTTGAAACTTACCAGCGCTGAATCTTTCTGAGAAAGAATCATGACAGTAGCAGCGGGAAGGCCGCTTCCCGTTTCATCCACCACCTTTCCTTTGATTGAGAACTTCTGTGCCATCGCAAACTGCGTGACCAGTGCAAAAATAATTACGGTTAGGATTTTTTTCATTTGGATTTTTTTCATGTCCTCAAATTTTATAAAGGAACTGTTTGGGTTATTCAATTTTCTGAGTTTATACTTTATTTATCGGATTATTACTCCTCGTTCGGCCATTCGTTTTGCATTTGCCGCTTCCAGAGCCTGATACTCTTTCATGGTAATTACTTCCGCCTTTTTTTCTACCGGAATTGCAATTTCTTCTGTAGGCTTCAATTCTCTGAGTTCGACTTTCGTAGCTACCCAATAATGTTCACCAGCATTGATATCGATTGCCAAAATTCCACCGGGCAAGGTGTTATAAATTTCAGGGCCAATGAAGGGTCTGATCTTATCAGTATACCACGCTGTATACTCCATTGGTTTTTCAGGATTTGAATTATCTGTATAGAAAGCAACTTTGCATGTATATCCCAGGATTGTTTTTGTTTCCGGTCCGAATTTCCAGGGAGAAATTTTTACGGTATCGGTGATGATATAGATTTTCCCTAAAAGTTCTTTTTTATATGTCGCAATACCAGCATCCTGATTTAGGAAAACCTGATTGTTTGTATTGCGGTTGAAACCCCCTCTGTTTCCTCCTTGAAAATTTCCTCCTTGAAAGTTTCCTCCCCCTTCAGGCCGAGGACTACCATCAGGTCGGGCACCTCCTCCGCCACCACCAGGAAAGCCACCACCTCCTCCTCCAGTTCTGTTGCCACCACCTGGAAAATTGTTTTGCTGCACGGGTTGGTCTTCCTGAAATGCTTTATATAACGATTCCGTTGCATTGAAATACAAACGAAATGTGGATGTGCGATATTCAGGAATTGTATTCTTCAGTCCTTCGCGCTCAGGCGGAAGGTTTCTATGCTGATTTGTCTTTTCATCGTAACGAATAAACCCTGTAAGAGCCTGTGAATTGGCAACTTGCAAAAAGGCAGAAACAGCAAAAACTCCCACGAGTACCATTGATTTCTTCATAACCATTTCAGATTTAGTTTCCACAAGCAAATTTACGCTCTTGCGGGGTACAAGGTTTGTTAAATGACCCAGAAACAACGTTAATTAAGGTTAATGTTCACCAGAGATCGGTATAAATGACTTTACCTTTGGGTGTTTATGAAAAAATTAAAGAACTCCGCGCTTCTTTCGCTCATGGTGAGCAGCATTATTTTGCTACTCATTCTGGAGTTCTTCTGGCTTCAGAGCAACTATGATAAAGTTGTTACTGACTTTAATAAAGAGACAAACGCCCTTTTCAGAACAACCCTCTTTTCTATCCGTGACTCATTGTTTCAAAGAAGGGTTGGAACCATGACCTTTGATTCTGCAAACGGTTTAAATCAGCGTAATTCCATGTCCATGAATTTTGGCCCTCCTGATAGTGTTATAAATATGTACATGAAGGGCCGGGCTGTCAAGATTGAAATTTTTGTGAGCCGAAGGAAAGACGATTCCATTAATCAAATCCTCACTCCCGTTATAGCACGCATTCAACGCGAAGGCATTCCGGTTCAAAATATTATTTCGCGGCCAGACACCGTTACAACGGAGCATATCCGAAGTCAATTTCGTCATGTTATGGACAGGGCGGGTTATGTTGATATGCCTTTCCAGGTAATACATTCCTTCGACACCATTCAAAATTTCAGAAGAAGAGGTGGATTCGATGTCAATTCCAACGTTGTTCGGACTTTCTTTCCCAATGTTTACACCGTAAGCTTTCCTACCGTTAGCAAATACGCGTGGACCACCATCATGCCTCAGATTCTTTTTTCATCCGTGCTCACCCTGCTCACTTTAGGTGCATTCCTCGTGATGTTTAAAAGTTTACGCTTGCAACAGCGGTTGATGGAATTGAAGAATGATTTTATCAGCAACCTGACCCATGAACTTAAAACCCCCATCGCTACAGTAAGTGTTGCCCTTGAGGCTTTGAAGAACTTTAAAGGACTCAATAATCCAAAACTAACGGAAGAGTATCTTGACATTGCACAAAATGAACTGGGCAGGCTAACGATCATGACGGATAAGGTATTGAAGACAGCTATTTTCGAAAAACATGGCGTGGATTTTCAAACTGAAAAAGTAGACCTTGAAAAAATTATCACCCAGGTACTTCAGTCAATGAAATTATTATTTGAAAAAAATCAAACAAAAATTTCCTTCGACAAAGAAGGTGCTGATTTTACCGTTGAAGGCGGGATCGATCACCTGACCAATGTGATCTACAACCTCGTTGACAATGCACTAAAATACAAATCAAAGGCCTCTGAAATCACGATCAAGCTAATCGGCCAGGCCAACAAAATCATTTTATCCGTTCGCGATAATGGGATTGGCATTGACCCTGAACACAAAGACAAAATTTTTGAAAAGTTCTTCAGGGTGCCTTCCGGCAACGTTCACAATACAAAAGGATACGGGCTTGGCCTGAGTTATGTAAATAGTGTTGTAAAAAGTCATCATGGCTCGATAGCGGTTGACAGCGAAATCGGAAAGGGAAGCAATTTCATCATTGAGCTTCCCAAGAAACAACCTTAAGTACCTGATAATTTTTTGCTAACTTATCCTCATGGACAAAGTAAAAATATTGTACGTAGAGGACGAGCCCTTTTTAGGGCGCATCGTGAAAGAGAGTCTTGAAAGCCGGGATTACCAAGTCACTATGGTAGCCGATGGAGCTCTGGCTCAACAGGCCTTTGAGCAAACCAAGCCAGACATCTGCGTACTGGATGTCATGTTGCCCAATAAAGATGGCTTTGCTATTGCTCAAAGTATTCGCCAATCCAATCCTTCTATTCCGATCATTTTTGTAACTGCTAAAACACAGACCGAAGACCTGCTCAAGGGATTTGACTTAGGAGGTAATGACTATCTGCGAAAACCATTCAGCATGGAAGAATTCATTGCCCGAGTAAATAACTTGCTGCAGATTACAAGGAAAACCCCCGGAGCACAGGAGGTAATAAGCATTGGAAAATTTGAGTTTAATACCGTGCGTTACGAATTAAAAATCGGCGATAAAGTAAAAAAACTTTCTCACCGCGAGGCCATGCTGCTTCGTATGCTCGGTGAAAATATCAATGCCACTGTTAATCGAAAAGATCTTTTAATGCGTGTCTGGGGTGATGATTCATTTTTCAATTCGCGCAACATGGATGTTTACATTACAAAGCTGCGTGATTATCTCAAAGAAGACCCAGGGATCGAAATCATTACGATCAAAGGAGTTGGATATCATTTCTCCGTAAGCTCGTAAATCACATCCAAACATTATTATCATCTTCAATGAAATAATGTGATGATTCCTGACACCTATCCGCGTTGCAAATCCAATGATGAATCACGCGTAAAGAATAAAAAGTGGAGACAGTGGGAGTCGAACCCACGACCTCTTGCATGCCATGCAAGCACTCTAGCCAGCTGAGCTATGCCCCCAATTTCAATTAAGAGTTGCAAATATATTTTAAATTCAGAACCAGACAAGTATATCAGATATCAGAAAGGCCAATCGACAGGTTTTTTATTGACGCCACCCTGCTTTCTGCAATCCACACATTCTGTTGGTCGATATATAGGAGAAATGGGCATTGTTCCAATATCGGCATCGGCAAGCGAATATGACCCTATTCTTAATAAATAATTGATGGTGGCACGTGTTATGTTGGGATCGAATTCGCACTCCCCACGAATGGGGCCAAACCACGTTGGCAGATCAATTCTTGATATGTTCATACTTTTTTCGTCTACGCCATGTGCACCAACATATCCGAATATAGGTTCGTCCGGATCTGTTATGCAACGAATATTTCCCGTCAAATAAGAGGGCTGACTATCAAAAAGACTGCCACGCGTTTCTGAATTTTTCTTTAACTCTGACAAGTATTCATAATTGTCTTTGGTGACAGCATACTGCCTCACCACAAGATGATAACCGGCATCCAATTTCTCAGAAGTATATGGAATAAATAATATAGGGAACTTCTTCACAACATCATGGTTAAGCCGCTCGGTTGATGTAACATAAATGCTGGCTGATCTGTTTATCATCCAGCAGTTGAAAATTTGTTCACGGTTAACATTCCATACTTCCTGACCATTGATGTATTCCCAATGGGTTGGGTAGTAGCTTCTATACTGCCAGGTTTCAGTATAATCCCAATTGTAATACCGTGATTTGTTATCGGGATCTTTTGTAGTCACATAAATCTGTATTCCTTTCTCCACAAAATCTACATTCCATGTCAAGCTCTCAATGACAGGTGTTTGTTTTACTTCCACATATTCGGAGACATATTCTTTGTTGCTGACAGTGGTAATATGAATGCGGTATCGTTTGCTGCCGTTAATGGGTATGTTGTCCGCAGAATAAACACCTTTTCCCCTTTCGACTAACGTATAGGATATCATGTCTTCGCTCTCAACAAGCACTTTTGCCTTGAGTTCGGGAAAAGGAATATTGTAGGGATCATCGATTTCCATCGTATGGGTAAGCGTGATCTTCGTGGTTCCTTTCATGTTAATGAATCCCTCTACCACCAGGTAGCCTAACTTGCTCGGAATACCCGGGATAGGATAATAATCCACACAGGAAGCAAAAAAGAAAATAACGTTAAACAATATAACCCTGCTTCGCATGATCTTAACGATCTAGTACTCCAGCTTCTTCAGTTGATCCTATCATTTGCCTTCCCTTAATCATATCCCTTTTCTTACTCATGTTACTGGAATTGGGAAGTCAGGGTCTTAAATATATTTCAAATTTGGAAGTCGGCAAGCGATATACTCACAAAGGCCAATTCGCCGGTTTTTTGTTTGCACCACCTTGTTCCCTACAGTCCACACACTCTTTGGGTTGAAACATGGCCTTGGGCCCGTCCGTAATTTTTGCCGTATCATCGGCAGGGAGGTAACTTCCTGTATTTAATAACCGGGTGATTTCGGACTGCGGCAAACCTTTCGTGCCAGGGCATTCAAATTTTGAATCAATGATATTATAAGTGGGCACTTCATACGGAAAAATAAAAATTTCTTTTTCGGATGTGCCGTGTGCGCTCACATATCCAAAGACAGGTTCGTCGGGATTCGATACACAAAGAAGATTGCCGGTCAATTGAGAAGGTTGTGAATCAAAAAGTGTACCCTGTTGTTCCGAATTCTTTTTTAACTCAACAAGGTATTGATAGGCATTGGCTGTAACTGCATACTGTTTCAAAAGCATACGGTAACCCATCATCAATTTTCCTGAAGAGAAAGGAATAAACCTGACTGGAAACTTGTGTACGACATTCTGGCTGAGTTTCTTCGTTGAGGTAATAATAATGTTTGTTGGCTTTTTTGTAATCCAGCAATAATAAATGTTCTCTCTGAAATAGTTCAAAACCACCCGGCCATTGATATATTCCCATGATGTCGGGAAGTTGCTATGATACCCCCAGGTTTCGTCGTAGTCCCAATTATAATAACGTGCTGCGTTGTTGTCCGCATCCTTTGCGTACACATAGATATATACACCTCCATCCTCAGAATCTATTTCCCATGTAATTTTATCAATGAGCGGTGTCTTCATTACCGCAACATACTCTGAAAGATATTCTTTGTTGTTTGCAGTTTTGATATGAATGCGATACTGCTTACTATAATCAATGGAAAGGAAATCGGACGAATAAATACCTTTCCCCCGATCTGTTAATGAATACACCTTTGTTTTATCCTCGCTCTCCACATCAACTTTTGCCTTCAGTTCAGGTAATGGTAAATTATACTGGTCGTAGACAGCCAGGGTATGGGTAAGTTTGATCGTCGTTGGTCCGTTGCTATTTATGAATCCATCGACAACAAGGTAGCCCACCTTGCTTGGAATACCCGGAATAGGATAATAATCTATGCAGGACGTAATGCCGAGTACAATACCAAACAGTATCATACTGTTTTTCATGATATCACGTTATGATGGCCTTTGTGCATCATGACTTACTTCAATTGGAAACTCCATTCACTTCAAATGTTGCCGTCGTACTTCCGGGCCTTCCGTCCTTCGTAAGTCCCTGCACGACGATCTCATATTTTCCGTTCGTATCGGAAGAATAAAACTCAATAGCATACCTTCCGTTTGCATCGGGTTTAACCTCAGGTGTCCAAAATAATAAATCCCGGAAATCAGGAAGTCGACTGTTTCGATCGGCCACAGATTCATACCGGGGAGAATAATATTCACGTTGCTGCTGCAGGCCTTCATAATTTTGAACAAGACTACGGGCATCAAGTGGAAAATCGGCTAAATTCCCCGCTGGGGTGGTGAAGCTCACGATCCCATTAAACACAGCGGGGCCTAAAAAAAATTTTCTTGTTATAATTTCAAGCTTCTTTACTTTTAAGGGATCATAGGCTAATATTTCTGCTTCCCTAAAAACAGGAACTCCATCCAACAATACCATGGAATTATCACGAAACACGGTACCATTCAATTCGTCAAGTACCCAAAAATGAAATATGTTATTTTTTTTCCGCACGAATACCGCGCCCACATATTCACGCAGCACATCTTCCATAGCTGCGAATCGAGTATAGTCATCCAGATAATATCGACTATTTGGTTTTCCATAGAACACGACCGTGTCAGCAGGTATCTTCACAAACTTTGAACTATCCGCATAAAATATTCTCTCCACTTGAGCATGTATACTGCGCGTGAGGATTCTGTCTTTAAATTTGGCTGCCAGGGTGAAGGTCGGTAATGCGCCGTTTGTAAATTGGTGAGAAAATACATCATCAATTTTAAATTGATAGATGCTGTCCATCTGCAAATCGGTTTGCATCACGATTTTATTTACACCAAAAAAATCTTTCATCTGAAACATCACCTGACCTTGTTGATTGCTGCGGGCTGCGTATAGCTGAATATTTTTTCCTGGAACAGAGAGGAATGTTTTAATATTCGCAGCTGGAACATTCGTTATGGTATTCGTTACTGTGCCTGTCAATACAAATCCGCGAGGCTCAGGTGAATACGGAAATTGTGGAGCAGTGCCTTTTAAAATATCGTCCCATCTGAACCTGCTCCAGCCGTGTGTAAGCATCAAATTGTCCATGGCCCGACTGGCCGCTTCATCGGTACTCTGCATGTAATAGCCAGGTGATTCAATGGCACCCCGTAATTCAGAAGTAAGCCATAAGTATTCACCAATACCAGTATGTTGAATGGTTTGGAGCGAATCTTTACGATAAACTGCAACAGATAAATCGGCAGGCATAGGAACTCCCAAGGCTGACTTTGCATCGATGCTCAGTATTATTTTTTTTCTATTGTCATATTCCGGTTTATCTGATTTTGCTGTAATCACCAGATTTTTTTCTGGCCTGTTAAAATATAAACGCTCACACATCGGATTGCCTAGCGCATTAAACAGGGTAAGATGATTGATGCCATCCCCCAGTGATTTTTTTTCAATAGAAAAAACATTTTTACCACGTACTAGTCTTCCTGTCACCGATGTTGCAATTTGGTTTCTCGCATGCACAAGAAGATAAACAACATCCGGCTCCTGTTCGGAAAGTGTTGCCGTTGTTGTTACTCTGAGCCAATCAGCACTATCCGTCAGGTTTATAACGTAACCCAGGTTATTCACAGCAGGCAATGGATGCTCGGTAACTTTCCCTTGCATATCCTTTACAATGGCTCTATAAACTTGTGCGGCCTCAGGAGTGAATGAAAAATGACCGATACCAAATTTTTCCGGATCAAACTTGACAACGGTATCATTTGCCGCATTGACAACGGCGCCCTTGAATTCAATACCCAGTCCCTTATGATCAACGGCCCGAAAGGCAACTTTGCTTTTAAGACCCTTAACCAGGTTACCACCTTCAGGAAAAAACTGCACATCTGGAGTTCTCAATTCGGTTGTAGCGACCGTTTCAGGTTTTCTTAATGTATTCAGTATTGAGACATGCTGTTGAAAATAAAATTCGGGATCAAAATTTCTCATCCAACGGGTATAAGCCCGGACCAAATAATTACCAGAACTCAAAGAAGGAGGTAGGAAAAGTGATCCATAGCCCGCCCCGGCCTTTAACTCAATTTTAGTTTGCAGAACTGGGTGATTCGCCTGGTCTACAATTTCCAGGTAAGCCACTTCGCTTACATCGAGGGGTTTGTGCAATGTTCCATCAACAGCCAATACCTTAAACCACATCGTCTCCCCCGTGTAATAGAAACTACGATCAACATGTACATAAATCTTTTCCTGAAGTACCTGGGTTCGATAAGCGCCAAATTTTTCTTCAATCTCTTTAGCGATCGGTTTCTGGGCGTGTGCGAATTGAGTGCCCATCAGCAAAATCATCAATAAAAAATAATACTTACCGGCCTTTCTGTTACATCCTGTTGATTTCATGCCGTTCTTCAGAATTTAAAATTGTATGTGATGGTAGGAATCGGGTTTCCAAAAATGGAAAGCTTATATCCTTTAATGACGCTATTCTGCGATACAAAATAAACTGAATATGCATTTCTTCTTCCCGTGAGGTTATAGATAGCAAAGGTCCATGAACTGTGTGCAAGCTTTTTAATTTTATGATTGCCCTCTACGTTAAGCGCAAAATCTGTTCTGAAATAATCCGGAATGCGATATTGATTTCTCTCTGAGTAGTACAGACGTTTTGATCCATTCAGGTCATATTTTGCCAGGGGTAATGTAATGGGGCGTCCTGTGCTATAGGTAACGTTTAAAGACATGCTAAATCTTCTGTTTACTTTATAGTTACCGATAAAATTCACCGCATGGGGCTTATCGTAATTGGTAGGATACAGCTCACCGTCATTGATTGTCTCTGAAGATTGATCGCTCTTAGCCCGTATTAACGATCGTGAATATGTGTAACTCATCCAGCCGTTAAGTTTACCGCTGGTTTTCTTCACCATAAATTCAACACCATAAGCCCTGCCTTGCGCATTGATCGCATCCTGCTCAATATTATGATTTAAGATCAGCGTTGCACCACCTTTATAGTCAAGAAAATTCTGCATGGTTTTGTAATAGGCTTCAACCGAAGTTTCAATCGTACTGCTCTTTAAATTTTTATAAAAACCGATTGCATATTGATCTCCAATTTGAGGTTTGATGTACGGATCGCTTAGCTTCCAGATGTCTGTGGGAGAAATAGCTGTCGTATTGGATAGCATTTGAATATACTGACGCATCCTGTTAAAACTAACTTTCAAAGAACTTGTACCCGTAAGCGAGTAACGTGCTGACGCCCGAAATTCCGGACCTTTATAGGTATTGATCACTTCGCCAACACCGTAACTCACGGTATCAACAACACTATTTGCTGATTTCGTAACGCCATCTTCGTACGTGACTACGTCGCGTGGTCCTAAATAATTATACACCGAGTAGCGAATTCCGCCATACACAGAAAATTTCGGAGTAATTTCATAGCTATCACCGATATACAAAGCACTTTCCAACCCCTGTTCTTTCGGCAGGATATCTTCAACAATCAATGATTCATCTCCAAGAGGTTTAAAATTGCCAGGATTAAGTTGGTATTTAATTGTACTTACCCCAAAGTTTATTGTTTGCTTCGTGTTAAGGAAATAGCTGAAATCAGCTTTTGCCTGGACTTGAGCTATGTCATATTTCAATGCAAATGCATTGACTTCATTTTTACTACTTTCTACCTGATAATTATAACCGCTATAGCTTCCGGTAAGTATTCCATATAATTTACTTCCAAAGGTATGCCTCCACTTGATGGTTGCCGTCTTGTTTTGATATTGATATGCGGTATCACTATTGAGTTTGAATTTATCCTTGCTGAAATAGCCGGTAAGATATAGTGTGTTGTTATCATTAAACTGATGCGTTAAGCTCGCATTGATGTCATAAAATGATCCATCACTATTTTTCAACGTCTTGTTCGGAATTTTATTAAGAAGCCAATCCGAGTAGGTAGATCGTGCACCAATCACAAACGATGTTTTATCTTTAATGATTGGGCCTTCTAACGTAAGTCTTCCGGCAATCGGGCTTATACCTCCCTGACCTGAGAATTTTTTCTTATTCCCTTCCGGTGAATTTACTTCAAGTACCGATGATAATCTTCCCCCATACTCCGCAGGTATTCCACTTTTATAAAGCTCAACGGTTTTTACAACGTCGGGATTGAAGGCTGAGAAGAAGCCAAATAAATGAGATGGATTATAAATCACGGCATCATTAAGCAAAACAAGATTTTGGTTCGTGGCTCCCCCCCGTACATTAAAACCCGATGCTCCTTCGCCTACGGTTTGTACACCCGGTAAGGTTAATAATACTTTTACTACGTCATACTCCCCCAGAACAACCGGAACCTGACGAATCGTTTTAATATCAAATTTTTCGAGGCCCATTTGCATACCCCGTATATTCTGATCCCGCTCTGAGCTTATTACTACTTCTTTTAACGCTGTGATCTCTTCGTGAAGGTCAATGTCAAACTTCCCGGTAGCGTTCAACATGATCTGGCGCTTCGTGGTTTTCATACCCACACTTTTAATAGTCATTTCGTACTTGCCCTTAGGAAGTGTGATCGTATAATACCCAAACTGATCGGTCATGACTCCGGATTGCTTTTCGAAGTAAACGCTGGCCCCAATAACGGCTTCTCCTGATGCAGCATCATGGACATAGCCTGAAAGAGTAGCATTCCCAGTCATGCTAGTCCTTATTCCTATTTGATTCAGTTTGTCTTCTGTTCCTGTTTTCTCTACTTCTTCAAGTTGGGCAATAACATTTCGTGCCCCTGCATAATCCCCGCTAGAAGGATCGTATAAAAGTTCCGTAAAAATTTCTTTAGCTTTAGTAACAAACACATTTTTCTCCGGATCAATCGCAACATGGAGATCTCCACCGGTAAAAATTTCTTTTAATAAATCCGGTACCGTTTCATTCTTAATTCCAAGATTGATTTCCAGGCTATCCACATCAGAAGGGCGATAATAAAAATGATAGTCTGTCTTTGATTCGATTTCTTTTGCAAACTGCTCAAACGTATAGCCTGAAAAATTACCATATACCCGAGTTGTGCCGGCAGTCTGACTGAAAGATTTGCTAAAGGTTAATCCAAAAATTAAACCAATAAATAATATTTTTTTATACTTCATCTTACCGAGATGCTTGATCATAGTGACTTACCAAGAGCAACAACGAAGCTTCCAGGTTCTTTCGAAAATTCAAATTATTTTTCTTGCTGTAGGATTTAAGCTCCTTATCCTTTAAAACAGCCAATACCGATGATAACTTCTTTACAGGAGTATAAAAATTATCTTTATAAATGAAGTACCGGTCAGCGGAGCTCACTTCAGAAACAACCTTATTCCCTTCAATACTTTCTTCAATGACTTTTTTTCTTTTGGCAAATAACTTGACGGTGCCATCGTATAACAACTCGTAAAACCCATCATCAATGTTCGCAGCCGATGACGGCCCCAAATGAATAAAGCTATGGTTAAGAATAGTGAATCGGGCAATTTTTTCGCTGATTAATTCAATCTCGGCATAACTTTGTACCTGACTGACAATGAGCTTATCCAAAACAAGATCGTACATCAAAGAAACATTCTCATAAAGTTGTTTATCGTAGTACACGGAACCCTCCTCCCAGTCCGGTAAATAAAAGGGGAGCGGATCTATATCGCTATTATATTTTTTTGCACTAAGCCCGCTATATAAAGGAGTCTGGCTTCCCATCCATTTGTCGTAAAGTGCTTTGGTGCTTTTGATGGAACTACTTAAAAAAACAGAATCCACTCTCGCGCCTTGTCCCATCGCGTTGAAAACAAGGAAGCAGAAAATAGGAATAAAGAACCTGATCATCGCAAAGAATAATTTAAAGCGGCCTAAAGTAGAAAATAAAATTCAATACCAACGACAACTTTTTTATCGATTTATGTTGATAATTCTAATTTAAAGACCACCACGATAAAAATCTTGCTTATAACTCACCCATTTCGCGTGTTGTTAAGATTAATTCCCTTAACTTTTCGGGTGTCTGTAAACGGATATTTGCTTCACTTCGCGGTTTGGTTTCACTGTAAATTCATTAATTTAATTGGCCTAATCTAAATTTTTACATTACTATGAATGCGCGTCAACTCTTTGTAGTCGGGTCTCTGGCAAGTTGCTTGCTTTTGGGCATCTGGTCTTATTTCTGGATTTATGCACTTATTGGTTTTCTGTTGATCGGACCCTTTATATATATGGGCGTTGCGGATATGATTCAAACGCAACAGTCCATCAAGCGAAACTTTCCTCTCTTTGGAAGGCTTCGTTATGTGTTTGAAGACCTTAGGCCAAAAATTCAACAGTACTTTGTCGAGTCAGACACCGACGGTTCTCCCATCAACCGCAATGAACGTTCTGTTATTTATCAGCGAGCCAAAAAACAGATCGATACCATTCCTTTTGGAACACAACTTAATGTGTACGCCGAGGGATATGAATGGATGACACACTCCATTAGTCCCAAAGATTTCCATAAGTTGGATCATAATCCGCGGGTACGGTTTGGTGGACGTAAATGCAAACAACCCTACGACATGAGTTTGTTGAATGTGTCGGCCATGAGCTTCGGATCATTGAGTAAAAATGCCATTGAATCACTCAATGCAGGTGCCAAGATTGGCGGTTTTGCTCACAACACGGGTGAAGGCGGACTTAGTCCATATCACTTAAAGCATGGAGGTGATGTAGTATGGCAAATCGGAACCGGCTACTTTGGCGCCCGCACCGAAGATGGAAAATTCTCTGACGAGGCGTTTAAAGAAAATGCCATCAAGACGAGCGTAAAAATGATTGAAATTAAACTATCGCAGGGTGCAAAACCAGGCCATGGCGGAATTCTGCCTGCTGCGAAGAACACACCCGAAATAGCTGCGATCCGGAAAGTGAAAGCGGGTACTACTGTTTTTTCTCCACCCTTTCACAGTGCATTTTCCACACCTATTGAATTACTAAAATTCGTTGACCGTTTACGGGAACTTTCTGGTGGTAAGCCTGTGGGTTTCAAACTTTGTGTAGGAAGAAAAACAGAGTTTCTTTCCATCTGCAAGGCAATGGTACATTTGAATATCTATCCTGATTTTATTACTGTTGATGGTGGTGAAGGTGGAACGGGTGCAGCTCCTCCTGAGTTTTCAAATTCAGTAGGTATGCCCATGTTGGATGCGCTTGACTTCGTTGACAATGCATTGCGAGGTTTTGGCATACGAAACGAGATGAGACTCATCGCTTCCGGGAAAATACTTACCGGCTTTAACATCATGCGGGCGATAGCACTGGGTGCTGATACGTGCAATTCGGCCCGAGCCATGATGATGGCACTGGGTTGTATTCAAGCCCTGGAGTGCCACAAGAATTCATGTCCTACTGGTGTAGCTACACAAAATCCAGTCCTCGCCAATGGACTTGTAGTTGAAGATAAAAAAGTGCGTATAGCCAACTACCATAAAAATACGGTAGAGAGTTTTGTAGAGTTAATGGGGGCTGCTGGCATTGATAATCCTGATAAGATTAATCGCTCTCATGTATATCGACGTGTATTTATGAATCTCGTTAAAACATATGAAGAAATCTATCCAACCATTCCCGAGGGCAGCTTGTTGGAAGGTGGCGATGTGCCGTTTGACTACGAGTCTTATCTAAATCGCGCTTCATCAGAAGTATTTGAAGTTGGAATGTGACCCGGAAAATTAAAGAGTACCTTAATTTGGTGGAGTATAAATCTTATCCCTGTCCCGATCATTTTAAAAAATTTATCATTGAGTTTGGTGAAAATTGATTTTGATGATTCTTGTCCCGGCACCTAACTTGATTTTTTTAATTTGTGATCATGAGAAGATTCTCGCTTTTGTTTTGTTATATATTTATTTTTTTGATATCGTGCATCGATCCATACGATGCTCCCATGGTTCCTACAAATGCAGGACTACTAGTCGTGGATGGATTCATCAATAGCAACGGTCCAACCAGTATTCAGCTTACTCACACGTTGGCGCCGAATGATAAAAAGAACAAACCATTGCCTGAATTGAAAGCCCAGTTGGTTGTAGAAAGCGACGACAACAAGAGCTATTCGTTAACAGAAAAAGGAGGCGGCCTTTATAGTGGAAACTTTATTGTTGACAACTCTAAAAAATACCGTATTCTAATAAATACACTGGACAAAAAAACATATGTCTCGGACTTTACTGAAGGGAAGCAATCCCCGCCTATTGATAGCATAACATGGGAAATTGATGAGGTACGGCGTGGGGTTCAATTCTACGTAAATACACACGACGCTAAAAACGCCGCCCGTTATTATAACTGGGAGTTTAGTGAAACCTGGCAATATCATGCCGATTTATTGACCAGCTGGGAATATATTAATGGACAGGTAGTTAAAAATCCTTTTCGGGAACAAATATTTGATTGCTGGAGCACCCAAAAATCTACTGCCCTCTACCTCACAAGTACCGACAGGCTCAGTGACGATGTAGTGCATCGGTTTCCACTTGTTTTTATCCCTGCCAATTCACCAAAATTTGAAATCGGTTATCATCTTTTAGTTAAACAATCTGCCGTAACAGGGGATATGTATGATTATCTCTATAATTTAAAAAGGAATTCTGAGCAGCAAGGCAGTATTTTTGATGCACAGCCGTCACATCTTTTGGGAAATATTCATTGTACATCGAATGAAAACGAACAAGTGCTTGGGTATGTCGGTGTTCAGGGTTTGAGCGAAAAAGCTGTTCTCATTTGGGGTGGTGAATGGCCTTTCTGGTTTAATGGCAGAACAACCGATCCTGATTGTCCTTATACCCCGGAAAATTTAACATCATCGCTTCTTTCTCAAATGCTTCGCCTAGGACTTTTAGTACCTGCAGATAATCCCGTGGATCCTAACTCTGTCGTTCCCATTTATCAACCACCAATTTGCGTTGATTGCAGAGCGCGCGGCGGCACAAACGTAAAGCCAGGTTTCTGGCATAAGTGATCAAATTAAAGTTTTAGTCATAATATCCAGGTAGATTATTTTGCCTGCGTACGTCCTGATGATGTTGGTTCTTCAGGAGCGATATCCCAAATTATATCCCTTTTAAAATCAACCAATTTGCGTTGGTAAAAGTTGCTTTTAAGTTCCAAGCTTTAGGATCAGTATAGATCATTAAAGTGGCATGAAAAGGTTTTATCTTTTTCCCTATTATTTACTTCTTTTTGTCGTTTCCTGTGTTGATCCTTTTAACATCCCTGAAGTTCCTCCTGAAGATGGCTTGTTGGTGGTGGAGGGGTTTATCAATCCGAACGGATCCACATCCATTCAACTCAGTCATACGATGTCCCTGAATGATAAAAAGAGCAAACCGTCACCGGAATTGAATGCGCAACTGCGCATCGAGTGTGATGACAATCGAAACTACGTATTAACAGAACGAGGAGGTGGTCTTTATGGTGTTGATAACATCGATGCCGACGATCAGAAAAAATATCGTATCCGAATAACGACACGTTCCGGCAAACAATACGTCTCTGATTTTGTGGAGGTAAAAAAAACGCCATTGATCGACAGCGTGACCTGGGAAATTGATGAACTAAGACGCGGTATTCAGTTTTATGTTTATACACACGATCCAGAAGACAAAGCTCGTTACTACCATTGGGAATTTATTGAAACCTGGCAATACCATGCTGATTTAACAACCACCTGGGAGTATAGGGATGGTGTGGTGGTCCACAATCCGATACAACATGTTTATGAATGCTGGAGCACCCAACGATCAACTGCTATTTACATTACCAACACAAATCGTTTGCGTAAAAGTGTGGTCCATAAATTTCCGCTTGCGTTTATACCTGCCAGTTCCGAAAAACTTGAAATCGGATATCATATACTGATCAAACAATATGCGGTAACGCGCGAAACCTACGACTACCTCAATGAGTTAAAGAAGAACTCAGAACAACGAGGCAGTATTTTTGATCCGCAACCGTCTGCTCTTTTGGGTAACATGCACGCTGTGAACGACGAGAACGAAAAGGTCCTTGGCCATATAAGTGCTCACGGTTCAAGTGAAAAAAGTAAGATCATTTTTTCAGGAGGTATATTGCCTGCATGGTTTAATGGCCGAACAACCTATATGTCATGCCCCATTTCAAACCGGGGATTTACAACCACGTATATCAATCAAATGCTGAGACTTGGCCTTTTGGTGCCTGCCGATGATCCTGATAATTTATCGACTCCTACGTATCAGCCAAAGCTTTGTGTAGATTGCCGTGAACGTGGCGGCACAAATGTGAAGCCTCACTACTGGCACAATTGACAATTATTGGAGTTTAAAAAATATTTTTTTTATTTGAGGATTCATGCTCAAGTATCTAACTTGAGTTTTTTATTTACCGGTGTGAGAATGTTCTTGCTTGGCTATGTCTTTCGTTTTTTGATTTCGTCTGTCTATCCATACGAGGCGAACTAATATGCGGAAGATTTCACTGGTTATTTCTTATCTATTTCTCTTTTTAATTTCCTGTATTGACGAATACAAGGTACCCAATATTTCCTATGACGCGGGTATCCTTGTCATCGATGGTTTTATTAACACTATCGGGACTGCCAGTATTATCAAAATCAGTCGCTCAGCACCTTTGCTTTATTCAGTAAAACGGCCAGAGCTCAAAGCTAAGGTCACAGTTGAAGGTGATGACAACAGTACGATTACTTTAGCTGACCAGGGAAGCGGAACATACAGCAGCATATTGAATATTAATCCGAAATTAAAGTACCGCATGCGTGTTAAAACATTGGCCGGAAAAGAATACTTGTCGGATTTTGTAGAAGTAAAACAGACACCCGCTATCGACAGTGTTACTTTTCAGGTGGATGAATCACGGAACGGATTAGAGATTCAGGTGAATTCGCATGATCCAAAAAACATAGCACGGAACTACGTGTGGGAATATGTTGAAACCTGGATCTATTATGCCGAATGTCCCTCGTTAGGGCCGATTCAAACCTTTACCTGTTGGAGGTCAGAAAGTTCGGGCAAGATTCTTTCCTTCTCCACCAAACGGCTTACGAAAGATGTTGTCAGCCATGTTCCCATTACTTTTATCCCTGCAAATTCCCCAAAGCAATATTCTACATACTCCATACTGGTAAAGCAATATGCAGTGACTGATGGTGCTATGGGCTACTTGCAGCAATTAAAAAAAAATACAGAACAATTGGGAAGTCTATTTGACGCATTTCCTTCACCACTTACAGGAAATTTTCATTCCTTAAGTGACCCCAATGAACCCGTGGTTGGATATCTCCAGATCCAAAATGTTACAGAAAAGAGAATCTTTATCCGACATATTCAATTACCCAGTTGGTTTAAGCAGAGACCTTCCAGGCTGGACTGTTATGATCCGGATCCCCCTTACCTATGCACAGGTGATGGTGACTGTGCTGATTGTCGCTTTGGTGGAGGAGTGATTGTGAGACCCGATTTCTGGATTAACTAAGTTAGGCGATCTCAGTTCAACGTGCCTACCTTGTGCGGTTGACGGCGAATTTCAAATTCCTCACCGGGTTGATTCATTAGCTTTCGCCATCTCCCATCCAATCATGCTCTTCTTTCGTATCGGATTCCATCGGTATTCACCCAATATTCCGTCTTTGCGGATTACGCGATGACATGGTATGAGATAGGCTATATGATTTGAACCCACGGCAGACCCCACAGCCTGCATGGCTTTGGAATTTTGAATTGATTCTCCAAGGCGTTGATACGTAGTGACATGTCCTGCAGGAATCCTCAACAAGGCTTGCCACACCTTAATCTGAAAGTTTGTTCCTTTTACAAAGACATGAAGTCCTTCCACGTTTTCATTCAGGGAAAGTTTAGAAAATATTTTATCCGTAAACACTGAAGTTAATTCCTGGTTCTGATGAAAAACAGAATTATGCCAGTGTGTCTTCATGTTTTTTAATTCCTCCATCATGTCACCATCCGTACTCATAAATGAAAGCCAGCAAATGCCACGCTCTGTAATTCCAATCAGTGATAAACCAAAGGGAGTTTCATGAAAACCATACTCGATGCTGATGCCAGAACCACGTTCCTTGTATTCCTGTGGTGTTACAGCTTCAAGTGTAGTAAACAAATCATACACACGCGATTGACTCGACAACCCTGCTGACTCAGCTGCTTCCACCAAATTTTTAGATTGCTCCAAACGATCTTTCAAAAAATCTACCGTAAGGTATTGCATGAAGCGTTTCGGACTGATCCCCGCCCATTCGGTAAACAAGCGCTGAAAATGAAACGGAGAAAGATGCACAGTTTCTGCAACTTCATCCAGTCGCGGTTGATGTTGGAAATTTTTTTCTAAGTATTGAATAGCCTGCTCAATGCGCAGGTAGTTTATGTTGTCTTCTGTCACCACCATAAAAGTATTATTTTTTGATGAAACAAACTTCTGAGAAGAAGACCTTGCGTTCAACCCGTTTCTTGCTCAAATGAGCAAACTAAGGTAGGGTTATGATAGTTTGTACACGTTAAAATATATTGGGGATCCTGGTCTGATATTTTTTGAAATCTATTGACAAATTCCAGCACGCGGTGATGTGCATATTTTTTACTTTTAGAGTTATATTTATCAAGATCTGGATTATCCGGCATGAAATACTCTCTTTAACATTATATGAGTAAACCTACATTTTCAGAAACTCAGGAAATCCTTCAGGATAACCTTGATTACACGGTGCTGGCCTGGAGCAAGCAAAAGGGTGTAACTCCCATTGCAGTAAAATATGCGAAAGGAGTTTATCTCTATGATTACGATGGTAAGCGTTATATCGATTTTTCATCAGGTCTGATGAATGTGAATATTGGGCACGGCAATCAACGCATCACTGATGCGGTAGTGAAGCAAATGCAGGAAGTGAGTTATGTGACTCCATTTTGCCTGACAAAAGTGCGTGGGGAACTTGGTAAAAAACTGGCAGAAATATGTCCGGGAAATTTGAACAAAGCATTTTTCACATTATGCGGTGCCACCTCCATTGAAAATGCGCTTAAACTGGCTCGACTTTACACCGGACGGCACAAAATTCTTAGTCGTTACCAATCCTATCATGGATCTTCTTATGGAGCCATGTCCGCCGGTGGTGATCCACGCAAAATTCCGGATGATGCTCAGCAAGCTCCAAATTTTGTTCACATCGATATCCCCTACCTGTACCGTTGGAATCACGATGAAGAAAGTATGTTAAAAGATTCTGTAGCACAATTGGAAAGAATCATTGCTTATGAGGGACCAGGAACGATCGCGGCCATTCTTTTGGAAGGAGAATCAGGAACATCGGGTTGCCTTCAATATCCAAAAGGATATCTCGCACACGTTCGTGAAATCTGTAACAAGCATGGCATTCTATTGATCATGGATGAAGTGATGAGCGGTTTTGGAAGAACCGGCAAATGGTTTGGTTTCCAAAATCACAATATCGTACCCGACATGGTAACGATGGCGAAAGGAATTACCAGTGGTTACATCCCCTTTGGGTGTTTAATGGTGTCAGACAAAATCATTGCAAAGTTCAATGATGTGCCGTTGATGTTAGGACTTACGTACGCTGATCATCCCGTAGGGTGCGCGGCAGCGCTTGAAACCCTGAAGATTTACGAAGATGAAAACCTGATTGAGAATACGGTTGCTATGGGCAAGTATATGGATGAGCAAGCTGACAAGTTAAAAGCAAAACATCCAAGTATTGGCAATTTTAGAAATACAGGGTTGCTCGGTTGCTTCGAATTGGTGAAAAACAGAACCACAAAAGAACCAATGGCGCCTTTTAATGCCAAGCCTGATGAAATGGTCGTGATGAGCAAAGTATCCGCGAAGATTCGGGAATTGGGTATGTATACCTTCGTTCGGTGGAGCTTTATTTTTGTTGCTCCTCCATTATGCGTAACAAAAGAACAAATCGATGAAGGCCTTGCGATCATCAGTGAGGCATTAAAAATTGCTGATGAACACGCAGTTAACGATCATTGAATTTAGAATTTCATTGACTTTGCAGTTTCAGCTATTCCCTGCGCATACGATGTCGGTATACTATTGAATGTCTTCTCAAATTTACTACTGTCAAAAAGATAATCGGATTCACTTTGGTATAACATCTCGACAGCTTCCTTAATATTCTTATCAAAAAATCCCGCCATGCTGATCATCCATTTCGGTAATACCATATATTTTGGACTCATACCAAACTCCTTCGCCACAAGTTCAATGAATTGTTTTCCAGTCAGGACATTTTTATCTGTAGGTGCATGCCAGGTTTGATTGTAAGCAGAGGGAGTATTTCCTAAAAGAGCCATGGCCTTGCCTGCGTCCGGGGTGTACGTGAATGAATGCTTTACTTTATCGGAAATCATCCACTGTCCGCTTTTTCCTTTGGCGTAATTATCAAACAGCATGACATTAACAAAACTCAAAGGAGTTTTCGGACCATAGAAATCAGCACCACGTACAATCTGCGCCTGAATATTGCCCTTCTTCACCTCATCAAGTAAGTACTCCTCAATCTTGGCCCTCACCTCTCCTTTTTTACTTGTAGGATTAAAGGGTGTGGTTTCCGTCATCCATCCGTTTACTTTTCCGTAAGGATACACATTGCTGAAGAAGATAAGTTTTGCATTGTGCTTCTTGCAGGCATCAATCACATTCTTCATCACCACAGGCCACTGCTCACGCCACACCTTTATATCATATGGCAATCCGGCAGTCAGATAAACAACTTCAGAACCGGCGACGGCATGATCAGTCTGTGATGCATTCAGCAAATCTGCTGCAAGCAATTCATCCGTTGCTTGGACCTTCTTTGGGTTGCGACTTACCAGTCTGATTCTATTCGTGTACTGTGGAAGTGCTTTTACCAAATTGTTCGAAACCGCACCATTGGCGCCAAGAATTGTCTGCATATGAACAGTTTAATGGGTAGACGCGAGGCCAAAGGAATTATTTTAAAATATTTATGAAATGATGCTTGATACGTAAAAACTATTTTACATACATTTAATGAATTAATCATTATTTATGAAGGGAACAAACCTGGGTGAATTTGAAGAACTGGTTTTATTAACCATCGCGGCATTGCTCAGCGAAGCCTATAGCGTGGCGATTTGCGATGAACTAGAAAAACATACCGGTCGCTCCGCAAAGCTGGGTGTTGTACATGCCGTGCTGAACCGACTTGAAGAAAAAGGTCTCGTAAAAAGCAAACTTGGCGAAGCTACAAGCGCGCGGGGTGGTAAACGTAAACGATACTACTCCGTAACAAACACAGGCAAATCTGCTTTGATCAAAGCCAAAGATTTGCGCGATCAGCTTTGGAACAGGATACCTGAATTGGCTTTAAAACGTGCGTAATGAAAAGCAACGACCAATTCAATCCACCGCGTTGGGCACAGCGATTCCTTGAATGGTATTGCAAGCCTGAATTGTTGGAGGATTTGCAAGGTGACCTTAATGAATATTTTTATCGCAACATAAAAACGAAAAGCCCTGCGAGAACAAAACTGATTTACATTCTCGATGTCCTGAAATTTCTCAGACTCTATACCATTCGCAAACCTGAATTTATAAACCTTTTAATCAACTGGATCATGATTGGCAGCTACATCAAAACATCAGGCCGCAGCATTGTGCGCAATAAATTATTTTCAGCCATCAACATCATCGGACTCGCAATCAGCATGTCGGTGGGATTACTGTTGATCGGTGTTTTAGTCGATATGTATTCATACGATAAATTCAATGAAAACCACGCACGCATTTATAGGGTCATCAGCAATCGCCAATTTCAGGGCGACAACGATAATAATTTTATGGCAACCTCTTCTCTGCGGACCGCCAACGCCATCAAAGAAAGTTTTACGGGAGTGGAAGCGGTTGCCGCGTTGCATAGAAATTTCGGAGGTACAGTAAGTTTCGGAGAAAAAATATTGCCACTTAATGGATTGTGGGCCAATGAGGCACTCTTCAAGGTCTTCACTTTTCCCCTGTTGGAAGGCAACATGGAAACAGCATTAAAACTACCGTTCTCGATTGTGCTCACTGAAACATCAGCACGCAAAATTTTTGGCAACGAAAGTGCGATGGGCAAAAACCTGGTCCTTAATAACGATAAAGCATACACCGTTACAGGTATCATGAACGATGTGCCCAAATTCTCACACATGCATTTTGATATGCTTGGCTCACTCAGCACCAGGGAGATCACTGAAAAAGATAACGAAAATGAATTGGATTGGGGAAATATCTGGAATGTATGGACATACGTGTTGTTGCCCGAGAACGCAAACCCTGATGATTATAAGACAAAGTTTTACGAATTAAGCAAAGCTGAAGATCCAGCGATAAAGGACTCACACATTGAACTCGCGCTTCAACCACTCGATGACATTATGATGGGACAAAGGCTCGGGAACCAAATGGGAGCTACGATGGGAAGTACGTTGATATGGGTATTCACTGGACTTTCATTTGTCGTAATTCTATCGGCTTGTTTTAATTATACCAATCTCTCTGTGGCCCGTTCCTTAAGACGTTCACGTGAAGTAGGAATCCGAAAGGTTATCGGGGCATTGAGGAGCCATGTCGTTGGGCAATTTATTGTAGAAGCTGTACTGATTGCTTTGTTATCGCTCGCTGTGGCTTTCCTACTTTTTCTCTTGATACGACCATACTTCATCAACATCCACAGTGATTTGCAAAAACTTCTTGTGCTTGAATTATCACCTGTCTTAGTAATGTGCTTTATCGGGTTTGCTGTCTTCATTGGAATCATAGCAGGTTTTTTTCCTGCCCTTTTCTTCGCAAAAATCAACGCCATTCAGGTTTTAAAAGATATGAGCGGCATGCGTTTATTTCAAAATGTGACATTGCGCAAATCATTAATTGTATTTCAATATTCCATTTCCATCATGCTCATCACCGGTACGGTAATCATGTTTCAGCAGTATAAACACTACATGGCTTTTGATCTTGGGTTTTCCACCAGAAACATGTTGAACATAAAACTTCAGGGAAATAAAGCTGAAATTCTGAAAAAAGAGTTAAATGAACTTCCTGAAGTGAATGGTGTCTCAGAATCGCTCATGATTACCAGCGTAGGAAGCTACATGGCCACGATGGTGATAAACCCGACAAATCCGGAAGACACCGTGCAAGTAGCTTATAACTTAGTTGATGAGAACTATATTCCACTTCACGATCATCAGTTATTGGCTGGAACTAATTTTTCAGCTAAGGCTGATGACGCCACAGAAAGCGAAGTGATTATCAATCAGCAGTTGCTAAAGCGTTTTAATCTGGCAAACCAAAATCCGACTCAGGCCATCGGAGAATTCATAAACGTGGATGGAAAAGAATTGAAGATTGTTGGTGTCATGAAAGATTTTCAATATGGCCAGGCAAACAACAATGTAGGCACCAATGAAGTTATGCTACGCTACGCCACCAATAATGCTCAATACCTGAATGTGAAGATAGAGTCGACTGACCTCCCAGCAACTTACGGTAAGATAGAATCAATTTGGAAGAAGGTTGATTCGACGCATCCCTTTGAGGGTAAATTTTATGACGATCAGTTGGAAGAATCCTTCCGTGGAATATCTGCTTCTGTGAAGTTAGCAGGCTTTATCGCCTTTCTTGCCATCTGCATCGCCAGTATGGGGCTGTTCGGTATGGTGGTATTCACAACCGAAACCCGTCTGAAGGAAATCAGTATTCGAAAAGTACTGGGAGCTTCGGAAGGTAAATTGATTTATTTGTTAGGGAAAGGATTTATGATCCTCATGGCCGTTGCCACCACGATTGCCTTGCCTTTGACCTATTTATTCTTTGACAAAGTAATGCTCAGGCAGATGGCCAACCATGCACCATTGAGTTTTGCTGGTGGTGCCATTGCGGTATTGTCCGTTATGTCAATTGCTGTATTCGTGATCGGTTCACAAACATTCAAGGTTGCGCGCACTAATCCTGCGGAGGTGTTGAAGAGTGAATAAAAATTGAGGCCCATGAATAAAAACAAAATACCTACACCTCCCCGATGGGCACAGCGTTTCCTGGAATGGTATTGCAGGCCGGAGCTACTAGAGGATTTGCAAGGTGATCTCAATGAATATTTTCAGCGCAACTGTAATGATAAAGGGCTTTTCAGGGCGCGTATTATTTACATCATCGATGTGATAAAATTCTTTCGTTCCTATACGTTCAGAAAAAGTGTTCCTGTCAGTGGTTCCAACCGGATTCTTTTCAATAATTTTTATAAGACAGCCTATCGCAATCTCTTAAAACACAAGCTGACAACTTCTCTAAACATTGTTGGACTAACCCTGGGCATTTCCTGCTTTATGGTGATCTCCATATATGTTCAACATGAATATACATTTGATCATCACTATAAAAATTATGAGCGCATCTATCGCGTAACCTTAGATATCACCTCCAATGAAGCGAATGAAACAATTCCACTTGGATGGGCCGACCCCCAATTGGCAGAAGACCTACGTGAACTCTATCCTGAAGTTGAAGACGCAACGGGTATTATTAAACCTGAGCGAAGTGTTTCGGTTAAAACAGGAACAGCTACGTTTCAGGAAGATAATTTCTGCGAAGCAGATTCACATTATTTTGGTGTGTTTTCACATCGGTGGATAGCAGGAAATCCTGCCAAAGCACTTGAGGAACCTTACTCCATCGTGGTTACAGAAAGTCTATCACAAAAGTATTTCGGAAATGAAGACCCACTTAACAAAACTCTTGCCATCAATGGAGAAGATTACAACGTAACCGGACTGATCAAAGACCTTCCATCGAACACCGATTTAAAATTTGATGCTTTATTGTCAACTGACCCAGAGGATTGGTTCTTTACGTACTTGTTATTCAAATCATCAACTGATGTCGCAGGGTTTCAGCAAAAACTTGATCAGCATGCTGAAGAATTACAAGGGGATAATTCCTTCTCAGGAACTTATCATCTGGAACCCCTCACGGATATTCATTTTAATGAGGCAAAAGCTTTTGACACTCCAAAGGGAAGTGCAGTAGCCTTGTATGCTTTCTCTTTCATCGCTTTACTTATACTGATTATTTCCTGCATCAATTATGTGAACATGGGTCTGGCTCAATCCATTCGCAGACAAGCTGAAGTTGGCGTGAGAAAAATATTCGGAGCTTCAAAAAATCACATCCGTTTGCAATTTATCATTGAGTCACTGTTGATCACGTTTGTCAGTTCGATAACTGCACTTTTTGCTGTTTCGCTATTGCTAAAACTGTTTCAGAGAAATAACATACTCACCGTTACCATGGACACGGTTCAATGGTTGCCCCTGCTCATTTTTGTAGTTGCCGTCTTGCTCCTCATCAGCATTTTTAGCGGAAGTTACCTGGGGCTATTTCAAACAAACACCAACCCCGTATCAGACCTGAAGGGAAGTAATCTGATTGGAAACCGTAGAGTTTTCAGCCATACTCTTATTGTGATCCAGTTCATTATTGTTGTAGCACTAATATTCTCAACCAGAGTAGTAAATCGCCAGACTCAGTTTTTGGCAATGAGCAATCATGGATTCGACAAAGATCAAGTGATGGTGTTGGATGTTCCAACTGATCAAACTGTCTACCCACGGATTCCAGCCTTGAAAAATTCTTTAGCAACACTGGCAGGTGTTAATAAAGTATCACTTACCGGATATCGCTCCATGCCCTCATCAGAATTGTTTGTTGACACTTATACAGTGAAGCAACGCGACAGTGCAAGGGTTAAATTATTGAATGAAGTCTATGTGGATGAAAATTACTTTGATGCACTCGGTATTCAACTTGCAGCAGGCAGAAAATTTAATCCGGACGATCTTGGTGGAAAGGCCGTGATTGTGAATGAAGCAATGGTGAAAGACCTGGGTTGGACAAACCCGCTTGAACAAACCATCGACTATGGAATATCAGGAAATTTATCCAATGATGGTGTACCTGTTATCGGTGTAGTTAAAGATTTCAGCTTTCATGGCTTGCAGCGAAAAGCAGTTCCACTTATGTTTTATCCAATGAAGGGCAATCCGGAAAAAATTCTAATCAAACTAGATAACCCTGACCTAAACAGCATTTGGGCCATTGAAAAAGTTTGGCGTGCATCAATAGAAGATCATCCTTTTGAGTACCGCTTTCTGGATGACTATTTTCAACAACAAATGGAAAAAGAAAATACGCTTCAAAAATTGATGAACTATTTCTCTGGCATGTGCATCATCATTGGCTGCCTGGGTCTTATTGGGACGATGAACATCAGCTTTGCACAAAACCTGAAAGAAACAGGAATACGAAAAATATTGGGTGCTAAAAATATTCACTTGCTCATACGAAGCTGGAGAAACCACCTCATTCAACTTGTTATAGCCTCCATCATTGCGTTGCCTGTTGCGTTTCTTTTGATGGATCAATGGCTGGAAGACTTCTCCAATAAAATCAGTATTGACTTAGTCGATTACGTCATGGTTATTCTTGTGCTGTGTGGTGCTGTATTACTTATTATGTCGTGGCAGATTGTGAAGTTCTTCAAGCTGAATCCATTAGAAAGTATTAAACAGGAATAATCTATTTTTATACATGATAAAGTACACTCTCATTGCATTCCTTCTGATCAGTAACACATCTTTCTCGCAGTATGTTCTTCAGGGAAAAATTCTGGAGGAAAAAACGAAATCTCCGGTCAGGTATGCCAGCATCAGTATTACCAACAGCACGGTGGGAATGGCTACGGACGAACAGGGAAACTTTCAGATAAAAATCAATCCTGAATCTCAACATGAGAAGTTGATTATTTCAAGCCTTGGTTTTAGAAATAAGTTTGTTTCTATTGATAGTCTTGTTCAGAAAGGAAATTCTGCAACGGTCATCTACCTGAAGCCTTTTCCAATCGTGCTGGAAGACGTCATTGTCAAGGATTCAAAAATTAGTCCGGCTGAACTTTTGAAAAACGCGATTGCTGCCATCCCAAAAAATTATTCCCAGACACCTTTCAACATGGAATTTTATTCAAAGATAGAAGTGAAAGACTCGGCAAAGGTTCATTATACGGTCGAGACTATTGTGTCCACGTATCGAAAGGGGTATGTACCGGGTGCGGCTAACTGGTCAAAAATTATTCAAAAGCGTGAAAGCGGCAGCAACCCTTTGCCAACGTATCATATGAAAGGATCCACGAAGGACTATTTTGGATATTTTCCGGGCTTTGATATCTCTTTAATTGATCAGCTGGGGTCTGAAGGGAAGTACGGAAAAACAGAAAATGGATATACGGTTTTTAATCCAAAGAAATCTTCTAAAATGAAGTTTGCATTTGGCGAATCATCTGTTTTTAATGGCGATACCGTGATTGCTGTCAACTATTCAGATAAGAAAAAATACGGAGGCACAATTTATATCGCAGTGAACACGCTGGCAATCGTCAGGCACACCCTGAATTTTGGAAATGGTTATGATATTATTTATAAGAAGAATGCTGACGGATACTACCCGTACCTGATTCAGAGTGAGTACTCGCGTAGCCAAAATCTTAAAATACATAACACGGTATATCTTCGCGATGTCAACAAAAAAAATGTGGAGATCATAGAACAAAACACAGGGCCTAAATGGCCTGAAGATGTTCCTTATAACAAAATCTATTGGGATGCCAATTATCCAAAGTAAGATTCAAAATCTTATCCTTATCTTTGAGTAATCACTACGCATCAACACATGACATCACGCAGAAAATTCCTTAGCACAACGGCCTCTATTGCTGCCGGTAGTTTATTATTACCCTTCGCAGGCAGCGGCATGGCAAAAAAGAAAATCGGTGTGCAAGTGTATTCCGTTCGCAATGCACTGCAAAAAGATTTTGCGGGGTCTATGAAAAAAATAGCCGACATGGGATATACCTATATCGAAGGCTATAACATGGACCTGGAAGGAAAACTCTTTGGCATGGCTCCTGCAGAATATAAAAAGATTGTCACCGATCTGGGTATGGAATTGCTCTCCATGCATGCCACGTACCTTACCCCTGAACAAGCGCCCAAAGTAATCGCCGCTTCGCAGCAAGCCGGTTTGAAATATCTGATCATGCCCTTTCTCGCTGAAAATCTACGTCATGATTATTCCAGAATAGCGGAAAACCTGAACCGGGTGGGTGAACTATTCAAAGGCACCGGAATAAAATTCGGATACCACAATCACAATTTTGAATTCATCCCGGAAGGAGGCAAAATTCCACTTGAAATTCTGCTCTCAGAAACCCAGCCCGATCTGGTAACTTTTGAAGCGGATCTATATTGGGTAGTAAAAGCAGGTGCAGATCCGATAACGCTGGTTAACAAATTTCCCGGACGCTTTAGTTTGCTCCATGTAAAAGACGCCAATCAGAAGCTGGATCAGACCACTGTTGGATCGGGAATTATTGATTTCAAAACAATTTTGAGCAATAAATCCAAAGCTGGAACGGAATACTATTTTGTAGAAGACGAGCGCACAGAAGTGCCTTTTGATAACCTTAAAGGCGCATTTGATTATCTCAACGCTTCAAATTTCGGATAAATTCGTCATGCCGATTAATTCTGTGATTGCTTTTTAGAGCTTTCCGATTTCGTTCCCGACGGTTTAAAAAAGGAATATTTGTTTCTATCGAAGATTAATAAGTAATTGGATATACCTGGCTTGTAATCTTCATGAAGAACGTACTTTTCGGTTCATTCCTATTCGTATTCGCAACAATTTTCGTAAAGGCTCAACCCGGCCAGGATAGCCTTTCCCTTGCCAACGAAAATGCAATAGCCCTTACTATTTATCTTTCCAATCCGGATTCTGCTATTCTGATGGCTGCCAAAACGCTCGAAGTAGCCCAGGAAAAAAAAATATCGTACGTAGAGGGTGAAAGTTATTATATCCTCTCAAAAGCACATTGGGCCAAAGCAAACTACCGGTTAAGTACAGAGTATGGATTTAAGGCATTACGCATCTTTGAAAATTCCTCGCATATACACTATTGGGGGCAATCGATCCTAGCCTTAGCACGCGACTTTACCGATTTAAAAGAATTGCAACAAGCCAAGAGCATGATTCATTCTGCGGTGCATCTGGCTAAAAGCAATAACAACGAAAAACTCTTAGCCGATACATACAGGGAGTATTCGCTCTTACTTTACAATCTCCAGCAGTACGATTCCGCCTTTCAGATCGTGGATGAAGGAATTCGATACTATGAAAAGGCCAGGGATGTTTCCATGGCTGGAATTCTCTATAGTCGAAAAGCTGACCTCTATCTCCAAAAAAAAGATTACAAGAACAGCATGCTTTATGCTAAAAAAAGCATGGCGGCCGATTTGAAATCCAATAACAAGCGAAGCCTTAGCATCGAATACCTTCGTGCTGCCCATAATTACTTTCGCGTCAACAACCTTGATAGTGCTAAAAAATCGCTTGAATCCGCGAATGCATTCGCCACGCATATTGGAAATCTACCGGTACAAATCCGGATTCACGAGTTGATGGCAACAATTTACGAAAGTGAGTATAATACACAGGAGGCGTTGCGCCAATTCAAAATCATTTCTCAACTAAAAGATAGCCTTGGGTTACGTGAAAAATCCAGGCAACTCGCAGAAACGCTTGCTTTGAATGAACTGGAAACCAAAGAAAAAACCATTCAGCTTCTGGAGAAAGAAAATGATACAGAAAAAAGATTAGTAAAAACACAGCAATTGGTTTCCTACTTTCTGATCGCTGTGATTATTCTGTTGCTGTTATTGATCTTTGTTCTTTGGCGCTTGCGAAATCATCAGAGCAAAGCACATGAATTGCTTTCATTGAAAAATGCATCGATTGAACAACAAAGGCAAGAGATTCAAACTCAGGCAGAAAATCTGCAAAATCTTAATCGTGTAAAACTTAAACTCTTCTCCCTGATCAGTCACGATTTGCGCGGTCCGATATCCAATATTCAGACACTCCTCACCATGCTCACACAACGTCTTCTTACCATGGAAGAATTTCTGTCGTTGTCGGAGAAACTAAAAACGGACCTGAACAACAATCAACGCACGCTGGAAAATCTTCTCAACTGGTCGTTGAGTCAAATGGAAGGCATTAAAACGGAGCAACAAGCATTTAATATAGGTTCCGTAGTGGATGAAGTCGCACAACTTATGGATGGAATTGCCACACGAAAAGAAATTACGATTCAAAACCTGGAGGGATGTAATTGTACCGTCTGGGGTGATTACAATCAGATTCATCTCATCCTGCGCAATATCATTCACAATGCCATAAAATTCTCACCCAATCAAAAAAGCATTTTTATTTCTACCCATCCGATGAACGGTTTCTGCAAATTGGTTGTCCGCGATGAAGGTGTAGGGTTAAGTCAATCAGAAATTGATACGCTTTTACATCCGCACGATTATTACTCAAAGACAGGCACACATGATGAAAAAGGCACGGGCCTGGGCTTACTTCTTTGCAAGGAATTTATCAAAAGAAACGGAGGCTCTTTTGATATTACAAGTAAACCCAATACGGGAACAGAAGTTTCGTTTACGCTGCCCCTGGCACAGTACTGAATCCTGATTTTTATTTTTTATAGATTTCTTTGAGCACTTCAAATCTTCCGTCAATGGCAGGAATTTCCAGTCCCAATATTTTGGCGACCAACGGATACACATGAATGTTTTGAAAAGGAACCAGTACTTTTCCTTTTTTAATATTTGGTCCTACAGCGTAAAATATGCCTCGCATATCATCCACAACCATCGGATCATAGCCGTGTGCTCCGAATTTGCTTCCCATCACCATGCCCGGAGCAATATCGGTTGTACTGGATATGTAAAAACCAGGAATTGCGACGATGAGTAGATCACCGGAACGATCATGTTTATAGTTCCATCGTTCCGGAAAGTCTTCGTTCCTGTACACTTTGAAATTTTTTTCTTTTGACTTCAAGGACGCATAGATCGAATCCTTTTTAACCTGATTGGAAACATAAATGTGCGCCTGAGTTCCTCCGTTAGCAACTTTTATAGCCGGATTTTTCATATCAATAATTTCTGGCAGGATAATGTATGTTTCAGGTGCTACAGTAAGTTCCTTCAAACCATGATCCGAAACAACAATAACATTCACAGGCAAATGCACATCCTTTAGTCCGGTCAGTAATTTATTTAATAAAGAATCAGCCAGTAAAACTGCTCCTTTCGCTTCTACCGATTCAGGCCCCGAATCGTGGGCTTCCTGATCGGGGAAAGAAAAATAAAGTGATATTATGTGAGGGCGTTCAGCCTCGGGAAGTTTTAACCATGCGAAAGTCTGATCAATTCTTGCGGCATTTGGCACCGTGAGGTCAAACTTATAGAAATAATCAGGTTGCCTCGCCGCCACCGACATTTCTGAACCAGCCCAAAAATAAGACGCAGATTTCATCCCTTGCTGGCGCGCCAGTTCCCACAAAGGAACTCCGCCATAAAAATACGGATCACTAACTTTTACCTGGTCCTGCTTTACATACACAGCATCATGCGCTTTATCATAAAAGGTATTATCTACCAGACCATGATGACCCGGGTATAACCCTGTGACAATGGTGTAGTGATTTGGAAGTGTCTTACTGGGAAATGAAGGCATCATCGCTTCCGCGTGGGCACCTTCTTTATAAAAAGATTTGAATGTAGGAGCATTGTATTTTTCTACATAATCATGACGAAAGCCATCAAACGAAACAAGAATAACATAAGGTGTTGAGGCACGTTGCGCTTGTATTGAACTACTGACCGTTATGACTACAATAACAAGCAATAGTTTTTTCATCTGTAATCTCATCTTCAAAAGAATTCGAATTAACTGTCCTTAGACCTGGTCTGCAAAGTAATTAATGATGTCACGAATGCCAAGTCCGGAATACTCAAAAGTAAGTGAATTGATTTTGCCCTACTTTTAGTCGGGGTATCTTCGTTAATTGCAGCCTTTATCTCGTTCGATTTCAAGCAACACGTCATAAACAGACGCCCTATGTACACGTCAGTATACTGGATCAATAACCTCCGGCTTTTACCACATCCCGAAGGCGGGTTTTATAAAGAAACATACCGGTCAACCGAGAATTTGTTATCACCCCCAACCCGATTTGATGGTGACCGAAGCATCTCCACAGCCATCTATTTTCTGCTGCGCTCACAGGATCGATCCATGTTTCACAAAATAAAATCGGACGAGCTCTGGCATTTCCACGCCGGAAGTTCATTGACTATTTATGTTTTAGATAAACCTGGATTGTCGATTCATAAACTTGGCCTTGCTCTCGAAAAAGGAGAAACCCCCCAGGTAACTATTCCCGCAGGAAGCTGGTTTGGGGCCAACGTGAACGAGCCGGATCATTATACATTGGCCAGCTGCACGGTAGCTCCTGGATTTCACTTTTCTGATTTCCAACTTGCAAGGCGTAATGCTTTGATCGAAGAATTTCCAGATCAGCAACACCTTATTGAACAGCTCACTGTATAATTAAAACGCGGGCGATCCGTTTACGTATAGCCATGCGCCTCCATATGAAACTTTCATTCCGAATTGTACCTTAGGTCTTTACTACGATGCATTCCTTACGCTGTACTCTTTTCATTCTTTTTCTTGCGATGTCTGCTTTTGCAAATGGTCAGGAGCTGATAAAAGGAATTGTACTGGACTCAGCAACTTTTGCGCCATTGCCCTATGTGAATGTGCGCATAAAAAATCAAAACAGAGGAACAACAACGGATGTAAAGGGGAATTTCGCACTCACTGCGAATCGAACCGACACATTGATTTTTTCTTTTCTTGGTTACTCGGATGTCGTCTATCCCTTGATCGATTGGGAACCCAGTATCATTCGGATGTCAGAAAAGGGAACATTGCTCAGCCCTGTTACCATCAAGGGCACTGCCATAAATCCTTATGAAGGTTTGTTTGATGAGCAGAATGCGATTTTAAGTAAACGCAGAATTCCATTCTATTTTGCAAAATATCGAAAAGAGAAAATCCGGGTAGGATGGCTGCTCGAAGATAATTTACGCGTTAAAAACTATATGGATTTACTGGTCAAAGACGACATGATGAAAACAACCCTGATGACTACCTATAAACTTTCAGAAGAGGAGTATTATGTCGTGTTAAGTCATTTCAACGAACAACATGTTGCCGTGATGTACTACCTTACGAAGGAGGAGTTAATCTCGATTCTTAAAAGTTTCTTTGAACGGGCTACCCGGCAAAAGAAAACAGATTGATCTAATCATTATCCATATTCGTATCATTGATGATGTACAAGGGCCGTTGCCTGATGTTGTCATCGATACGCAAAAGATATTCTCCGATTACGCCAAGACAAATCAGTTGAACACCCCCAATAAATAATATGCTAATGATAATTGAGGCCCAACCCTGAACGTAGGTGTCTGAAAAGAATTTCGAGTACAGGGCATAGATGATCATAATGAAGGAAATGAAGGAAAAAATAAACCCTGCGTAGGTTGCCAGACGCAAGGGGACATTCGAAAAACCCGTAATTCCATCCACCGCAAATCGAAGCATTTTTCTAAACGTATATCCGGTTTCTCCAGCATGGCGTTTATCACGATCGTATTCCACGTAGCCCTGTCTGAATCCTACCCACGATACCATTCCCCGGATAAACCGATGCCGTTCCGGCATTTTGTTTAACGTATTCACCACTTTCCTGTCCATCATTCTGAAATCACCTGTGTCAACAGGAATATCAATGGCTGTTAAATGGGATAAAAGTTTATAAAATAACTTGGCTGTGAAGAGTTTAAAATAGCTTTCGCCAGCGCGAACTCTTCGTTTTGCATACACAACATTAAATCCTTCATTCATTTTTGCATTCATGTCGGCAATCAATTCAGGGGGATCCTGCAAGTCTGCATCAATAATGACGATTCGGTTGCCCTTGCAAAAATTTAAGCCTGCAGTAACAGCTACCTGATGACCAAAATTACGACTGAAGTCGATGAATTTTACAGAATCGTTGTTCATGGCAAGTTGCCGGATAAACATCAGGGTATTATCGCGGCTGCCATCATTGATGAAAACAAGTTCGTAGGATATTCCCAGGGATGCAATCACGGTGACGAGCCTGTGGTAGAGAAAATCGATGTTCTTCTCTTCATTGTAAACGGGAATAATGACAGACAAGTCAACCATAGGTAAGAATTCTGAAAAAGGAATTTAAATTCAAAAGACTTAATTTAACGTCTTATTTCGTATAAACATTGAAATTCTTAACACAATTTATTCACAACAAGAAAATTATTATCGGGCTATGGTGTTCTGTTATTCTTTTTGTCTCGATAAAACATAACTTCTTCAGTCAGCGACACAATAACTATTTAATTTTCAAATACGCATACCTCCATGCCGTCCAGGAAGCACATCTTTATACACTTAACCTTACCGAGCATTTTGACAAAAACCACTACGGCCCTTTTTTCAGTTTGCTTTTTGCTCCCTTCGCCTTGTGCCCCGATTGGCTGGGTGAGATTCTGTTTGTTGGGACAAGCGTATTCCTTTTACTGGCGGCAATCTATTCCCTTCCGTTGAAAGAATGGCAGAAGAATGTCATGTTGCTTATCTGTTTGAATGAACTCCTCACCGCAGGATTCAACGTTCAGTTTAACATCATCATCGCGGCCATCATCGTTTCGAGTTACGTATTGATTACCAGGCAAAAGGAATGGATAGCTCCATTGCCATTCCTTATGGGCACGTTTGTGAAACTTTATGGCATTGTGGCATTATCGTTTTTCTTTTTCGTAAAAGATAAATTGAAATTTATTCTTGCCTGTGTACTGTGGAGTGTCGTTCTTTTTTTAGCTCCGATGTTAATTGCATCTCCCGATTACGTGATATCGATGTATGTGGAGTGGTTTCACGTACTGGTTGAAAAAAATGGTCAGAATGTTTCGCTCATCTCATCCCAGGATATTTCCGTCATGGGTTTTTTCAGAAGAACGTTTGCCGATCCTACCATCCCTAACCTTCCATTTCTGGCAGGAGGAATTGTTCTGTTTGGCCTTCCCTACCTGCGGTTCTCTCAATATAAACAACCTGCCTTTCAACTCTTACTGCTCGCCTCTACGCTTATGTTCCCGATTCTTTTCAGTTCTTCCTCGGAGGGATCAACCTATATTATCGTATTCGTTGGAATTGCTCTTTGGTTTGTCATCCAACCCCAGCCCTATCATGGGTATACGGTGGTACTCCTCGTACTGGTCATTTTTTTTGCGACCCTCAATTCAACGGACGTATATCCAAGGGTGGTCAGGGATTTTATGCGTTTGCATTCCATCAAAGCCGTTCCCTGCACATTGGTATGGTTGAGGATCATTTATGAAATGCTGACAAAGGATTTCGCTGCATACAATGTATCACAAAATCTTAAGAATAATTCTGTACAGCAGCCTGCATGAATTACTTTTCATTAAAATAACTCAATGCGCCCGAAGGACATTGCTTTATCTGCTCCACAATTTTTTCAGTTGTGGAATGCTCAGGAGTGATCCATGGCCTTTTTCTCGGATCAAACACCTCTCCCAATCCTTTGAAACAAATGGCAGAGTGAATACAGCGGGCTGGTTTCCATACAATAACAATATCTCCGTTGGAATATTTCTTTGTAATTTCCTTCATAACAACTGTGTATCAATTTCAATAGGATGTGAAAGCATTTTGTGCACAGGACATGCGTTGGCAATTTCCAAAAAACGCTCACGCTGTTCATTCGTCAGATTTCCTTCCAAATAAATATGCCGGAAAAAAGTTGTCTTCAATACCGATCGTTCACTGGTGGCCTCCACCCGAATAGAACTTACATCCCATTTTTTTCTATCGGCATACATGCGCAACGTAATCGCCGTGCAGGATGCCAGGGAAATCAATAAAAATTCGCCAGGTGCAGGACCTGCATCCTTGCCACCTACCTCTTCGGGTTCATCGGCAATGACATGCTTTCCTCCTGCAATAATTTCCGTGCGATAATGATCTGTTCCAATCGTTGCTGTAACCATTTTAAAAAGTTTTATTCATCACAAACGAATTCTTTGTGTAGCGCTCGCTGGGTGTCTGTTCACGCAACTTCAAATTTTCAGGCAGGCTTTCAGCTATTCCCGGATAGCCTATGGCCATCATAATCACCGGCTCGTGGGTTTCGGGTATCACCATATTTTCGATAGCCTTCTGCCGATTGAAACCACCGAGTTGATGAACATTCAATCCCACGTGAGTAGCCTGTAAGGAAAGGAATGCATTGGCTGCACCCAGATCGTATTTAGCTGAATGGTTAGGTTGATCATTGCGGAGAAAGTTTTTCCTGATCACACTTAAGACAAGCAACGGAGCATTTTCTGCCCATATTTTATTGCTCTCATTCAAAGTTTCAAACAACTTGTTCCACAATACGGTCTGATCTTTCGTAGCGTATATGTACACCCAGGGTTGCTCGTTATTGGAAGAGGGTGCCCAGCGGGCGGCTTCAAACAGGGAATCAATCGTGTTCTGTTCGATAGGCTTGTTCAAATAGGCACGTTTGCTTCGCCGCTTGTGTATAACGTCCAATAGCTCGTGCTCAACCTGAGCAGATTTTTGCATTTCAATCTTTGGTTCCATGTTGCAAAATTAAATGTTTGAAGGTGTTTATCATTGTCCATACAGACCACCCCTGCCTGTCGGCAGACAGGGTCGACAGTCGACAGTGGTCCGTGGACTTATTAATAATTCATTGGAACATCCATCAGCAAAACTTCCGCATCACTGTCAGCAGTAATCGAGATTTTATCCGTTTCTGAAATACCAAAACCATCGCGTTTTGATAATGTTTGTCCATTGACCGTTACATCACCCTCCAGAATAAATACATAAACTCCATTTTCTTTCTGCTTGATGGTATAGTCAGTCTGAAATCCCTTTTTCAAACTTCCAAGACTAAACCAGGCATCCTGATTGATTTGTACACCACCCTGGCCATCAGGACTGACAATTTGCTGGAGGTTATTTAATCGGTCTGCCTGCGTTAACGAAATCTGGTCGTAGTGCGGGTCAATGTTCCTTACTTTTGGAAATACCCAGATTTGAAGAAAGCTGACCTGCTTATCCGGATTCCTGTTGTATTCAGAGTGAAGAATTCCCTTACCCGCACTCATGATCTGTACATCATTTTGACGAATTACAGTGGTATTGCCCATACTGTCTTTATGTTCCAGATCACCAGAAAGCGGTATGGAAATAATCTCCATATTATCGTGGGGATGAGTTCCAAAACCCTTTCCTCCTGCAACAATATCATCATTCAAAACCCTTAGTGCTCCAAAATGGACACGTTCGGGATTATAATAGTTGGCAAAACTGAAACTATGATGAGAATCAAGCCATCCGTGGTTTGCATGACCCCTCGAATTAGCTTTATGCATAACTGTTTTCATTTTTTATTGTTTTACCTGTTTAACGTAAAGCAATCCAATAAAGATACATACAACTATTGTAAATACAATTGTTTTTATCCTGAAATTTGATTGCCTGAGAAATAAAACCTGTGATTCTCCGTTCTGTTGGTCGGATTTACTGGCTGAACGTATAACAAAATGGGGTATATATTATTTCAAATGATAATGAAGCCCCGGTAACGCCTGTGGACAAAAAAAAACGCGTCCATTTGTCTCATTTCGTGTTATATTTGCGCCCTTATTTTGCCTACTGGTCGGAACCAGCCTGGGTAAAAACCTCTAATAATTTGTAATGGGAAAGAATTCTGTGTTTTTGGGACTGATGCTGGCGGTAGTCTCGCTTCTTTATTCTAGCTGCGAAGATGGCAACTCGATTGGATTTCCTGTCGGGGAACGAAAAATACAGACCATTTTTTTGGACACGTTCACCGTAAAAACCTCCACGGTATTGCTGGATTCCATTTCTACCAATGGAAGTGGAAGGATACTTATTGGAGAATATCATGATCCGGTTTTTGGAAAAACCTCATCATCATCCTTCCTTCAGCTAGGAACCTCGGATGCGTATTCATTTACTCCTCAGGCGGCAGCCGTTTTTGACTCCATCGTACTTATCTTAAAGTACGACAAATATTTTTATGGCGATACAATGCAGATTCAAAATCTGGCCGTACATGAACTGAGTGAATTGATCACACCAAGACAATTATCTAATTCAGAAAATTATTCATATTTCTTTTCAGGAGGGTTGTTTAACCGAAGTAAAACAAACAGTTATCCAACTCCATTAGGAACCAGAAGTTACAGACCTAAACCGATGAGTAAGGGTAAGATCTCAATTCGATTGAATGATCTGAAAGGAAAGCAGTGGTTTGATATCGCGAAAGGAGGAAATAAATCCCCGTTGGCTTCGGATAACTTCCTTGACCTTTTTAAAGGAGTGAAAATATCAACTCCCGCTTCGGCCAATGCCGCGGTCATTGGATTTGTTTCAGACTCAACGGTCATGCGAATATATTACAGCCAGCCCGATACGGAAGGAAACCTGGTGCAAAGCCATTTTGATTTCAAAACGTATAACAATAACCTTCAGTACAATCAGGTTAATACAGACAGAACGGGAACACCATTGCAGAATCTGGTTTCGGGTTCACCGGTTCCCAGCGAAATGACAAATAATGAGACGTTTATTCATAGTGGTGCGGGTGTGCTTACCAAAGTAGAATTTCCAAATTTCCAATACCTCACCAACAACAATGAACAGTTCATGATCTTGTCAGCCCGCCTGGTGGTCATGCCCATCACAGCAAACCAGCTAGGTCAAAAGAAAATTCCATCAGATTTAGGATTACTGCTTATGAATAAAGCCAACATTCCCATCGGACCCATGGCTATTGATTTTGATCCTACAAGGCCGCAGGGCTCTTTTTTGTGGCATCTTGAAGGCAATTCACTAGAGGAAGGTGAAGACATAGAATTAAATAAAACAACCCAGTATTATTTTTCTGTAATTGAATACACCCAGGATTTGATTAATAAAAAACCCGGTACGGTACCCTCAATTTTACTTTATGCACCAACGGGTTTTTCCAATAGCACTACTCAGTTAAGAATTGGAAACGGAATAAATCAGGATTCAAAAATCAAACTTGAAATATATTTGTCGCGATTAAATAACAGATAACTCTATAACACTATGAAAAGAACGAAGATTTGGCCTGGGTTTACATTAACGATTTTGAGCCTCGTGCTGCTGGCCACTTCCTGCAATGACCCTGATCCGACCACGGATCTTGTCGGCGATTGGACGCGCAAGTCGGATTTCGAAGGAGTTTCCCGTAATGCCGCAGTAAGCTTTACCATTGGCACGCGCGTTTTCGTGGGAACCGGCTTTGACGGTACATTCCGTCTAAAAGATTTCTGGGAATTTGACGCTGATAAAAACACATGGTTCAGAAGAGCAGATTTTCCAGGAGCAGCACGAAGCAGCGCTGTTGCATTTAGCGCTGCCGGCAAGGGCTATGTAGGTACAGGGATTGATGCTGACGCAAAAAGATTAAGTGACTTTTGGGAGTATAACCCCGCCACAAATAGCTGGACTCAGATTGCTGATTTTCCGGCCGATGCCAAGTATCGCTACGGAGCCGTATCACTTTCTTTTGACAATAAAGGATACATCGGCGCAGGTAACGGCTCATCGCTTCCTACAGGTGGCACGAACGATTTAAAAGACTGGTGGTCATACACGCCAGCTACAGGAACCTGGACGCAGGAACAAAGTATTGGTGGATCAAAACGTACGAATGCATTTTCAATGATCATCAATGGTAAAGGATATGTGGGAGGTGGAACGAATGTGCAACTATCTGTTCTTGATTTCTGGGAATTTGATCCATCAACAGCTTCATGGACTCAAAAGAATGATCTTGATGACATCACGGACGCAAATTATGATTGGGCACTACAACGCCAGGCAACAGTAGCTTTTAGTATTAATGGACTTGGTTATTTAACCACAGGAAACCTGAATGGTCAGGCTCTTCCAGACTGTTGGGAATATGATCCAACGACAGACCAATGGGCACAAAAAAACAACTTTGAGGGTACTTCCCGTGATGGTGCTGTAGGCTTCGCCGTGGGATCAAAGGGATACGTTACAACGGGCCGCAGTGCTTCCGCACGATTTGACGATATCTGGGAATTTGATCCGTTGGCAGAAAAAATTTAAGTGATTCCATAAGCTGAGAGGAGCCTAAACACTTCCTCTCAGTTTATCTAAAATACGGTTTAGCTCAATCGCTTCGGTTTTAGAAATATTTTTTAGTGTATTTACCCAAATAGATTCTTCGGAATCTATTTTTTTTAGCACCCCAAGCCCTTTTTCTGTGATACTGATATCAACTTGCCTGCGGTTGTTTTCACAAATCTCCCGCTCCACCAAATGCTTCTGACGGAGCTTTTCTACCAGACGCGTAGCATTGCTGTTCTTATCGATCATCCTTTCCGTGATACTGGCAAGCATCAGTTTTTTCGGATGGCTGCCACGAACAATACGCAACACATTGTATTGTTCTGGTGTAATACCGTGAGGTTTTAAACGCAGCGCATTTACATTATACAACCAGCTGCCTGTAAAGAGGATGTTCACCAACATCTTCTCATACTCATTTTGAAATTTTTCCTGTTTTATATCCTGCTCCAGCGCCATAATACAAATGTACTGTCGATTATTGTATAAACAATGGTTTTAAAGTGCGTGGAGTGCCCCAAGAAAGTTTGTACAAAAAGAAATCTCTCTTACATTTGCAATCCCAAAACGAAGGGAGCTTAGCTCTCCCGATAGCTATCGGGAGGTTCAGAGCTTCCAAACGTTGAAGAATATCTTAGGGAGCTTAGCTCAGCTGGTTCAGAGCATCTGCCTTACAAGCAGAGGGTCGGGGGTTCGAACCCCTCAGCTCCCACATTGATAGAGAGACAGTTACGAACGTGACTGTCTTTTCTATTTTACTACATTCAAAACAAATTAAAAACAATTTAAATAAATACACAGATTACGACCTGTTGACTAGAAATTTCCGGGCTTCGCGTTTGACTGTACAAGCACCTTCAATGGGTGTTCATTGAAAAACTTCAGAATCTGTGTTGGATTTACGTAAGGAATATTATCGTACATTCTGTTAATCATCTCTTAGAGTTCGCTGGAAGATTGATCGGGTCCCAATCCTTTGTATAAAAAGATCAAGAAACTGAACATGTAAATTGAATGTTCATCGCCGATACAAACTCAAAATCATTTATCCATGCTACACCCATGTTGTCACAAACATTTGGAATTTTTATCTTGTTTGAATTGAGCGCCGTGACTTTCTCCTCTTTCGTCACAACTGTTGCCCCTTCACTCATGGCATGGGCGATCACCCAGGGATCAGCCAAAGACCTCCCCTTTATATTATCTACTAACGTTTTGTGTGAAGGATCTTTTGCGTAGACGGCCTTTAAGCAATTGGCGACCTTTTCATCTATGCTATGAACACTTATTTTACTTGCTTTAAGCCATAAACACAAATCATCTTCCGTCCTAGTTATCTCATTGAATACTTCTTCCGCAACAAAAATTCTCCCTTGCATACCCAGTTGATTAAGAACATCCCAATATCCACGGCAGAATTTTGGGGAATAGTATTTCTGCCAAGCTTGAATAAGTACGTTAGCATCCAAACAAAACTTTGTTGTCGCGCTACTCATTTATTTAACTGGGCTTCTAACTTATGGAAGTTGTTGACCTGGACATTAAGTAATGTGCTAGCTTGCGTCGGTTCAATGACACCCCCACGAAAAGCATCTAAAACAGTCTGTGTGAACAGGCGGCTGTTCTTGTTAAGTTGCAACAAATAAAAGCTAGGTCCTCCTTTTTTTTCCTTTGCCTGTTGTTTGATTTTCTTTTCTTCTTCACGGTTTAAGAAAGCCCTAAATTCAGCGTCCGCGGCTTTCTTTAAACTTTTATACTTGTCAAAAGAGATCAGACTTAAGTTTAAGGCACGCACAAGAAAAGCAAAAGAACTGATTCCCAACTTTTTTGACGCCTGAAAAACTTCCTTTGCTGAATTAAAAACCGTTGTTGGAAGCGCTTTAATGATCTCCAATGGAATGAGAGCATTCGCGGCAACTTCATTACAGAACATCTCGACTGGGTGCAGCCTGTTCTTGTGCTGTAAATCAGGTTCGATGTCATTTGATATACCGGTGGCGGCAATCCAAATATGTGCAAGTTCGTGCAGTAAAGTGAACAATTGTGGGGCATCCCAATCGTCAGAATTGATGAAAACAAAAGGGGCATAAGGATCCGCAATAGCAAAACCTTGCAATTCATTACTGTCTAGCTTTAGACGCGAGTGAATAAAACTAGTCCGTGAAATAAAAATTCCCTTAGTTTCTGCTTTATCAATCCATTCCCTAATAGGATTCTCATAAGTGTAGTTTGCGGGATTGATTTCTAAAGTATTGAGGATATCTTTTGCTACAACACGAGGATCATCCCTTAGAGAGAATTTTCCAACGAATGGAACCTTAGGTTCGTTGTTTTCCTTATTAGCATCGCTGATCCAATTTTGCTTTTGCTGAATTTCCCTGATAATAAATATAGAAGCTGTACCTAAGGCTTTAGAATTATCGCTTCTAAAATCCTTCAAAGGCTGAAAATCCCGGGGGATTTCGGGAAGAAAAAAAAGAGAAAAAGGACGTTTATATACTTTTGCGAGTGTTTGTGCCTGTTTGATTGTTGGCTGACTACTACCTTCTTCCCATTCTCTTAACTTACTCGAAGGCACAGCTACTTTGGCAGCGGCAATTTCTTCGGACATTCTTGCCGATTCTCGTGCCCATTTTAGCACATTTGGGGTTATGAATGCTCTGTCTGCCATTTGTAAAACAAAGGTAATTTAAATTAATTCTGTGATTTTTGAAGACAAGCCTAGTACCAATAAAATCCAAAGAATAGTTTCTCACACTTTCCATAACAATGCTCAAGAAAAAAAGAAGGGAAGAAAGGCGTATAATTCTTATTTAGCTCCTTTTGACACCAGGTCCCCACCTTCACTGGATTAATATTTGTAAGTACCTTTGGTGTACTTATATCCCTTGAAAACAGCCCGCAAAGTAGCCCTTATTATTCTTGGAACACTCGCCGTTCTGGTTATTAGCCTTAGCCTGTCGGTCTACCTGTTCAAAGACCGCATCATCCAGGAGTTTATCCGCGAAGCCAACAAAAGTCTTAACACACCCGTCAGGATTGGCAAAATCGATATCTCCATTTGGAATGACTTTCCCAACATGGCCATTGTGTGCACGGATGTTTACATCGAAGACAGCCATCCGGGACAATATCCGTTACTTACCGCCAGCACAGTCGCTTTTTCAATCAATCCGGTTGAAGCGTATTCCGGAAATTACACCGTGCGCGGTCTGAAGGTAGAAAACAGCAAAACGATCCTGAAAATAAATACAACCGGAGAAAATAACTTTACTATTCTCAAGCAAAACAATAGCAACACAGGGAGTGTGTCGTTCGATCTGAAGGACGTCCTTCTTAAAAAAACACACGTAGAGTATCATGATTCGCAGTCGCATGATCACCATATTTTCGATAGCGAAGATCTGACAGCATCCATTCAGGTAAATGCAGATGTGTACAGGATCAAAGGACTGGGAGATGTGCTCATCGGTCAAATCGGCATTGGTGAAAATGTATTCTTTAAAGAAAAAAAATTCGATGTGGATGCTTCGGTCGATTACAATGATCTTCAGAAAAATGTTCTTATCACATCCTCTTCATTGAATCTCAATGGATCGGTTTTCACCGTTGCGGGTTCTTACGCATTTAAACAGAAAAACCTGATCGATATTACTGTCGATGGAAAAGATACCGATATCCAAACATTATTATCCCTGCTTCCTAAAAATAAAAATGAGAATTTAAGTCGCTACCAAAGTGATGGAGATGTGTATTTCAATATGAAGTTAAAAGGAGAAATCAGTTCCCGCAAAAGTCCTGGCATTTCCGCAAGCTTTGGCTGCACCGATACCAAACTATTTCATCCAAACTATAAATCCTCCATTGAACATGCTTCCTTTGAAGGATCATTTGCTAGTCCTGCCGTATTGAATCTCGCGGAAGGCCAATTGTTTCTCAAAAACATCAAAGGTCAGCTAAACGGCCGACCGTTCACAGGGAATCTTTCGATTCAAAATCTTATCGAGCCTTATGTTACTTTCGATTTTAAAGGAAATCTCGATGCGGCCTCCGTTCAAAATTTCTATCCCATCGAAAAAGTAAAGAATCTTGAAGGAGATATCAATGCTGACTTTTCCTTTGAAGGACAGCTCGCATTATTGGATAAAAAATCAACCGCTCAAAAAGTAAAAACAAGCGGGTCGATTGAAATGCTACACATCAATTTTCAATACGGAGTCCAGGATGTTCATGTCAAGAATTTAAATGGTTCATTTCAATTTACCAACAACGACCTTGCGTTAAGCAATGTAACAGGCCAATTCGAACGAAGTGATTTTCTTCTGAATGGTTTTTTTAAGAACATCATCACTTTTTTGTTGTTTGAAGACCAGCCGATTGGTATCGAGGCAGATTTGAAATCCGATTTTATCGATCTCGACCAGCTTTTTGAAATCGGGTATGGAAAAAATAATTCATCCGAGTACAGTTTTAGCATTTCGCCGAACGTACATCTCAATTTTAATGGTGCCATCAAATCCATGAAATACAGGCGCTTCACACCAAAAAATATAAAAGGAGATATCCTTGTAAAAAATCAGATGGCCGTATCCCGCAATATCAAGTTTGAGGGCATGGGCGGTGTCGTCAATCTCAATGGCATTGTAGATGCCAAAAATCCTCAGGCCATTGACGTCGTGAGCTCGTTCAAGCTTGACGGTGTAAATCTCGACAGCATCTTTTATGTTTTTGAAAATTTCAAACAAACTTTTATTGAAGACCAGCACCTTAAGGGTGAATCATTCGCTGAAGTAAACCTGGATATGACTGTGAATGAAAGGCTGAAGCTTCTTCCGGAAACGCTAATTGCCGACATCAACGTCACCATTAAAAATGGAGAACTCAATAATTTCGATCCCTTGCGAAGCCTGAACAAATACCTCGATGACGAAAGCCTGAGCCGTCTTCGTTTTGGCGACCTGAAAAACAATATTCACATCGAAAATCAAACGATCTATATCCCTCAAATGGAGGTGCGGAGCAATGCCACCACCATTCAGCTGAGCGGCACGCATGGCCTTGACCAGAAAATCGACTATCGAATTGTGGCCCCTTTGCGTAACAAGAAAAAAATTGATTCCGACGAAGCCTTTGGTGCTATTGAGGATGATGGTACCGGAAAACTAAAGGTGTTTTTAAAAATCATCGGCACTACCAATGATTATACTGTGAGCTATGATAAAGAAGCAACAAAAAAGAAAATCGCCAGCAACATCAAAAAAGAAGTACAGGAACTTAAGGATGCCTTTAAACTAAAAGGCAAAAAGAAGGAAAAAGAATTGGAGCTTGAAAAGGACGATTACTTTGACTGGACACCCGAGCAGAAATAGGCTATTGATCCGATATTAAAAGATCAATTTTCTTTTTTACAAGGTCCTTCCGCGCTTCCCAATCTCCCCGAACCAACGTATAGGGAATATCCCGAATTTCAAGTTCGTGTTTAAACACATCAAACATTTCCTGTCTTCGGTTTCCAAGGTCGCGCAATCCATCCGCTATCCAGGGCACATCGATATCCATCAGAAAATATAAATCAAAGGAAACTGCTTTCTCTAGTTCAAATAAAACGGCAGGAATAGTGTTTAAATAATACCGGCTATAGATCTGTGTTGTAATAAGATCGGTGTCACAAAAAATAATTTTGTCGGCATATGTGGTTGCTTCTAAAATTCGTTCCGTTTGTGCCTGCCCTATTTGTATAATTTCCTCAATGGTAAAATTGTTGTCTGCGATAAACTCACGTGCCACCTCAGGCACGAACACGGCATCATATATCTGTGCCACATATTTTGCGAGTGTGGATTTGCCTGTACTTTCTGGCCCGTAAAAGCAAATCTTTTTTACACGGTCGCGCTTCATGGCTTTTTGATTTCATAACGCCGGTATTCCCGCATCCAATTCCATAACGCAAAGGAGGCAAGGAGCGTGAATACCAGATATTCAAAACTGAAAAATTTTGCGCCTTTCACAAAATACAAAACAGTAGCTACAACATCGATAACGATCCAGATGATCCAGCACTCAATCTTCTTTTGAATCATTAAAAATGTGGCTGTGATGCTCATTACAAGAATAAAAGAATCAGCATAGGGAAATGAACTCGGTAAACTGAATAAAGCCGGGAGCCATTCATGCAGACGACTTGCCATCGCTGCGATCAATACCGTACCTAAAACGCCCGTAAAAAATAACACAACAAATTGTCTGCGATTCATAAAACTGATTTTCAATTCAAGTTTACGATCCTCTTCACCCGCACCCGGATGACTCCATCGCCACCAGCCCATAATGTTGGTGACAAAAAAAAAGATTTGAAGAAACATGTCAGGGTAAAGCTGAATCTGATAATAAAAGAAAAATGCAAGAGATACATTCAAGATACCGATAGGCCAACTCCAGATGTTTGCCTTGGCGGATAGCCACACCGCTACGAGCCCGGCCATCACACTAAAAAACTCGAGATAACTCATCGCATACCCGAGAACAGTAAAAAAAATATTTTCAATATCGAAAAAACTCACGAGGATGAATTAGAGTGAACTTGTACGACCTCCATCCACCGGAACATTAATTCCATTCACGTATCCCGCACCAGGAGTACAAAGAAAGGCAATGACAGCTCCTGTTTCACGAGGATCACCGAATCTGCCTGCAGGTATCTGAGTGAGCATTTCGGCTCGTACCTGATCAACAGACTTGCCCGTCTTTTTTGATGCTTCGTTTATGACAAGTTCATGTCGAGTTGTGAGGGTTGCGCCAGGCAGTACATTGTTGACAGTGATTCCAGATTGACCAAGTTCAAGGGAAAGGGTCTTTGCCCAACTGGCGACAGCACCTCGTATCGTATTGGATACTCCCAATCCTTTTATCGGAGCTTTTACCGATGTGGAAATAACATTAATAATTCTTCCATACCCCGCTTGCTTCATACCAGGCACAAAAGCCTGTGTGAGAATTTGATTACACAATAGGTGATTGGAAAAGGCCCGAACAAATTCTTCAGGATCAGCGTCAATTGCCAGACCCGCAGGAGGTCCGCCGGTATTGTTGATCAGAATATGCACGGTATTCGATGCCGCATACGCACCGGCCTTTATTTTAAGTTCTTCAGCCAAATTAAAATCAACGACGATGTAATCATGTTTTTGACCTCCGTTCGCTGCTAGTTCCAAAAGAACGTTTTTCAATTTCTCTTCATTTCGGGCCACAAGTGTTATACAGGCACCTAATAAGGCCAATTCCATGGCAGCCGCCTTTCCAATGCCTTGTGTGCTGCCGCAAACGACAGCTCTTTTGCCACTCAGGTTTAAATCCATTTCTGATCGTTGATTTTATGAAGACAAACTCAAAGGTCGTAGTTTTACACGCCCAAAATACGATAAAGCCATGGCAATTCGCAGACCTTTCAATTTGAAAAAGTGGATTGATGAAAATCGACATCTTCTTAAACCACCAGTAGGAAATAAAAACCTCTATGCCGATGCCGGTGATTATATCGTCATGATCGTAGGAGGGCCGAATGCCCGAAAAGATTACCATTTTAATCAAACCGAAGAATTATTTTATCAGCTTGAGGGAAGCATCAACGTCCGCATTCAGGAAGATGGCAAAGCAGTAGACATGCCCGTTCATGAGGGAGACATGTTTCTCCTGCCGGCGAATACACCACATCGCCCTGAGCGGCCAGCCAATACGATTGGCCTTGTTATTGAATGTAAACGCGAGGATCCTGATTTCGAAGACCGCTTAATCTGGTATTGCGAAAACTGTAATACCAAACTGCACGAATACCGTTTTCATCTCGAGAATATCGAAAAAGATTTCCTGCCGCGCTTTCGCGATTTTTATGGATCAGAAGAACTGCGCACATGCAAAAAATGTGGAACCGTGATGGAGGAAGATCCAAGGTTTGTTTAAATCATTTTCTTAAAAAACGGCATGATGAAATTTGAAGATTCAATTTCCTTTTCACGAAGTATAGATCGCAAAGATCCACTACGCCAGTTTCGAAGCCAGTTTTATATTCCAAAATCAAAAAATAAGTCAGTCATTTACTTCAATGGAAATTCATTGGGTCTCCAGCCCAAACGTGTAAAAAAATTTATTGATGAAGAATTAACATCGTGGGCTACTCGGGGTGTGGAAGGCCATTTTAATTCACGCAAACCCTGGCTACATTATCACACGCTGAGTAAAAAGGCACTGGGCGATTTGGTAGGGGGAAAAGCTTCAGAAGTCATTGCCATGAATCAACTCACGGTCAATCTCCACATGTTGATGGCTTCTTTTTATCAGCCAACAACAAAACGATTTAAGATTATCACCGAGGCCGGGGCTTTCCCCTCCGATCAGTATGCTTTCGAATCACAAATGAAATTTCATGCTGTAAATCCGGACGATGCATTAATTGAAATATCACCCCGCCCTGGAGAATATTGTCTTCGAACGGAAGATATTGTCAAAACAATAGAGGATCATGCCGATCAGCTTGCTCTTGTGATCTTTGGTGGAGTGCAATATTATTCAGGGCAATTCTTCAATATTCAGGAGATCACAAAATCAGGACACAAGGCCGGGGCATTTGTTGGGTTTGATCTGGCCCACGCGGTAGGCAATGTACCTTTGGATCTCCATCAGCACGAAGTGGATTTTGCTGTGTGGTGCAGTTACAAGTATTTGAACTCAAGTCCGGGTGGTATCGCGGGGGCATTTGTGCATGAAAACCATGCTCACAATTTTCAATTGCCACGATTCGCAGGATGGTGGGGGCATGATGAAGGTGAGCGTTTTGAAATGAAGAAAGGCTTCAAACCTATGGCCGGCATCGATGGATGGCAGGTTTCGAATTTTCCGGTTATCTCAGGTGCCGTACACCTGGCCTCGCTTGAAATCTTTAAGAAAGCGGGAATGAAAAGGTTACGAAAGAAAAGTATACTCCTCACTGCTTACCTTGAATACTTGCTTAAAACCATAGACCCTGAAGGAGAACGATACTCCATCATTACCCCCGATGATCCTGATCAGCGAGGCTGTCAACTCTCGATCTTAATGAAAGCAAATGGTCGACAAATCTTTGACAAGATCCGAAAAAAAGGAGTGATCGCCGACTGGCGTGATCCTGCTGTTATTCGTGTTGCACCGGTTCCTTTATACAATACCTTTGAAGAAGTTTTTACTTTCGCAAAAATCTTCAAAGAATCGCTCTGAGTTTCTATCATGACAAAAGTCCAAACAAAACATATTGCCGTAGTCGGCTCCGGTTTAGTAGGAACATTGGCTTCCATTTATCTGCGCAAACGCGGATATAAAGTTTCTGTCTTCGAACGAAGGCCCGACCCACGACTGCATTCCATCGAAGACGGCCGGTCCATCAATATGGCATTAAGTAATCGGGGCATCAAAGCGCTAGATGAAGTGGGCATGGCAGAACACGTAAAACGGATTGCAGTGCCGATGCACAGCCGGGCGATACACGATGTCAATGGAAATATAAAATTTCAACCTTATGGAAAAGAAGGGGAGTTCATTAATTCTATTTCACGCGGAGGTCTTACACATGTCTTAATAAAAAAAGCTGAAGAAGCCGGTGTTGAATTTTTCTTTTCACGCCGTTGCACACACGTGGATCTTGAAAAAACAACCTTGACTTTTTCTTCCGGCAATACCACGTTTGAAAAATCATTTGACATGATCCTCGGGGCCGATGGAGCTTATTCTTCCATTCGCGGTGCCATGCAAATCACTGAGCGATTCGATTACTCACAATCGTACATTGAACATGGATATAAGGAACTCCATATACCTGCGGGAAAAAACAATGAATTTTTGTTAGATAAAGGTGCCTTGCACATTTGGCCCAGAGAGAGCTTCATGCTGATTGCATTGCCCAATGCAGATGGGACATTCACCTGCACACTGTTCTTCCCTCTGGAAGGAAAAGTTTCATTTGAAAATTTAAAGAACGATACACAGATTTCGAATTTCTTTAAAGTTACATTTCCTGATGTCGTAGCGCTTATGCCTGACTTACTCAATGATTTTAAAGTAAATCCTACCTCATCACTCGTCACGATCAAATGTTTTCCCTGGGTAAAAAATAATGCACTGCTTATTGGAGATGCGGCACATGGCATCGTTCCCTTCTTTGGACAGGGGATGAATGCAGGGTTTGAAGATTGCCGAATCCTTAATGATCTTTTAGATAAGCATCATGATGATTGGCAAAAAGCCTCATCCGAATTTCAAGAACTGCGTAAACCAGACACCGATGCCATTGCACAGCTTGCGTTAGATAATTTCATTGAAATGCGTGACCTGGTGGCGGACGATGAATTTCTTTTACGAAAAAAAATTGAAGCAAAACTTCATGAACTCTATCCTGAAAGATGGATTCCGCTCTACTCCATGGTAACATTTCATGAAGAAACGAGGTATTCAGAATCACTGGCCATAGGACGTAAGCAAAAAGCCATTATGGACGAGGTGATGAAAACACCGCACCTGCAGGAAAACTGGAAGCATTTAGACTTTGAAGAAATTGTAAACCGATTGGTATTCTGAATAGCCGGAAAAACTGAAATCACATGCGAATTTTCAGAAAAAATACCGCAGAAGTAAAAAATCCAAGGTTCACCATAGAATTCCAGAAAAATTACAACCTTGAAGAATGAAAAACTGTAACGTATTCCTTGTAGCATCACTATTATTTTTTATTCCGGGTGTGAATGCCCAGGTGCAGGTGAGTAAAGAACCTCATCATAAAAATGTGTTTGAAAACAATTATCTCAGAATACTGGATGTGCATCTTGAACCTCTGGACACCACATTATTTCATATTCATTCTACTCCTTCCGTTACATTAATGTATACAACCACCGCTATTGGTGTGCAGAACCAGGGGCAGAACTGGGGCAAGGGTAGAAATATTTCCGGTCGGGCATCGTACAGTTCTTTCCTGAACAACTCATTAATTCATCGAGTGAGCAATTCGGATACTGTTCATTTTCATGTCAATGTGATCGAAATACTGGCACCCTACAAAACCGGCAGCAAAATCGAGCCATTACCATCAACTGTCTTATTTGACAATGAAAAGGTTACGGCCTATCGCATCATTGATTCTCTAGTGAATGACAAAGTATTTGCAGGTCGCGGACCAATCGTTGCAGGATTTGTGGAAGGAAAGCCCATCGTATTCCATGATATGGATACGAAGAAAGATACAACAATAAAATCTGGTGACTATTTGTACATTAAGCCGGAAAGTCGTTTTTATTTCTCAGCGGTAGAGAAAAAGACAAACCTGGTGTTATTTGAAATTAAATAAATGTATACCGGTTCTATTGTGTGAAATGAGTCTTGTATTCTTCGTATCGGTCTAACACTTCTTTGACATACGCTACTGGTCCGGTACATCGGCAATACCCGGCTACCGTAACGGGATCACGATAATATTTTGATATTGATTTCTTAACAAGGTAAAACTCAACATTACCGTCCCACACAACAGGATTCTTTCCATACTTTCGCGTAAGGTTGCGTGCGTCAACTACATGTGAAAGCCCTACATTGTAAGATGCCAGAACAAACTTTACGCGCTCGGTGGAGTCCTTCACTGTTTTTCCCCAAAGCCGATCGAGGTATTTAAGGAATCGTACGCCACCCTGAAGGCTTTGTTCAGGGTTATACGGATCTCGCACATGATACTGAGCCAGGGTTCCCGGCATTAATTGCATCAAGCCGACAGCACCCGCCCACGATTCAACGTGTGGATTGAAATGCGATTCCTGATAGATCATGGCAGCCAGCAATCTCCAATCCCAACCAAGATCTTTTGCTCCTTCTTTAATCTGATCATCATACCGTGAAAGTTTTCCCTCTTCGCTCAACGAAGAAAAATTGCTGTTCATCCGAATAAAAGAAGTGCGGGGACTATTAAAATATTTCTCGTAAATAATTCTGAATGTCCCTTTTCTTTTTATTCGGGTTAACCATACATTCGTGGCTTCCAGCAATTCCGGAGAATTTTTTCTGACGGCCCACGCGATTTGCTGGGGTACGCCGATTTCTGTTTGAATATCAAGCTCAGGATAGTAGGTAGCATTCACCGATGCGAAAATTTTGTCATTCACTGTGTATTGTATTTCACCCAGGGCCACCTTGCGAATCAAGGCTTCTGTCTCTTCATCATCATTGTCTTCTTTTACATTGATTGTTCCACCTAAAGCTTTTGAAATTTCCTCCAGTTGTTCCTTGAAGGAAGAACCTTTTTTAACATACACATCCTTTCCAATCAGTTGATTTGGAGTCCGGATCATCGCGCTTTCAGCCATGACGGAATCACCTTCTGGCAGCGTCTTCCTTTGGATAAGTACCTGCGTGGTCGTAAAATGATTCTTCGTAAACGTTATGTATTGTTTTCTTTCTTCTGTGACGGTGAGCGGAAATGCAATGATGTCTCCTGCTCCTATGTTTAATAGATCCATTGCTTCTTCAATGTTAACAATGAGGCGTATCCTTAGATCAACCTTGAGATCATCTGCCAGGCGTTTTAATAATTCATATTCATAACCAAGAGAATTGCCTTTATAGATAAAATAGCTCACAGAATTATTATCGACCAGGGCCGTTATAAAGCCACGTTGCCGTATTTCATTGAGATCTACTTGCACAACCGGATCCTTCGTAAAACGTTCCTCAGGCTGAGGAGGGGCACAGGAATAGACAAACAGAAAAAGGTAGACGGGTATAATTCTTACCGATCGTGCAAGATCCATGCCTTGAAGTTAATCATTTCATTATAAAATGAGAAAAGCGAAATCACACACAGTTGCCAAAAAAAACGATCTAAAAAAAAGAGTCTGGTTTCCCAGACTCCTTTTCTATTGGGTTTATTTTAGAATTAATTAAAAATATAGCGAATACCGAACTGACCTCTCCAGCGACTGGCAAGATCAGAGGCAGAATAAGCTTTTCCACCCGTCTGACCAGCTCCTGTATAATTATATATCGGAGTTCTGGATGAATAATCTACGTTGCTATTTGTTGCATTAGCACCCGTAGCTGGTGGAGGTAAAGGATTTGAATCCACCAACCCTGTATAATTTATTAAAGAGAAGGTGGTGTTTGAAATAGTAAATTGTTTGCCCCAGTCCTTGTTAAGCATGTTGCCAAGATTTAGGATATCAAACGATAGTTGAATTTTGTTTGTGCTATTTCCAACTTTAACGGCAAACTCCTGCAAAATCCTTACGTCAATTTGATTTTGAAATGGCATGCGTGCTGCATTTCTCTGTGCATACTCACCTCTGTGTTTCTTCAGGTAAGAGTCAACATTCAGAAACTCATCCAGATTGGCATACTGTTGCTGAGGTGTGAGACCACCCGAGGTCACCAGATTAATTTGAGAAATATCATTCGGTATGAAAATCATGTCATTAGCAGTTCCGTCATTATTCAAATCACCGTTGTAGATGTATGAGAACGGTTGACCGGATTGTCCATTATAAAAAAATGAAATTTGTGTCGACATCAAATCATCCAGGTATGCCTTGCGGTATGAAACCATTCCGACTACACGTGACCCCATACTAAAGTTAGATCTTGTAACTGGCAATGCGTTCAGACCGTTAATATTATTTGTAAATCTCCAGTTAGAAAAAGCAACGCTGGACGTACCAGAATTTACGTCCTTCGAGTCACCATACGTATAGGACACCGATGCAGAAAATCCTTTGTCGAATTGCTTTTGAAGTTGGGCAACGAAATTGTAAGAGTATCCTTTATTTGTGTTGTCCAGTTTTATTACCTCGTCATAACTAGCATCAATTCGCGCGGCAGTAGTAAATCCCGTATTCAAAGGGTTTGAACTTGTTGCCGTGTAACGATTTCTCGTATCAAGTCCTCCAGCACCATTGATTGTTGTTTGAGGCTGTCTTTGAAGATTAGTAAAGTTAATGTTGTTAAATGTCTTGCTGAAAATTGCCTCCACAGTGGCCGTTAATCCATACGGTAGTTTTTTATCAACGGCAATATTTGTTCGAAACACCTGAGGAAACTTAAAATCGGGTGACATCACATTAATTACACCTCTCGTCGGTGTAACGCTAGCGATGGGTGCCTGGCCAGGAACAGGTTGTGCAAATGGATTAGTATTATAAGTAATTCCATTTGTAAGCGGAGTTCCGTTGGATGATGAATTTCCCGTGCTGTACGTACCATTGAGATTACCATTATTTGAAAATTGGTTTGATACCCAGACAAAAGGCACACGACCAGTAAATAATCCAGAACCTCCTCTGATCTGTAAAGTCTTGTCTCCCAACACGTCAAAATTGAAACCTATTCTGGGCGACCAAAGTATTTTCGTTTCTGGTACAACACCGGTTTTTCCTTCTGCACCAAATGCGGAATTGTTGAATTGATCGTATGCTTCTGGTTTATCAGGGAATATTGGAAGATCAACTCTCAATCCTGCGATTACTTTTAAATTATTGGTGACTTGTATCTCATCCTGTCCATAAAGACCTAATTGAAATGCATTGAAGTCAGCGGATCCCTTACTCTGGGATGGGTTATCATCCGGATTAAACGAGTAACTCACATTATAAAATGTAGGGGCTACTTTAACCGTGTTAGCCTGCGACTGAAAATTAGCCAACGAATTGAAAGCATAATTTCCATAAATATTTTGAACGAACAAGTTATAGAAATGATAAAACTCATTGTTCGTTCCAAGGGTGATCGTGTGTTTGCCTTTATACATCGTAAAATCGTCGGTGATGCTAAGGATGTTCTGATCCAATTGATTAGCCACCGAAGAATTTTCGCTTCCAAACGCGATGGTTCTTCCACCCGTTAAATTTACCAGCGTATAAGGGAAAGGAGAACCGATTGGATCTGCGTCATCCCTAACGGTTGTATATCCGATCAGCAAGCGGTTAGAATTCTTTCCCAGAGTGCTGTTAATCTCCAGACCTGTCGAATTTGTTGTGCTTGGAAAATACTGGCCGTTATTATAGAAGCGAAGTGCGTTTGGAGTGCGGCTATTTTGGAAATTCTCTCCGTACGTATAGCTGTGACGAAGCGTCAGTTTATGGTTACTATTAATATTCCAATCCAGTTTGGCCAAGAATTTATTGCTGTTTGTTTCGTTATCGATGCCTGTATACGAGCCCGGATCATAGCTGGGAGCGATTGTTTTAAGTGTATTAGCAACTGCGTCTGCTTCAGCGATTGTAATATTCGATTCTGGCGTTCCCGGAATAAAAGCAAGAGGAGTCTTTTTCCTTGTGATTTCCCCATTTACAAAGAAGAATAACTTATTCTTGATGATCGGACCGCCAACCCGAAAACCAGTCTGCATATCCTGATACTCAGGATACTTCGCATTGACTCCACTGTTTGGATTATTCTTGCCCACCAGGCCTTCGTTGTTACCAAAGTAATAAATCGACCCCTGCACAGTATTTGTACCACTTCGGGTAACTGCATTAATTCCTCCCCCGGTAAATCCACCTTGACGTACATCATAGGGTGCGATATTAATTTGAAATTCTTCTATGGCGTCAAGGCTGACAGGCTCGATACCGGTTTGCCCTCCATTAGTTCCGGATGGAGCCAATCCAAAAACATCATTGTTCACCAAACCATCAATAGCAAATTGGTTATACCGGTTATTTGCGCCGGCAAAGGATGTTCCATTTCCTGAAGTATTGGCCAACGGACTGAGTTTTGTAAAGTCGCGCAATCCTCTGCTGATATTAGGCACCATGGTTTGAATGGTATTCGCATTAATATTAATTGCTGCACCCGTACGGTCAGAATTAATAATATCACCTTTTCCAGCCTTTACTACTACCTCTTCCAGTTGTGTGCCCGATTCAGTAAGCGTAATGTCAAGATCCGTCGTATTTCCCAGGCTTAGGAAAACATCATTCCGTTCAAGGTTTTCATACCCAACAAAAGTTACCGTTACTTTATAAGGTCCTCCAACGCGTGCATTGGCAATGGTAAAACGACCATCCGAACGAGTCAACGTTGCATATTGTGATCCTGTAGGAGTGTGAATTGCGATAATATTCGCTCCCGGCAAAGCTTCGCCTTTCTTGTCTTTAACATTACCGTCAAGCGTTGCTGTAGTGACACCCTGAGCCAGCAGTGCGCCTGATGTCGACATCATGAACACCAGGAAGAGTGTGAAGTGTAAAATTTTTCTCATAGTAGAAGGGTTTAGGTTACAAAATACCGAGGCAAAAGTATGCGCTGCGATCCGATCTAATTTAAACTCAGTTTTAATTATTGATAATTGTTTGTTAACAATAAGGGAAGAAATTGAGTCTATAATTATTTCAACTACGCAGTTTAGAAGAAAAAAAAGTCTTTTTTGAATGAATCAGGAACTATTTTTTACCAAAATAACCGCCATCCATTTACATTGAAATGGCATCGTTTGCAGAGTTGATCTAACATTTAACTCTATCAAAGTAGTAGTCGTTTCACCCAAAAAAATCCTTAAAGCTTTACTTTAATTTAAATGGACTCTGTGCCATCGAACGGTTACTAAATCACTCTTTTCATACCGTTTCAATTTCATTACTTTTGTTAAACCGGTTCAACCAACGTGATCCGAAAATTTTTTCAACTCGATAAAAATTACCTTCTCGAAAGCACGCAACTTTCTTTGCAGCACCATCTCCTGTCTCGCTTGCTGGAAAAAGTGAAAAGGACCTACGAACTTCATCATAATCCTCTTCTTCTTGAAGATGCCTACTTTCTTAAAATCCGCAATTACTCCAGCGGCAACCTTGATCGGTTACAAATTTTTTACAATACCCTGGCTGGTGTGTATCGCTACAAGTTTGGGGAGAATCAGCTCGAATTTCTTTGGAGCGGGCAGGATCATCGCGAGAAATATGAAAAAGAGTGGTCCACAGCTTTCGATCAATGGAGTACTATTTTTTGTCAAAACGAGCAGTTTTTAAAGGCAGTACTTGACGTCACCGTATTTCATAGCCCCGACTCGCCGGCGCAAATGGCCGAAAACAGGATGAATTACATCATTCTCCACTACTTCGAGCTAAAAATTCATAAAAACCGCGGGTTGATAGATGTAAAAGTTGCTTGACGGCACTCTTTATATCTAAATTTGAACTTCTTAGATATCTATAGAAATAGTATACTAAATGGAATTTTTCACCGCGAAAAGGAGTTGGTATAATATTTAGTGGCTTTTCTTACATTAAAATTAGGGCATTAAAATTAGGGCACAATGCAAAGTTTCAGATCGGAGTTGGAGGATTTACATAATCCCATTGTAGAAAAAGACATTCTTGATCTTGAAAAAAAGATCAGGCTATTTCGCGACGGCAAAATTGATGATGACAAGTTTCGCAGCCTGAGACTTGCCCGAGGAGTATACGGACAGCGACAGCCTGGCGTACAAATGGTGAGAATAAAACTTCCACTAGGACGGGTTACTACAAAACAATTAAGAAGAATTGCAGAGGTTTCGGATGAGTACGCGAGCAGAAATCTGCATGCCACCACAAGACAAGACATACAGATTCACTTTGTGAGCCTTGACCGAACTCCTCAAATGTGGGCAACACTCGAAAAAGATCAGGTGACCACGCGTGAAGCCTGCGGGAATACGGTAAGAAATATTACCGCGTCACCCGATGCCGGCATCAATCCCAACGAGCCTTTCGATATCTCTCCCTATGCTTACGAAACGTTCCAATATTTTTTGCGAAATCCGATCTGCCAGGAGATGGGACGCAAATTTAAAATCTCATTTTCTTCAAGCGATGACGACACCGCATTTGCATTTATCCATGATGTAGGCTTCATCCCTAAACTCCGCAAGACAGAACACGGAGAAGAACGTGGATTTAAAGTGGTAATTGGCGGCGGACTTGGAGCTAACCCCCTGCTCGCCATTACTGCCTTTGAATTTTTGGAGGAAGATCAAATTATCCCTTTTACAGAAATCTTACTGAGAATATTTGACCGCTACGGCGAACGCAACCGAAGAATGAAGGCCCGCTTCAAATTCTTATTGGATGAGATCGGTATCGATAAATTAAGAGAACTTATTGAAGAAGAAAAAAAAGCGCTGAAGTACTCTTCATATAAAATCAATCTTAACATTTTACCTCCTCAAACCATAGCGACCGTAAAAGATGAAGAAGTACTTATTACGGATTCAGTAAAATTCGAAAAGTGGAAGACTACCAATACGTTTAGTCAAAAACAGGAAGGATTCTTTGGTGTCTATGTAAAATTGCCCCTGGGCAATCTCTCGTCCGATGATGCCCGCAAGTTTGCGGACATCGTTGATCGGTATGCATCCAATGAACTTCGGGTAACGGTCAATCAGGGATACCTTATACGGTTTGTGTCTGAAAAAGCATTGAAGCCATTGTACGTAGCACTGGATGCGATGAAACTTGCCGAACCCGGCTTTGACAGTGTAGCGGATGTGACCGCTTGCCCGGGCACCGATTCATGTAACCTGGGAATTTCCGATAGCTATGGAATCGCACTGGCGTTGGAAAAAGTAGTAAAAGAAGAATACCCCGATCTGATTTATAACAACGACATTAAAATAAAAATCAGCGGCTGCCCTAATTCATGCGGACAACATGGCCTGGCCAGCATTGGTTTGCATGGCAGTACCATAAAAGATAAAGAAGGAAAAGTACTTCCTTCACTCGTAGTATTACTGGGTGGCGGTAAATTGAAAAATGGAGAGGGAATTATTTCAGATAAGATCATAAAAATTCCAAGCAAGCGTGGGCCACAAGCCCTTCGCTTACTTCTCAACGACTATGAAGCAAACAGCCATGAAGGTGAATACTACCATGATTACTTCAAGCGTATGGACCGCAAACACTTCTATGATTTGCTGAAGCCATTGTCCGTAATCACCAATCTCGTTCCTGATGAGTATATTGATTGGGGACAAGAAAATAATTTCGTGTTGCAAACAGCAGTTGGCGAGTGCGCTGGTGTAATCATTGATTTGGTAGCAACGTTGCTCTATGATTCTGATGAAAAACTTGCCTGGGCGCAGGATGCACTGGATCAGCAATTGTTTGCCGACTCCATTTACCATAGCTACAGCTCTTTCATCAACACTGCCAAAGCACTATTGCTGACGAAGGATATCAAACCAAGTACGCAATACCAAACCATCAACGACTTTCAAAAAGTATTTGTTGATAGCGGAGAATTTGAGTTGCCTTACAATTTTAAGGAACAGGTATTTCAAATCAATAAGAACGAACCAAGCCAGCAATTCGCCAGCGACTACAAAAAAGAAGCTGCCGACTTTTTGGAGAGATCTTATGTGTTTAGAAATATTGAGCGCGAAGTGTTGGCACGATAAGGCGAAAACAAATCCTCATTGCTGATGCAATTTCCATGGCGCTTTCTTTAATGCGAGAAAGTGATCTTTCACCTTATCATAAATCAGGTCGTCATATTGCAGTGGAATTGTACTTAACCCTTCAACGGTGAGTACACCATACTTTCCATCGCGCTTTACCAGAACATGGCCGTTGGCCAGATCTTCGAGAGCATCAAAGCGTGGCTCAATCAAAACGTTACCCCTGGAATTCACAAGTCCCCTCAATTGATCATGGGTTACTATAAAAAGCTGATCCGTTATCCGCTCAATATGATGGTAACGAGGCGGCAGTAGAATATCACCTGCCTGATTGATCATGCCCTTCACTCCCAGACGCTCAACGATAGCGATCCCTTTCGAAAAGGAAGAAGCCGATGTATAACTGGGATTGATCACCACTTTATCTCCCATGTTAATATATCCCCACTTACCAAGAATTTTCACAGCGGCCAGTCCTTCGCTAAACGGACTGATCGCTTCATAACGATTGGCAATACGCAATCGCCCGCGCGAGTCAACAAATCCATACTTGCCATCTTTCATTATGCCTCTCAACCCTTCAGTTTCAGGAAATATAAACTGAGTTTTTTCAGTTGTTACCGGCGCAGCCTCTTCCACTGTCCGACCGGTAAAATCAATTTTCTTTTCTCTTCCGTCATCGAATTTTTCTAGCAAGTACTCGTGATGCACATTCAGTGTATTGCTTGTAAAATAGACAATGCCTTGCTTAAAATCTTTGAGAAAGATGATCGAATCTTTCTGCTCAAGAAATAAATGATCATTCACGAGCCGTATCTGATTCGGCTGGGGCGATACTATCCAATTTTCGTGAAGATCAATAATGCCAAACTGCCCTTTGAATTTTACAACAAGCTGCTCGCCTTTAAACTCCATCAACGAATCAAATACACAGTGGACTATTTCTTCACCGTAGCGATCCACCGCTCCATAGTAGCCATAGTTCTTTACGCAAAAATATTTACCATTATACCTGGCCATCGATTCATAGTTCCGCTGCGTTTTCTTAATACCAAATGTGTCATACAACGACCACGCGCCTTTACCAAAAAAATCTTTTTGCGACAGTATAAAGGCATCCTGAAGAACAAGTGAATCGGATTCAAAGGGTAGAAGCACAGAATTATCCGCGCGGATCACACCATAATGTTTGTTCAGCCTGGCAATGGATTTGCCGTTTTTAAACTCGTCAATATCATCGTAAATGACTGGTATTTTTACATTCAGTTCAGGATCAAGAATTCCGTTTTTTCCTGCCAGCGTGATCTTGTAATTCAGCCCGGAAGGAACTAACGCATCTGCTTCAATTTTCTTTACTTCCTTATTATCATTCTCAAGGATAATCCACTCATCTGCTTTCCTTGTTGAAATACTTCCATCACCCTCAACCTGAATACTGCGATAAAGGGGTTCTATTTTAATTTCACCTTCACGATCGATCACTCCCTGTTTGAATCCTTGATGGATAAAGGCAACTCCCTGTTGAAACGTTGAGATGCTGTCGATTGTAAATTCTGTGATTTGATTTCCCTGCTCCGAAAAAAGCGCTGTTTTGGAATTCGTGTTCTCCACCGCATATCGCAAGCTGCCGATCTCAGTAATCTGTTTGTATTTTAAAGGAATGACACTTCTGTTCTCCAGGTCAATTAAGCCAAACCGATATTGGTTGCCCTCTTTCGCAAATACGATGGCCCGTAATCCATTGATTTTTATTCCGTCATACAGAAATGGCACGGTAACATTTCCCTGAAGGTTGATACATCCCAACTTGTAATGTATTGCATCGATCTTTTTTCTGGCCACCACACGATCGCCACCGGAATACGTGAGTTCATCATAATCCGCAGAGGTAATAAATTCCTTTTTCAAATTAATGAGTCCCCATCGATCACCACGCTTATAGCCAGTGACTTCACCCGCCATTGAAAAACTTCTGTCTGACCATCCCAGGGCTTCAAAAGATGCAGGAAGAACCACGTTTCCGCGTTGATCTTTAAGACCTACCTTTCCATTTTCTTCAAAAACCTCGTAGGTCTCTGAATATCCCTGTATGATGAAAACGAAAGCAAAAAAACCCGACAACATCCACTTCATAAAGCAAAGTTATAGTCATTCCATGAATTCAGGGAATTTTTGAGAACTTTGTACGGTTAACGGTCAAATTACCATACGAACATGTACATCGAACAACTTTATACAGACTGCCTGGCGGAAGCAGCCTATTATATTGAGTCTGACGGAGAAGCTGCAATTATCGATCCACTGCGCGAAACTGAGCCCTATATTGCCCTGGCAAAAAAGCGTAATTCAAAAATCAAGTTCGTTTTCGAAACACACTTTCACGCTGATTTTGTCTCGGGTCACATTGATCTGGCAAAAAAAACCGGAGCTGAAATTATCTATGGGCCGCTGGCCAACACATCGTACAAAGTCTATAATGCGAAAGATGGAGAAGAGTTTCAGATCGGGAAACTGAAAATTCGTGTTCTGCACACCCCGGGGCACACGCCCGAATCATCCTGCTATTTATTGCTCAATGAGCAAGGAAAAGAACACGCAATTTTCACTGGAGACACGCTTTTTGTAGGTGACGTAGGACGTCCAGATTTGCTGGATGGTGTAATGAGTCAGGATGAACTTGCTGGCATGCTGTATCATTCATTAACAACTAAAATAAAAACCTTACCTGATCACGTTATTCTCTACCCTGCCCATGGACCTGGTTCTGCCTGTGGAAAAAATATCGGGAAGGAAACGGTTTCCTCCATCGGAGAGCAGAAAAAATACAACTATGCTCTTCAGGACATGAGCCGCGAAGAATTTATTAAGCAGGTCACGGAAGATATACTTCCTCCCCCACAATATTTCTTTGAAGATGCCCGCATCAATAAAGAAGGATACGACTCCATCGACAGTGTCATGAGCAGTAACAAAAAGCCGATGAGCCTGGAACAGTTTAACAAAGCGGTTGCGCAAGGTGCTCTCATTCTTGATACGCGCATGCCCGATGAATTTGAAACGGGCTTTGTACCCGGTTCACTAAACATCGGTCTGAATGGACAGTATGCCGTGTGGGTCGGTACGTTGATTGATATTAAACAACCGTTGGTTTTGGTTACAGGAAAAGGCAATGAAGAAGAATCCATTCTCCGACTCGCCCGTGTGGGCTTCGAAAATGTATGGGGCTATTTGGAGGGAGGAGTATCTGCCTGGAACGGAAAGCTGGAAACGATAACCTCAATTACTGCTGAAGAAATGAAATCAGAAATGGACAAAGGTCTTCATGTGCTCGATGTTCGTAAACCAGGAGAGTGGAATGCTGGTCATATCAAAAATGCATCTTTCGTACCACTCGGTAATATGCCTGAAAATCTTAAAGGCTTCGATAAAGACGAACCTTACCTCGTTCATTGTGGCGGAGGATATCGTTCCATGATGGCCATTTCTCTGATGCGCAAGCAAGGCTTTACACATTTGTATAATATTTACGGAGGTTTTGGAGCCATGCAAAAGGCAGGGATGGAGATTGTGACCGAAACCGTGCTGGCCTGATTTATCGGTCGAGAAATTTTCTGACATCTTCAGGAGTATCAAGATCGATGGCCCCTTCGGGAAAATTGATACAATCTACAAGTTCTTTACTCGCGTCAATTATTTTCTTTGCTCCCTGTCGATCGTCAAGCTCATTCAGCATGGGCAGCATGGATGCGTCAAATATCGCAGGCACACCCATCGCACCGGAATATCCAGATGCTATGATCTGTTTTCGCGTGGAATGATAATGATCAATAAGCTTATTAAGATGGGATGCTGTAAGAAGGGGTTGGTCGCAAACCATAACAAGTATTGCCTTAAATTTTACTGCACTGGACTTTAGACAGCGAAGTCCTGCTTTTAACGAACTGCCCATGCCTGTTTTCCATTGCGGATTGTACACCACAGAAATCTTGAATTTATCAAGCATAACACGGTGAGCCCCTTCGTTAGCACCTAACACAACGATAATATTTTTGCTCCTGGATTGAAGTGCAACGTTTACAGATTTTTCCAGTAATGTTTCTCCATGAATCCGGATAAGCTGCTTGGATTTTCCCATACGGGAAGACGACCCGGCTGCAAGTAAAACAATTGCAATTTCATGTTCGCTCTGCTCACCCACGGTTACGGGCATTATCATTATAAAGAGAGATCGCCAAAATATACCTGCTTGATCACGTGCTCGTTTTCATCCCTGCGCTGATGAATCGGTCCGTCGTTATGCTTTAAAAACCCACCCGACCTGCTCGAGAATTTACTTTGAATTTCTGCAATAATGGAAACGGCAATTTCATCGGGTGCTTCCGCTCCGATATCGAGGCCAATGGGAGAATGGATGCGCCGAATATCTGCGCTTGAAAGCGTAACGCCCTCAACAGAAAACTCTTCCTGCATTTTATCAAAACGTTTTCTGGGACCGAGGATGCCGATGTACGGAGTGTTCGTCTTGATCAGCTTCTTTAATACGTCGCGATCATATTCGTAATTATGTGACATCAATACGCATGCCGTGTAAGGTGTAATTTTAAAATCACGATCAATAAATTCACGGTGACAGAGCGAAAGTTTATCGGCGGTAGGAAAAAAAATCGGTGCAATATGGGCTACGCATTCATCGGTTACAGAAACATTCCATCCCAATGATTTGGCCAGTTCGCTAACCGGCCGTGCATCAAATCCCCCACCAAAAATAAGCAACGATAAGGTGGGCTGAATAAGTTCAAAAAAAATCTCCGCTTCATCGTGATCGTCATAAATCTTTATCCTTGACTTCTTCGAATCAAAAATCTTCTTCAGTTCTGGAAGAACTTTTGTGGTCAATATTTCATTTGCAAACTGGTTGATTATTTGCCCGGAGGCATTAATCAACAATTTATCTCCAGTGGAAAAATTTGATCTGAAAATGGTAGCCAGGGCAAGAGGCTCATCGGAATCAACAAACTGTTCAAAAAGTAACACTGTATTCTTTTCGTCTGTGGGATCGATTGGTTCAATGAGCACATCGATTACGCCATTACACCCCAATCCTATTCCCAGGTTTTGATTACTTTCTTCACGTGTGTCATAGGTAACCGTCGTTGGCTTTTTGTTCATGATTACGTTCCGTGCCTTGCGCAATGCATCACCCTCCAGGCAACCGCCACTGATTGAACCTACCCAACGGCCATCATCGGTAATCAACATCCGTGCGCCAGGGCTGCGATACGAAGAGCCACGCACATTCACGACAGTTGCCAAAGCAGCCTGATGCTTGTCAAAGTTGATTTTTCTATATTCCTTAACAATGGCTTTGAAATCCTTCATGACTTTCTTTTTCTTCCGTCTTACTTTCGCAGTGCCTTCACTTCCTCCACGGTAACCGCATTCCCCTTGTTCCCAAAAGAATTGCGAACATAATTTAAAACATCACTTATCTGCTGATCGTTCAATTCCAGTGCTGTCATTTCAGAATTGTAGATACTTCCATTTACCTTCATTTCTTCAGATGCACCAAACATCACCACTTTTATAGATCGTGTTTTGTCGGCCATGAGGTAGTCGGATTTCATCAAAGGTGGATATACACCTTCAAGGCCCTCGCCTTCTTCCATATGGCAGGACTGACATTGAGTACCATAAATTTCCTTTCCTCTCGCCATGCTTGACTTCAGGTCGAACGGAGTTTTTTGAAAGGAAACGAATAACATGGTAATCATGACAAAACAAACAAGGACTGCGTAATACTTCATTTTTTTGAATCGTAGATTATCGGATAGAATACTAAAATACGAAATTTAGTTCTGTGAGCGTCATTCCGTTTTTTAACGGTTTTCTTTTTGCTATTAACGGTAAGAGTTTGAGAATAGAGGGGCTCAAATATTGATTCAATTTGTTTGTCAGGTTTACTTGTCAGGTACTCAACGATTCAAACGATTGCATGTTCTTTTCCGTTCCATATTAAATTTATGATTGTTATCTTCATCACAATCTTTGTATTAGCTTGGCACTTCAGTATGATCCATTTTTTATGAAATCAACAGAACTCTTTCCTTACGAATTCGATAAAAATTACTCAAAACCGGTGGCTTACTTCTCTATGGAGTTTGCCATTGATCAGCCTCTGAAAATATACAGCGGTGGCCTGGGATTCCTTGCCGGGTCGCACATGCGCAGTGCCTACGAGTTGAAACAAAATCTGATCGGGATTGGTATACTGTGGAAAAAGGGATACTATGATCAGGAGCGAAATCAAGACCAAACGTTACGCGTAAGTTTTCGTGATAAAGATTACTCCTTCCTGACCGACACCGGTATCGTTTTCCCGATTACCATCCACGGAGCAAAAGTTTATGTGAAAGCATACTTGCTGAAGCCCGAAGTATTTCAATCTGCACCGCTGTTTTTATTGTCTACGGATATTCCCGAAAATGATTTTCTTGCTCAAACAATCAGTCACCGCCTGTATGACCCCAACGAAACCACACGGATAGCACAGTCAATTCTGCTGGGTATCGGCGGGGCCAAGTTGCTCGATGTCTTAGAACGTGAAACTGAAATTTACCACATGAATGAAGGGCACGCCCTTCCGCTGTGTTTCTACCTGTTGGATAAATACAAAAGCAAGGAAGAAGTAAAAAAACGCGTCGCCTTTACAACACACACACCCGAAGCTGCAGGGAATGAAGAACACAGTGTTCCACTTCTCAACTCCATGAGTTTTTTCAATGGACTCACGTTACAGCAAGTAGATGAATATGTTTTTCCGGAAAATGGTGTTTTAAATTATACCCTTACCGCGCTGCGGCTTGCAAAAAATGCGAATGGTGTTTCACAACTTCATGGAGACGTGTCGCGCAAAATGTGGGAAGGTTATAAAGGCATCTGCGATATTACTGCCATTACCAATGCACAAAATAAAACCTACTGGATGGATCCCGACCTGGAGAACGCACTCGGAAACGCGGACGATCCGGCACTTCTAAAAAGAAAGAAAGAACTGAAGTTCAAACTCTTTCGCACGGTGGCAAATCAAACCGGAAAATTATTTGATGAGAATGTTCTCACCATCGTTTGGGCAAGACGCTTCGCAGGATATAAACGTGCCAATCTTTTATTGTCTGATTACAATCGGTTTTTAAAACTTGTTACAAACAAAGAATTCCCTGTTCAAATCATTTGGGCAGGCAAACCTTATCCTGAAGACTTTAGTGCCATCAATATTTTCAACGAAATTTACTGGAAGACAAAAGACCTTCCGAACTGCACGGTGGTAACGGGTTATGAATTATGGATTTCTGGCCATTTAAAAAAAGGATCCGATATCTGGTTGAACAATCCAAGGATGTACCGGGAAGCTTCAGGTACATCCGGTATGACAGCAGCGATGAATGCGTCGGTTAATCTCTCCATTCCTGATGGCTGGGTGCCTGAATTTGCCAAGCACGGAAAAAACAGTTTTATCATTGAACCTGCCAAGGACTCATTGCCTCAGGAAGAGAAAGATAAACTTGAAGCAAAACACTTGTTTGAACTGCTCGAAAATGAAATCATCCCCACGTACTATAAGGATCCTCAAAAATGGATAGGTATCGTTAAGCAAAGTATGAAAGATGTACTCCCCTACTTTGATTCGGGCCGAATGGCAAAAGAGTATTATGAAAAGATGTATTAGACTATCTTCACGTATTTACACAATTTCATAAGGCTATTTCGTAAATTTGTCATGCCTAAAAGGCAAATACTTTGTCGAGCAGAATTCTAACTCAAATTTGGATCTATCCTATTAAGTCGCTCGCTGGAGTCCGGCTGCCAAAAGCCACAGTGATGGAAAAAGGCTTGCGTTACGACAGACGGTGGATGCTTGTCGATGAAAATGGAAGATTCCTGACACAACGAGAACATCCTGCTATGGCATTGTTTAAAGTTTCGATGCAGCACGATGGATTTGTTGTGGAGAATCCAAAAAAAAGTTCTCATTCCATTTCAGTTCCATTTGAAAACAATAATTCCAATCCAACAATAAAAGTTCAGATTTGGGATGATGAAGTGTATGCGACTGAGGTTAATCCATCACACAGTCATTGGTTTTCGGAATGCCTCAACATAAAATGCCAGCTTGTCTTCTTTCCTGAATCAAACACACGGCCTGTTGACATCCGGTACGCCGGAAACAATGAAAATGTAAGTCTTGCCGATGCCTACCCTTACCTGATCATCGGTGAAGCCAGTCGATTTGATCTCAATGAAAAACTGGAAGACAAGGTGGGTATGAATCGATTCCGTCCAAATTTTGTTTTTACCGGAGGCAATGCCTTCGAGGAAGATAGCTGGAATAATTTTACCATCGGGGATGTTTCGTTCTATGGCGCAAAACCTTGCGCACGATGCGTGCTTACTACCATTGATCCTGAAACAGCAACAAAAGGAGTTGAACCTTTAAAAACTTTATCATTTTATAGAAAGGTAAATGCAAAAGTACTCTTTGGACAAAATGTGCTGGCTCGCGAACAGGGCATAGTGAAGGAAGGAGACGTCATTGAAATTATTGATCTTAAAAAATGAATTTGATATGAAGTATTTAAGTTTTGTAGTGTTCGTGGTGTTTGTAGTTTCGTGCACGTCAAATGAAACGGCGTTGCCCATCCTGGGTGAACGCGACGTAGAACAGGGAGACACAACCTACCACACCATAGCACCTTTTCAATTCGTTGATCAGGATAGTTCTGTCATTACCAACGAAACTTATCGGGATAAGATTTACGTAGCTGATTTTTTCTTCACATCATGTCGCACGATCTGTCCGATTATGAAAACACAAATGGTTCGTGTTTATGAAGCTACTAAAGATATGCCTGATGTCATGTTGCTTTCGCACACAATCGACCCGGAATATGACACCGTGTCATTGCTTCACGATTATGCCGAACGGCTTGGCGCTGAAAGTAAGCGCTGGCATTTTGTGACAGGTGTAAAAGATTCTATTTATAAAATCGCACAAACCAGTTACTTCGCCACAGCTATGGAAGATAAGGCAGACCCACAAGGTTTTATTCACAGCGGAGCATTTCTGCTTGTCGATAAAAAAGGCCGCATTCGAGGAAAGTATGATGGCACAAAAGAAGAAGAGGTGAATCGTTTGCTTGCCGATATCAGACGATTACAAAAGGAAAATGAAATATAATTTTTTCCGGAGACTGCCTGCCGTATTCATTTGTTTTTACCTGTTTATAGCCGGGTGCTCAACATCAGGGAGTCAATCAGCTAAATTCCAGCAATATCATGTACAAGGCGAACAACTGTACATTCAGCATTGCAGCAATTGTCATCAAAAAAATGGTACAGGCCTTGGACGTTTGTATCCTCCCCTCAACACTTCAGACTATATGGATAATCGTCCTGATAAAATAATTTGCCTTATTAAGAATGGAATATCAGGAGAAATGATGGTTAACGGAAAGAAATTCAATCACGAGATGCCTGGCCTTCCACTCAGTGAATTGGAGATTGCCGAAATAACAACCTATATCTACAATTCGTGGGGCAGACAACGTGGTCTTGTAGACGTTCTCGAAGTTTCCCAGGTTCTTACACAATGTAAAAACTAACCCGCGTTTAGCTGGAAAAGAAAAACAGAGAACGCGATGCCGATAAACGCCATTTCATTTTTATTTGTTTGGCTTTTTCCCTTATTTAACGCTGTTAAACCCCGGGCATGAAGAGACCAAACTATCGCGAAGTCATCATTACTGTCGGGATCGTTGTTTTAATTTATGCCACCTTACTTCTGATACTGATCAAGTTGGAGGTTGGGGCACCGGATGCCAACATACAAGATGCTGAGGATGCGCTCTGGTACTTAACAGAAACTCTTACTACTGTAGGATATGGTGACCTACTTCCCGTTACACCTTGGGGCAGAATCATTGGATTTGTTTTTCTTTTATCAAGTTTTGGAGTGTATGGTTTTATTATTGGACAGATTGCAAATTTTATGAGCACAGTAAAAGAGCACAAGGAAATGGGACTCTATGGCACATCATTTAAAAATCACGTTGTGATTATTGGATGGAATGAGTTCGCCAAATCAGTAATCGACCACCTCATTGGAGCCGGGCGACAAATCGCCGTGATAACCAAAGACAAGGCAAGCATTGACATCATTCGTGAATATTATGGCACAGAGCAGGTGTTTATTCTCTATTCGGATTACAACAACTTTGAACTTCTTGAAAAAGCCCGGGTCAAGGAAGCCAATATTGTTTTTATCAATCTGGCTGATGATACCGAAAAACTTGTCTACATCATCAATGCAAAAAAACATTTTGTCAATAGTAACTTTGTTGTCACTCTCGAAAACGGTAATTTAAAAAGTACGTTTCAGTCGGCTGGCGTAACCTATGCCATTTCAAAAAATGAAATTTCGTCGAAATTACTTGCCAGTTATATCTATGAACCTGATGTCGCTTTTTTAAGTGAGGAAATCATCGCGTACGCGCATGAGGCCCATGAGTATGACATGAAACAGTTTTTAGTAAAGGGTGACAACCCTTTTTCAGGGGTACCTTACGAAAAAGCATTCTTTGATTTAAAAAAGCAGTGTAATGTGGTGCTTTTTGGAATTGTGAAAAACAGCAAAGGCGAAAAGAAGCTTATCAAGAATCCTATGGAGAATGTTCTGATCGAAACCGGTGATTATCTCATCATGCTTCTTGATGGCGATGGTTCTACCAAGCTGAAACGTCTCTTCCACATTGAGGAGGGCGTGTAATCGTCTTCAAGGGCAAAACCGAAGGAATAAAAAAAGACAGGCTCCCCAGCCTGTCTTTTACCCAAACCCCACAACCAACAAACCTATTACCTTACACTAATTTTTATTCGACAAACTCCTTCGAGAGGTTATTGAATTCAAACTCCACATCATTCTTCATATCAACATAGATCACCGAATCTTTGTTCACTTTACCCGACAAAATTTGTTTCGAGAGCTCGTTCAGAAGCTCACGTTGCATCACTCGTTTCAAGGGACGTGCACCGAACTGCGGATCAAAGCCAAGCTTGGCCAGCCTGTCAAGTGCCTGATCCGAAATATCCAGCTTCACACCGCTTTCTTCTAAACGCTTTTGTATCACCTTAAATTGTATCGATACAATTTCCCTGATCTCATCCTTGCTGAGGGGCAAAAACATGATGATTTCATCAATTCTGTTGAGGAATTCCGGACGCACCGTCTTTCTCAGTATGCCCAAAACCTGATCTTTCGTTTCCTCAATCACTTCAAAATAATTCTCATCAGTAATTTTCTCGAATTGCTCCTGAATAATGTGAGAACCAATGTTGGTGGTCATGATGATGATCGTGTTCTTGAAATTGGCTACCCGGCCCTTATTATCGGTAAGCCTTCCGTCATCCAGCACCTGCAATAAAATGTTGAAGACATCCGGATGCGCTTTCTCGATCTCATCAAGGAGTACTACTGAATACGGTTTTCTGCGAACCGCCTCGGTTAATTGTCCCCCTTCATCATAACCCACGTATCCGGGTGGAGCTCCAATCAATCGGCTTACACTATGACGCTCCTGGTATTCACTCATGTCAATTCTTACCAATGCGTTTTCGTCATTGAAAAGATAGTCGGCCAGAGCTTTTGACAATTCTGTTTTTCCCACGCCGGTTGTGCCCATAAAGATGAACGAACCAATGGGACGTTTGGGATCCTGTAATCCCGCCCGACTTCTACGCACGGCATCACTCAGCGCATGGATCGCCTCCTTTTGGCCAGCCACACGCTTCCCCAATTCTTCCTCCAGATTCAATAATTTCTCACGTTCACTCTGCAACATTTTGGAAAGCGGTATACCCGTCCATTTTGCGACTACTTCGGCGATGTCTTCACTATCCACCTCTTCCTTTAAAAGGGAATGTCCTCCGTCTTGCATTTCGGTCATCTTCGCCTGAAATTCTTTAAGACGCTTATCTGCCTCCGTCATTTTTCCGTAACGTATCTCAGCTACCTTTCCATAGTCGCCTGCTTTCTCTGCCTGCTCCGCTTCAAACTTGAGCTTGTCAATATTTTCCTTTTCTTTTTGAATACCATGAACAACGGTTTTCTCATTGTCCCACTTGGCTTTCAATGCATTTCTTTCTTCGGCGAGATCGGCTATTGCTTTACTCAATACTGCCTCCTTATCCTTATCTTTTTCCCTGCGTATTGCTTCGCGCTCAATCTCGAACTGCATGATCCTGCGATTGAGTTCATCCAGTTCTTCAGGAAGGGAATCCATTTCGAGGCGAAGTTTGGCCGCAGCTTCGTCCATCAAGTCAATGGCCTTGTCAGGCAAAAAACGATCAGAAATGTAACGGCTTGATAATTCAACCGAAGCAATCACCGCATCATCTTTTATCCGTACACCATGATGCAATTCATACTTATCCTTGATGCCGCGAAGAATAGAAATTGAATCTTCAATAGACGGTTCATCCACCGGAACAGCCTGGAACCTGCGTTCCAACGCTTTATCTTTTTCAATATATTTTTGATACTCTTTTAAAGTCGTAGCTCCGATGGCATGAAGTTCTCCCCGCGCCAATGCCGGCTTCAGCAAATTGGCCGCATCCATAGCACCTTCTCCCCCACCAGCACCGATCAACGTATGGATTTCGTCAATGAAAAGAATAATCTCGCCATTGGAATCGGTTACTTCCTTAATCACAGCCTTTAATCTTTCTTCAAATTCGCCTTTATATTTTGCGCCTGCTACAAGCAACCCCATGTCCAGTGATATGAGTGTTTTACTTTTCAGGTTTTCAGGTACGTCACCATCAACAATACGTTGAGCAAGGCCTTCTACAATAGCCGTTTTACCTACCCCGGGTTCACCAAGAAGAATAGGATTATTTTTTGTTCGTCTCGATAAGATCTGAAGAACTCTGCGAATTTCTTCATCACGTCCAATAACAGGATCAATCTTTCCACGCTTCGCCAGCTCATTCAGATTTTTTGAATAGCGCTCCAGGGATTTATATTTTGCTTCCGCATTTTGGTCTGTCACGCTTGAACCTCCGCGCAATTCCTTGATCGCTTTCACTAATGAAGATTTATCAAAACCAACATCTTTCATCAGGGTACTGACTTTATCCTTCACGGAGAGCAATGCGAGAAGCAAATGCTCCACGGCAACAAATTCATCTTTGAATTCGCGCAATTCAATTTCGGCATTCTGAAGAACCTTATTTGTAGTTGCCGATAAATACGGCTGTTGCCCTGAAACTTTGGGATAAGAACTGATGATCTCCCCCAACTTATTTTCAAGAATACCAGCGTTAATGTTTAGTTTTTTAAAAACATAATCAGAAACGTTCTCATCCGTCTCCAGAATTGCTTTTAACAAATGAGCAGGTTCAATAGCGGGCTGTTGCATGCCGGTCGCTATTTCAGCCGATTTTTGTAAAGCTTCCTGCGATTTTATGGTAAATTTTTCAAAGTTCATGTCGGGGTTACATCAAATTCAAATCCATCCATGCTGTTTTGTATTTTTATGAAAAATTGGCATTAAACCCAGGTAAACCGATTCAATTTCAGCCTTTTTGACCCGAATTACTGACGTTACGACACAATGAAAAAAATGACTATTGGAATTACGGAATGCGGCAAATACGAAAATTACAGCAACTGGGTCGCCGTAGATCAAAGTGTGGAAATTCTTCAACTCAGCTACAGACAAAATACCTTGACCGATCTGCAAAAATGTGATGCGATTGTACTGACGGGGGGTGAAGACATCAATCCAATACTTTATCATAAGCCCGAGTATCAAAAATTCTGTGAAGACAAAATTGATAAACGCGATGCGTTTGAATGGAAGGTTCTGGAGTATTCGCAAAACAAGCAGGTGCCGCTTCTTGGAATTTGTCGCGGCCTTCAGATCGGTAATGCTTTTTTCGGGGGCACATTAATTCCAGATCTCATTACCTGGGGAAAAGAAAAACATTCGAAAGTAAAAGGGTATGATCTTTATCACAATGCCACTACCATGCCGGGTAGTTTATTGCGTGAGATTACGAAATCTGAACGTGGTGAAGTGAACAGCGCCCATCATCAAAGCGCGGACAGTGTGGGTGACGAACTCATGATCAACGCCTTATCGCCCGACGGTGTGATTGAAGGGCTGGAAAGAAAAGATAAGAAAGGAAAACCATTTTTATTGTTTGTCCAATGGCATCCTGAACGGATGAAGGATCAGGAGAGTACGTTTGCTTCAGGAATCCGAAATGAATTTATCAATACCATTCGGAGCACCATGTAATTAGGCATTCGTTGCTGCCCCCTAACCACAGTACTTCTTCCACCACCACTGAAATACAATGAGTGCCCATATCCGTGCATGGATATCTTCGGGATTAGATGAGAAAAGTTTTTTTTTCAACTTGTCAATTTCTGCATAGTTGAAAATACCTTGCTCACTAATAAATTTTTCCGAAAGAAGATCCTCTGCAATCATTGACCTCATTTCGTTTTTAAACCATTTGAGCAGCGGTACTTCAAATCCTTTCTTTGGTCGGTTATAAAGCTTTGCCGGAAGCAAATCCTTAAAGGCATCCTGCAGCACTCTCTTCCGAAAATTTTCATTGATCTTATATCGTTCCGGAAGCGAGAAAAGAAAATTCACAACCTCATAGTCAAGGAATGGCGTACGCACTTCCAGACCGTGTGCCATGCTCATCAGATCAACTTTGGTAAGCATGTCATTTGGCAACACCAGTTGCGTGTCGGTAAGTAACACATCATTGATCCTTTCATGTTTGGGTATGGCACGTAACAAATTTTCTTTATACTCACGATACTCCTGATCCGCATAGTGCTGTAGTGAAATTTCTGAGAACAAACTCAACACCTCTGCCTCCGATGCAAATCCCGCCCATTTCCAATAACGCTCTTTCGCCGAAAGTTTTGTTCCTTCAGCAAATCGCTGAAACTGTCTTACCTTATTTGTAAAGGCTGAACTGCGTGATTTTGGCAGCGCCCTCCACAACGGCAACAACGAGGTAACAGCTCTTTCCTTTATACCCGGATGAATTGCTCTGTAAAAAGCTGCGTGCTTATTATACCCGGCCAGCATTTCATCTGCACCATCTCCGGAAAGCGCGACTGTGGCATACTTCCGGGTTTCCTTGCTTAAAATAAAAACATTGATCGCTGAGGAATCAGCAAAAGGTTCGTCAATACTGTCAAGGATCGCATGAACATGTTTGTAGAGATCTGCGTTGGTTAAGGAGAATACGGTATGACCGGTTTTTAAATGCTTGGCCGCCAGAGTTGCATATTCCGTCTCATCAAAAAACTTTTCATCTTTAAAACCAATCGAGAATGTGTGCATGTCGCGCTTATGCCTGCTGGCCAAAGCAGTGACTACTGTTGAGTCAACCCCTCCACTCAAAAAACATCCCAGCGAGACATCAGCTACCAGTCGTTTCTGTACCGACTCTTCCATCAATTCATGAAGCCGCTTCTTTGCATGATCGTAAGATAGATTATCTTTCTCTGCACGTTCGCGATCATAAGGTATTGTGTAATACTGTTCCAGTTCAAGATGGCCACGACTTACCTTGGCAAAATGCCCAGGCAAAAGTTTCTTTACCTGTTTGAAAATCGTTCTGGGCGCGGGGATGTAGTTAAGTTGTAAATACGTGTACAAGGAAGTGAAGTCGATGTCCTTGCTGATACCATACGCCATCATGGCCTTCATCTCCGATCCAAACAAAAATTTGTCTTCATCAAAAAGATAAAGCAAAGGTTTCACCCCATAACGATCACGTGCAATAAAAAAAGTCGCTTCCTGTTTGTCATAGATGCAAAACGCAAAGAATCCGTTCAGTCGATTCAGGCATTTCTCCTTTTGTTGGATAAATACTTTCAGTAAGACTTCCGTATCGGAATTTGAGATGAAAGAAATTCCGTCAGCTTCCAGTTCCTTTCTCAATTCCTGAAAATTAAAGATCTCTCCATTATAAATAATGGCGTACCGACCGTTTTCATCCCACATGGGTTGATGGCCGGCCGCAGTGGTGTCGATGATGGATAATCTTCGATGTCCCAGACCAACCCATGAATCAGAATAAAGACTTTGATTATCCGGTCCGCGTTTCTCCAGCGACTGGGTTGCTGCCGCGAGGTTGATCATGTTGAATTTACCAACCAGGTTAAACGCAAATATTCCGGTAATGCCGCACATGGAGTTCGCTATTGTTAACTGGATAATCAAATATCCATTGTTATTAAACCACATAGGCACATAGGTCACATAGAAAAGTTACTTAGACTATGTGTTCTATATGCCTATGTGGTTAAAGTATGCTACCTGTTAAAATATTTTACCAGGGTTCAGTATTCCGTTCGGGTCGAATACTTTTTTTATTCCGCGCATAATATTAAGATTCACTTCACCCAAGGCTATCGACATGTAGGGTCTTTTGGCGATGCCTATGCCGTGTTCGCCCGACAACGTGCCACCAAGATTTACGGTCAGTTTGAAGATCTCGCCAATACCCACGGGTATTTTGTTTTCCCAGTCTTCCTCACTGATATTTTCCTTTAAAATATTCACGTGAAGGTTCCCATCCCCCAGGTGACCAAAGCAAACCGTATTGAATCCAAAAGTCCTGCCGATCTCTTTAATGCCGGTAATCAGTTTAGGCAAATTGGCACGAGGTACTACCACATCATCTGACTTGGTAAGTGTATACCAGTTCACGGCTGGTGAAATATTTTTTCTGATTTTCCACAACTCGCTTTTCTGTGCTGCACTTTCAGCAAAAAGAACTTCCCCCACCTGAAATTGTTCCACAACACCCATAACGCGTTCTGCATCCTTCATCAGTACCTCTTCGTCATTGCCATCCAGCTCACACAACAGATAGGCATTCATGTTCTCATCCAGTTTTGTCGTCACCGGACTGTTTAACACCTTCTCACAATAATCGAATGTTTTTAAGGCAGCCTCACGTTCAAAAAATTCCATTCCCGAAGGTGTGATGCCCGCAACAAAAATCGCCGAGATTGCGCGACATGCCTCTTCGTTCGTACTGAATGGAATCATCAGCAACACATTTTTATGCGGATAACCCCTGAGCTTGAAAACAATTTTTGTAATGATGCCTAAGGTGCCTTCACTACCACACATCAGCTGGGTGAGGTTATAGCCTGTTGAGTTTTTCAATACATTGGCGGCCGTCCAGATAATTTCACCCGTAGGCAATACCACTTGCATGTTAATCACATAGTCGCGCGTCACTCCGTATTTCACAGCTTTAGGTCCGCCGGAATTATTAGCAAGATTTCCACCCAAAAAACAAGATCCCCCACTTGCAGGATCTGGCGGATAAAACAATCCCTTCTCCTTCACAGCATTTTGAAACACTTCCGTGATCACGCCAGGTTCCACAGTGGCTTGCAGATTGAGTTCATCAATATTTAAAATCTGGTTGAAGCGCTCCATGGAGATCACCACACCTTTTTTCACTGGCAATGCTCCGCCGCTCAGTCCGGTACCTGCGCCGCGGGGCGTGACGGGCAATAAATATTTATTACAAACCTTTAAAATTGCACTTACTTCTTCGGGAGTGGATGGTTTCAGCACCACATCGGGCATGAAGGAGTAGTCTTCTGTTTTATCGTGCGAGTAATCATGACGTGCCCCGGCCTCCAGGATAATATACCCTTCGCCCACAATGGCCTCAAATTGGCTTATGATCTCAGCGTGAATTGGTGACTGAGCAATAGTTTCTAGTTCTTTAACGTTTCCCATCTATACCGTAACTTTGTTGTGCCTATGGCGTCAAATCGAAGAATCAAAATTACACAATTCAGTCTTTACAGACTTGTACTTTTTATACTGATTTCGGCGCTGATTTCATCCTGCGCGGCCAACCGTAAAGCAAAGGCCCGCGACAAGCAAATTAGCGAAGTCATAAAAACAGCCCGCACCTATACCGGAACTCCATATAAATACGGAGGTACCTCGCGATCGGGGATGGACTGTTCAGCGCTTACCGGCTACGCCTTCAAATCCGTTAACATTACATTACCCCGCCAGTCTGAAGCTCAGTCCCTGGTGGGCGAAAAGGTAAAACTGAAAGATCTTGCTCCAGGGGATCTGGTTTTTTTTGCGACCGGGAAAAAGAAGAGAGAAATTACACACGTGGGCATTGTCACCGAAGTAAAAGCAAAAGACAATATCAAATTCATCCATGCCTCTACATCGCTGGGTGTGGTGGAAACAAATCTTTATACTGAGTATTACGAAAAGCGATTTCGGTTGGCTCGAAGAATAATCTACTGATTCATCTAAACTCCATCCTCACAAAATATGACTATTGAAGTGGTTGTTTATACCATCGATGCGGCACTGCAGGCACAACTCGGTATGGCAAATCGCATCGAGCTTTGTGACAACCCGCTTGAGGGAGGCACGACACCGTCATACGGCATCATTGAACAGGTGAGGCAACATGTGAGTATGGATGTGTATGTCATGATCAGACCGCGTGGTGGAGATTTCTGTTACTCCAGTTATGAGTATCATGCGATGAAAAAAGATATTCTTCAATGTCAGAAATTAAGCGTTGACGGAGTCGTCTTTGGAATATTAAATCCTGATGGAACATTGGATAAAAAAAGATGTAAAGAACTCATTGATAAAGCCCGACCGTTAAAAGTTACCTGTCATCGAGCATTTGATATGACCGTTGATCCACTGCAGACGCTTGAAGATTGCATTGAGGTCGGGTTTGACAGGATTCTTACCGCCGGACAGCAGGCAAAGGCCATCGATGGTGTTGAACTCATCCATACATTGATACAAAAAGCCAATGGCCGAATTGCCATCATGCCGGGTTCGGGTGTTAATGAAAACACCGTGGAGGAAATTGTATCAAAAACAGGAGCAACAGAAATTCATTTCTCTGCAACTTCCTTTCATGAAAGCAAAATGACCTTCCGCAATCAGGCCATTGCGGGTATGGGGAGCAATGAGGGTTCTGAATTTAAACTACGAAGCGTTGAGGGGGCAATGGTAAAGAAAATCAGGGAACTTGCTGAGAACGTAAAACCAACGTGATTAAAACAAACCTTACATGTCATTGTTCACACAAAGGCAATGGCATATATTGATCCGCAAACAGGTGGATATCGGACATTGAATGACTCATATCATACGTTAGCGGATAGATAACACAGCATCTCAAAAGATGAAAAAAAATTACTTCACCGTAACCAGCATCGTGTTATTGCTGTTTTCCATTATAGGATTTTCTGACAATCTGTTTCTTGATGTAAAGCAACCCAGCAACAGCGATCCTAAATTCATCGTGCACGGATTGTTTATGTTTGCCTGGTTCATGATCCTGCTGGTGCAAGCCAATTTTATCCGAAAGGGAAACTATAAAGCCCATATTCGCTGGGGCACAGTGGGATTGATTGCAGCAGCAGGAACTGTACTTAGCACGCTTTATATTTTTGCGGTGGTCTATAAAGGATGGGATGTGATGCCTTTCTACGTAAAAGCCAACAGGTTTTTAATGCCCAGTTTCGCTTTGTATGTATGGCTGGGGTATAAAAATCGTAATCAAGCTATTCTCCACAAGCACTATCTGCTTGCAGGGAATTTTTTCCTCTTAGAACCAATTCTGGGTCGTTTCCCGCTTGACATGTTGTCTGACGTGGGCTTTTATATTTTTCTCTTTGGAGTTTGGAATGCATTCTTCATTTCTCTTTTTGTTTACGATTGGCTTGTGTTGAAGAAAATCCATCCCATTGCGTGGATGTCATATCTATGGCTATATGTTGTCTATGCTATTTCAATAATCGTATGAAGGAATTTTACTGAATTCGAAAATCTTAAACTTCAATTGAAATCTTCGCCTGACTTATGAAAAAACAAAGGGCCTTTCGGCCCTTTGTCATTCAATAATAAATTCTATCGTTCTATTTCGTTGGAGCCGTTGACTGTCCGCCGGATGAACCTTTTCCAGTACCGGAAATAGACTCACGCATGCCTGTATCCGCCTGAACGTTTTGCATCTTGTAATAGTCCATAACGCCTAGATTTCCTTTCATAAACGCTTCTGCAATTGCCTTGGGAATTTCAGCTTCTGCCTGAATTACATTGGCACGGGCTTCCTGTGCTTTCGCAATCATTTCCTGTTCAAGTGCAACGGCCATAGCTCTACGCTCTTCGGCCTTTGCTTCGGCTACTTTTAAATCTGCCGTGGCCTGATCGATTTGAAGTTTCGCTCCGATGTTTGCTCCTACGTCAACATCGGCAATATCAATAGAGAGAATTTCAAATGCAGTTCCCGCATCAAGTCCGCGTGAAAGAACAAGCTTCGATATTTTATCGGGGTTTGCCAGCACTTCCTTATGTGAGTGTGCTGAACCGATTGAGGTAACAATACCCTCACCCACACGGGCAAGAATAGTTTCTTCACCTGCCCCGCCCACCAACTGGGCAAGACTGGCACGAACGGTAACACGCGCAATGGCAATCAATTGAATTCCATCGGCAGCCACAGCCGCTACCTTGGGCGTGTTGATTACTTTGGGATTCACGGAAATCTGAACAGCTTCAAACACATCGCGACCCGCAAGGTTAATGGCAGTAGCTTGTTTAAAACTCAGACTGATATTTGCTTTATCTGCGGAGATCAGCGCGCGAATTACATTCGGCACATTACCACCCGCAAGATAGTGTGTCTCCAGATCGTTGGTGGTTACATTCAATCCTGCTTTCGTGGCTGTGATCAACGAATTCACGATAATGCTCGGTGGTACTTTCCGGATGCGCATTCCGATCAGTTCTCCAATAGTAACTTTGACACCGGCAAAGATGGCTGTGATCCACAAGCCTACGGGTACAAAATACATGAACAGGAAAAATCCGACGATACAGATAAAGACAATAAAAATGAGAAAAAAGCCTTCCATAGTTTTTAGATAAAGTCTAGTTAGATAACAGGTTCTACAAAAATTTGATTTGAAATAATTTTTACGATGCGGATGCGGGTACCACTATCAATGTATTGGCCCTGCGTTTTTACTTCATAAATTTTGCTCGTCAGTTCCGCTTTGCCTACAGGCCTAAGTGCCGAAACGGCCACTCCCTCTTCGCCTTCTGTCAACTTCTCCAACTCCCCTTCATTCACTTTACTTTTTATGGATGACTTCAAAGAAAATCTTTTCCAAACATTCGTCTTAAATGAAAAATAAAAGACAATGCCGAAAGACAATGCAGCTCCCCCTGTAGTGATCCATCCAACCTCGCTTCCAAAATAACGGAATGCTAGGCCGATCCCTAAAACCACGAAAACAAACCCCACAACGCCCACAATGGTGGTTCCGGGCACAAAAATGACTTCAACAACCAGTAAGAGGAGGCCAAAGAGAACAAGCGATATAACAATCATCCATTCCATAATACCGCTAAGCTACTACAATTTACCCGTTCTATTTTTTTGTAACTAGTATGCCCGAGCAAACAAAACTCTGCGTGAAGAAGGTTTACCCGAATAAATACAAACACCTTGTTCTTCTTTACTGTCCAGCGGTATACAACGGATGGTGGCTTTTGTTTCTTCTTTGATGGCGGCTTCCGATTCAGGAGTGCCATCCCAGTGTGCTGAAACAAATCCAGCTTTTCCATCCAATACTTTTTTGAACTCCTCGTACGAATCAACGCGTGTTGTACTTTCCGTTCTGAATTTTAATGCTTTGTCGTAAATAGTGGTTTGAATAGAATCGAGAAGTGCTGGAATAGCGTGGGCAACTTCATCAATTTTCATCAATTGCTTTTCTTTTGTGTCTCTGCGGGCAACTTCAACTGTACCATTATCCAAATCACGAGGACCGATAGCAATGCGAACAGGTACGCCCTTCAATTCGTATTCAGCGAATTTAAAACCCGGCTTTTGAGTATCACGGTCATCATACTTTACCGAGAAGCCTTGCTTGCGAATTGCAGCTGCAATCTCGTTGGCTTTCTCTGCAATACGATTTAATTCCTCTTCATTTCTAAAAATGGGAACAATAACTACATGAATAGGCGCCAGCTTTGGAGGCAACACTAATCCGTCGTCATCAGAATGTGCCATGATCAGTGCACCGATCAAACGAGTGCTCACACCCCACGACGTTCCCCATACATAGTCAAGCTTACCATCTTTTCCCGTAAACTTTACATCGAACGCCTTGGCAAAATTCTGACCCAGAAAATGAGACGTGCCCGCCTGAAGCGCCTTGCCATCTTGCATCATCGCTTCAATACAATACGTATCAATGGCTCCCGGAAATCGCTCTCCTTCGGATTTACGGCCTTTGATCACCGGCAGCGCCATAAATTTTTCGGCAAAATCAGCATAGACGTTTAGCATTTGAACAGTCTCCTTTTCAGCTTCTGCGGATGAAATATGTGCGGTGTGGCCTTCCTGCCATAAAAATTCTGACGTGCGCAGAAAAAGGCGGGTGCGCATTTCCCAGCGCACGACGTTGGCCCATTGATTAATCAATATCGGGAGGTCTCGGTACGATTGAATCCATTTTTTGTACGTGCTCCAGATGATGGCTTCGCTTGTGGGTCGAACCACCAATTCTTCATCGAGTTTGGCTTCCGGGTCAACAATGAGTTTTCCTTTGTTTTGCGGATCGGTTTTTAACCGGTAATGAGTAACAATAGCACACTCTTTGGCAAATCCTTCAGCATTTTTCTCTTCTGCCTCAAACATACTTTTTGGGACAAACAGGGGGAAATAAGCGTTTGAATGGCCGGTTTCCTTGAACATTTTATCAAGCGCTTCCTGCATTTTCTCCCATATGCTGAATCCATACGGTTTAATCACCATACAACCCCTTACATCCGAATTCTCAGCTAAATCAGCCTTTTTTACCAAATCAATGTACCACTGCGAGTAGTCTTCACTACGGCTTGTAATCTCCTTTCCCATCTACGGTATAATTTTTGAGTATTGTTAAGACGGCAAATATATAGGAGTATTAACAGGATTTTAGCTAAGCCCGACCAAGTTTTGCCACCTCAGCAAATTTCTGAATGGAAAGTGAAACATATTCATTTGGTTGCGTGACGCCCGCGAAAGGCATTTTGACATAAAATCCGGTAATTATATGGTGTTTTTTAATTAAAATTGGTGAATGAAATATCCGTTGAATTTGTTTTAACGTTATATAGGAGCAAGGCAGAAACAACACAAGACTATGAAAACGAAATTATTTTTCCTCTCTATTCTGACATTCTCAGCAACGCTTTCGATTTCCGCACAGCAAATTGAAAATGACGACTTGTATTTCAATGCAAAAGACAGAGCGAAAGTAAAGGCGTCGCGTGAGGTCGCTTTATCAGCAAATAAAGATATCGTGGCCCGAGGAATTAAATCCAGTGATCAATATTCCGGTCGTACGGTAAATCCTGAGTATACCTCCAGGCTGAATGCCAATTCAAATTCTATTCAGGGATCCAGCAATCCATATTTTGATTCGGAATATCAATCAACTTCTACCGCTTCAAATAATTCAGGATATTATAATGGCTATAATAACTACTACGGCAGAAGTTTTAATAATTCATATTATGGTAATTCTTTTAATAATCCATATTATGGCAATTCCTGGAACAGTCCTTATTCCAGCTTTTACGATTATTCTGGAATGTATGGATTTAATCCTTATAGCAGCTTTTATCCCTCCTATTACAGCCCGTTCGGTTACGCCAGTAGCTTGAGCCTTGGTCTCACGTTCGGCAACCCATTCTACTCTCCTTATTATGGATACAATTCCATGATGTATGGATATGGAGGAATGTATGGAGGATATGCCGGAGGGATTTACGGATATCCCGGTTACTACCCAAGTACAATTATTGTCAATAATGGTGATAATGGAAGCAGCATGGTCTACGGAAAACGCTATTCGCGAAGCAGTGTAGCGGATAACCCAGTGACTCCAGGCTCCACAACTGATTCTCCAACAGCTGTTCAGGACCCGGAAACCCAGGTTTATTCTATTCCAACTTCAGGCCGAACCAGTTCAACGCAACAGCAGTATTATCAATCTAACTGGAGGAATAATCCTGATGTTAATACAACGATCAACAGCAGCAGGCAAAGGAGCGGGTCTTCTTACAGCAGGAGTGAGTCATTAGGAACGCAAAATCCATCCTGGAATAATAATGGAACCATTTCCAGACAAAGATGGAGCAGCAATCCGGATGGTAACACAACCATCAATAACAGCAGGCAAAGCAGTGGTTCTTCTTACAACAGAAATCAGTCGTTGGGAACACAAAATCCATCTTGGAATAATGGTGCAACCATTTCAAGACCAAGAGAAAGTGTGCCAAGCAATAATAGCTTTGGAACACCAAGTCAAGGTATCAGTACACCTTCTTGGGGTGGCGGAAGCGGAATCAGTGGGGGATCAAGCGGTGGTGGCAGTAGTCAACCATCTCGTGGTCGGTAATTAATTACAAATTTTATTTAAGTATGAAAACGAAAATGGCCTATCTGGCCACTGTAATACTTTTGCTCAGTTATTTTCCAGGAAACACGCAAAGTCTTGTTGACGAAGCACTTCTTTTCAGTCGAACAAAACCAGGGGGCAGTTCAAGAATTCAAGCCATGGGGGGAGCACAAATCAGCTTAGGTGGTGACTATAGTTCTGCCTTTTCAAACCCTGCAGGACTGGGTATGTTCAATCGGTCAGAGTTTTCGATTAGCCCTGGGATGAATTTTTCTAATACGAATTCAAAATATTTAGGCAACGAGGCCTCTGATTCACGTTCCAATTTTTTTATACCCGGACTAAGCGCAATATTTCAACGAGATGCAGCAACCGACGGTAAGAGTTTTTTAGGCGGAGCTTTCGCCTTCACATTTAACCACATCAATAACTTCAATTCCAATTTTAATTATCAAGGTGTCAATCCAAATAATTCAATTGTCGATTACTTCATCAATGATGCTTCGGGATTTACTCCGTCACAGTTGGATATACCGGAAGGAGTTTATTCCAATAATCCTACAGGATTGGCCTATAGCACATACTTAATCGGCTTGTCTCCCAACACTACTGCTTCCTATGGCTCTCCTGTTTCTTCTCCCGATTATCCACGGTTAGATGTTCATCAGCAGGAGTTTATTCAATCCAAAGGATCGCAAAATCAATGGTCATTATCTTATGGAGCAAATTTCTCTGATAAAATTTTCGTAGGAGGTGGTATTGGCCTTACCTCCCTTCGTTACGAACAAAATAAGACGTATACAGAATCCAACTATCGTTTTGCCAATTCCTCGTTTAAACCTTTGACGAGCATGGTACTCAATGAAAATGTAGAGCTTTCGGGTACCGGTGTGAATGCTACACTTGGTGTCATTGCCAGACCATTTGATATGATACAGGTCGGAATTTCATACACTACACCTACATTATATCAAATGAGTGATCTCTCAACAGCAACAATGGATGTCGGTTGGAATAACTTTGATTATTACGGCGACGGTTCTCAATTCTTAACACCCGCAGATGGATCTGAGTATACCGACGAAGTTTTTTCTGAGTATAGCCTTCGTACCCCGGGCAAATTGAATTTTGGTGTCACTGCATTTATTCAAAAGAAAGGTTTGATCACTGCCGATGTAGAAACGATCAACTATGGTGCAGCACGATATTCAACAATAACGCAAGGCATTTCTTATTCACAGGAAAACACTGATATTAAATCAATTTATAAATCTCTATTAAATTATCGTGTAGGTGGTGAGTATAGATTAAACAACTTCAGGTTACGCGCTGGTTATTCGTACATGCCAGATCCTTACAAATCTGAACAAAATTCTGCAAGTAGTGCCGTCTCTTCCCTGACCGGCGGCTTGGGCTATCGTGCAACCAAGTTTTATATAGATTTGGCAACGGTATTTTCTACTACCAATACACCTTACAGACCCTATTCGGTGTCTACATCAAACAGCCCTCTTGTCACGACGCAAAACAAGAACACAACAGTTATGATGACGTTAGGGTTTCCTTTCTAGAATCTCAAGGATGTTTTCGATATGGATGCTATCTCCCTGCACTGTATGGTGTGCCAGTTTATAAAATGGCAACCGTTGAGAACGCATAAATTCAACTCTGTCCTTCATACTGTCTTTATCAACATTTGCAAACAAAGGACGTTCTGATTTATCTGACTTAGCAACGCGTTTTGCAATTTCACTGGCGGAGACATCAATAAAAATACTTTTACCGGATTTGTTGATGACTTCCATGTTATCAAAAAAACAGGGGGCGCCTCCACCGGTAGCCATCACAAAACTTCCTGTGCGGTTACACCAATTTTTCAGAATAGTTGACTCTGCCTCTCTAAAATACTGCTCTCCGAATTTTTTGAAAATAACCTGAGTGGAGACAGTTTCCTTTTTTTCAATCTCCATATCCAGGTCCACAAAAGGAATTTTTAATGCTGTCGCCAGCTTTCGTCCTAACGTAGTTTTTCCAGAACCTGGCAGTCCAATTAAAAAGAATTTCATTTCCCTAATAGTGAAAGAACTTCCGATGCCGACGGTGTGTCGTTATGATGCCAATTGCCCAGCACCGTTCCGTTTTTCCAAAGCGCAATGCCTGGATTTGAACGAATGATGGTCTTCAATACTGTGGCGTCTGCATAATAATAAGGTATCGCTAGCTGATGCTCATGGCGAAAAGTTTCCATTTGATCCGAACCTGAAGCCGTCAGTACAAATGCATCGACTTTACCATCCAGGGATCTTATGAGTTCGCGAATAGCTGCAATATTTTTTACAGAGGTTGCAGAAACATCATACATAATAATGAGCAGACGTTCCCCTTCAAACGTGTATTGTGTCTTTTCCCCTCCGTCAACATCAGTTACCAGGTAATCGGTGATTTTTGGTTTCGTTTTCTCCTCGTTCGTAACACGCGATGACACGTACTTATACCCTGGCTCCGTTACATACGTGGGAGAATCAATTTCCTTTCCATCCTTTAGAAATGTGTATTCTATCACCGGAGCTTCTGCAGGGATCATCTGCTGCGGAATGTTATTTCCTATCTTATAGGCTCTGAAATCAATGAACGGCAAGTGGCGTATCGCATAAATTCCAGCATAGATGCTGATCAATACTACAAAAAGCACAACCACATGTCCTTCGCGTGATCGCAGCACGGGAACATATTTTTTTCTGTACCAAAACAAGTGCAACACAAAAACCATCAACACGATGTCCTTGGTGAACGATTCCCAGGGTGTAAGTTTGATGGCATCTCCAAAGCAACCGCAATCTGTTACTTTGTTGAAATAAGCAGAATAGAACGTGAGAAAAGTAAAAAATACCATCAGGCCCAACAGTACCCAGGTCGTTACATTCATTCGATAATAGATCAACACAGCAATTCCCAACGCCAACTCCAACACAATCATGATCATGCCGATTTCGAGCGCCCAGGGAATAAAATAATGAAAGAAAGACCCGAAGTCCTGTGCAAAGACTTCAAAATATTCCTTCATTTTAATTTCTGTTCCTACCGGATCATTCAGTTTTATAAGACCTGAAAAGATAAACAGGCCACCTACAAAAAAACGGGAAAATTGGTCAATGAATTTTTTCATGTTTCTTTTAGTCCATCGTCCATGGTCGATAGTCCATGGTATTTTTCGTGTGTCTAATTCCTACTCTCAGATAAAGTGCCATCGACTATCGACCATCGACTGCATGCAATTTTATAAGCGCAAACACGGCATAATTAATCATATCCTGATAATTAGCTTTCACTCCCTCGCTCACGAGCGTTTTGCCCTGGTTGTCTTCAATTTGCTTTACACGCAATAACTTCATTAAAATAATATCGGTAATGGAACTCACCCGCATTTCGCGCCAGGCTTCTCCATAATCATGATTTTTATTTTGAAGAAGTTCAAACGTTTCTTCCACGGCAGCATCATAAAGTGGAATCAATGTTTTCACGTCCATTTCAAGTTCAGACGATTGTTCAAGTTTCATCTGGATCATGGCCATAATGCAATAATTGATGATGGCCACAAACTCACCCTTGATGCCATCCTCCACTTTTTGAACACCTTTCTCCTGAATACTTCGAATACGTTGTGCCTTGATATAGATCTGATCGGTGATGGATGAAAGACGCATCACACGCCAGGCTGTGCCATAGTCGCTGGTCTTCTTCACAAACAAGGCTTTGCAGGTGTCTATTACCTGCTTATATTCGATCGCGGTTTTCTCCATCATAAGCGATGCAAAGTAAAGTATTTTCACAAAACAAAACATTGAATCTGCGTGGTCGGCTTCTTGATTTAAGTACTCCCCGTATTATGGGGATACTGAATGTAACACCCGACAGTTTTTTTGATGGCAGCAGGTTTTCAGATGAAACCAGTATTCTTCAACAGGTTGAGAAGATGACGCACGAAGGAGCCGCACTGATTGACATCGGAGGATACTCAACCCGGCCTGGTGCGTCCGACATTACCGAAAAGGAAGAATTAAATCGCATCATCGCCCCAATCCGCAGTATACTTAAAAAATTTCCCGACACACTCATTTCCATTGATACGTTCCGGTCAGGCGTGGCCAGGGCAGCCATTGAAGAAGGCGCAGTGCTCATCAATGATGTTTCTGGTGGAGAAGCCGACCTAAACATGTTTGACACGGTTGCTTCACTCGGAGTTCCTTATGTTTTAATGCACATGCGGGGAAATCCGCAAACCATGACCCAACAAACCAAGTATCAAAATCTTATCGGGGAGATCGTGGATTATTTTCATAGAAAGATCTGCACGTTACATGATAAGGGAGTAAAAGATATCATTGTCGATCCCGGTTTTGGGTTTGCAAAAACAGTCTCTCAAAACTTTGAACTGCTTCAGCACCTGGATCATTTTAGATTTTTGGAAAAGCCTGTTCTTGCCGGTCTTTCCAGAAAATCGATGATCTGGAAAACACTTTCCACGCATGCAGAAAAAGCACTGAACGGAACAACCTCTCTCAATACCATCGCCCTTTTAAAAGGAGCTTCCTTGCTTCGGGTCCATGATGTAAAAGAAGCCGTGGAGGTAGTGAAATTAATTGTGAGTCTCCCCCGGCCTGCGCCTGCAACACGTTACCCCGTTTAGTACATTTGTAGTGTAGATGATTTTTGCGTTTAAAATATATTTTCTGGAAGTCAACTGGCTCGATCTTGTCGACATCGGCCTGGTGGCAATTTTGCTTTATCAGATCTACAAGCTGATCCGGGGAAGTATTGCCGTAAATATTTTCCTTGGCATTCTGGCCCTTTACCTTGTCTATCTGATTGTGCGCGCCGCGCAGATGGAATTGCTTACAACGATTTTAGGACAATTCATGGGAGTGGGTGTACTCGCCATGATCATTCTTTTTCAACCTGAAATCAGAAAATTTTTATTGCTCATCGGTCGCACCACCGATTTTAATCGGGATGGAATTTTGAAATCCCTGGCACACATAGGTCAGGATTACCCGGATGATTTCGATATTCATCAGGTGATTGATGCTTTGAAGACTTTAAAAGCCACACACACAGGGGCGCTCATTGTTTTTTCGCGCGACATCGAATTGAAATTTTATAATGAAACAGGTGAACCGCTTGATGCAAAGGTGACTAAGAGGCTATTGCTTTCCATTTTTAATAAAAACAGTCCCTTGCACGACGGTGCAGTAGTTATTTACCGGGGAAGAATAAAAGCTGCCCGCTGTGTGTTACCGATAAGCGAGAATGATCACCTGCCTTCGCAATTTGGTATGCGTCATCGGTCTGCACTTGGAATGTCTGAAAACACAGATACACTGATCGTCGCGATATCAGAGGAAACCGGAAGACTTATCCTCGCCCGAAATGGAAAATATCTTCGTGGATTAAAGCTTCGCCAGGTTGAACAAAAAATTCTCGAATACCTGCATAATCACGAACCCGATAAATGGGATGAAATGCCACAGGAACCTGAAGCATCAGAACAACCTGAGACAAGCACGCCCTGAACTTTCGGGAATATTCAAGAAATGTTGACAACATGTGAACAAATTGTTGACAAAATACGTATGTTAGTGTATTGAAAACCAACCCCTTAATCGAATAATGAAAGAAGCCAGTCCGGTAAAGTATTACTTTGCCAAGTATTTTTTTCTGGCCTTTGGTTTATTACAGTGGATCGTCGGAGGCCTCATTTTTTTTCGCACTGACCTTACCCCCCGAAGCCAGTTCGCTGTATTTGTGTTTTTTACCTTAGGCCTGGTGTTGATCTCGATCTTTCTGATGATTGCCGGCAAGATCAAACGCGTTGCTCTTGGCAAGAAGAAAGTGGCCATCATCGGTACGTATGAAACCCATCGCTATGAATGGCCCGATGTGAAGTCTGTAAAGTTTATTCCTTTTTTCAACATGTATCGTATGAAGATCAAAGGAAAAAAAGGAAAAATCTATTTTCTGCCAACCGAAGATACCGAGGCTATTTATGGACTTTTCCCTTCTACATCGACAATCGAAACGAAGAAAGAAAAATAGAATTTACATTTTCGGCTTCGGCCTCATCATCGGTTTGGCAGCAGGTTTGGCTTCTGCCGATAAAGACGGCTGCGGAGCTGATTCTTTATGCTGATATTTTCTTCGGATGGGATTGATCAAATAAAGCTTCTGCGCTGTAAAACTTACCGGACTCATCTGATTGAATAACGTATGCCATTCCTCCCAGAGAAGCGGTTCTGCAATTTTGAAAGCCTCAGAATTAATTTTCTTACCGATCAGGTATTCCTCAAATGTCATGGGCAACGTGAATAACGTTCAAATTTAAAAAACACCTCGGTACAGTCACCATATCATTATCTTACAGATTCAAATAAAAATAGCTTTTTATCAATCAAAAAGGAACCTTTGTCCACTGAACCACAAAGTTCTAATTTCATCCTTATGGAAAATCTTGTTATTCATTTCGGAACCATCACGACAATCACGGTAACGCGTCCCGCTGCTTTGAATGCGTTAAATCTGGAAACATTAAGCGAGTTGCGGTCAGCCATGCAGGAAGTTTATTCACGTAACGACATTAAGGCCATCATCATTACTGGAGACGGGGAAAAAGCTTTTGTAGCCGGGGCCGACATTAAGGAGTTGGCAGGACTTGATCGCGAAAAAACAAAAGAGCTTACCGAGAACGGGCAAAAGATTTTTAAAATGATTGAGGATTGTCCAAAGCCTGTTATTGCTGCCGTAAATGGTTTTGCGTTGGGGGGTGGTTGCGAACTTGCTATGGCCTGCCACATTCGCATTGCTTCGGAAAATGCAAAGTTCGGACAGCCCGAGGTAAACCTGGGGACGATTCCTGGTTATGGCGGTACGCAGAGGCTCACTCAGCTGGTAGGTCGGGGAAAGGCGATGGAACTTATATTAACCGGGGATTTGATTTCAGCGCAGGAGGCGAAAGCTATTGGATTGGTGAATCATGTTACTGCTACCAAAACAGAATTGATGGAGTTGGCTCAGAAGATGCTAAATAAAATTCTTACGAAGGGACCTTTGGCAATTGCCGCAGCCATAAAAAGTATCAATGAGGGGTTCCTGTTTGAGCAGGCTGGCTATACTTCTGAGATTATAAATTTTACTGCATTGGCCTCCACAAAAGATTTCAAGGAAGGCACAAGTGCCTTCCTTGAAAAAAGACAACCCTCATTTACCGGTGAATAAAAATACATGTCTAAATTAAAAAGACTCGCCGGGGAAACGATGCTCTATGGGCTGGGCAGCATGCTGCCGAGGATGCTGAACTTTTTTCTTGTTCCGCTTCACACCATCAATCAATTTTCACGCGCCGAATATGGAGCTATCACCAAACTGATGGCGGTTGTGGCTGTGGTGAACATCGTGTTCATGTTCGGAATGGAGACAGCTTTCTTCCGTTTTGCGACCAAAGAAGGTGCTGATCAAAAAAAAGTTTTTAATCTCGCTCAGACTTGTGTGCTGATTATCAGCATTCCACTTTCTGTTTTGTTTATCGTGTTCAATACTTCCATTGCTACGGCACTGAAGATTGGTACTCATCCTGAATTCATTACCTGGCTTACCCTTGTTATGCTGGTAGACGCAGCAGTAGCCATACCTTTTGCCCGGTTGCGATTGCAAAAAAAAGCAATTCAGTTTGCCACCGCTAAAATTTTAAATGTCGTCATTCTCATCGGACTGAATTTTTTCTTTCTTAAAATGATCTATGATCCGGCCATAAATATTGGCTACGTATTTCTTGCCAATCTTATTGCCAATTCCTTTTTTATACTATTTTTTATTAAGGATCTTTTAATGTGGAGACCTGAGATTGATCGCGAAGTCACTCCGTTTATGTTGAGGTATGCATTCCCGATTATGTTGATGGGCCTTCCAGGGATGTTCAATGAGATGTTCTCTCGATTTACGCTGGATTGGTGGTTGCCGGAAAACTTTTATAACAATCTCACCAACGTCGAAGCAGTAGGGGTTTTCAGCGCCTGCTTTAAATATTCGGTGTTTATGAATCTGGGGATCCAAGCATTTCGTTATGCAGCAGAACCGTTTTTTTTCTCCACTGCGTCCGACAAAAATTCACCCGCCACTTTCGCTAAGGTCAATCATTACTTTATTATCGTCGGGTGTATCGTTTTGCTGGGCGTAAGTCTCAATATTGATCTCTTAAAATACCTCATTGGAGAAGAGTATTGGTCTGGCCTTTCTATCGTGCCTGTCCTGCTGGTTGCCTATTTATTTCTGGGCATCTACTACAATTTCAGTGTATGGTTTAAGCTTACTGACAAAACTTATTTTGGTACGATCATTACTTTTTGCGGGGCCGCCATCACCTTTATTGCCAACTACATCTTAATTCCTCATTGGGGATATGTGGGAAGTAGCTGGGCGTCCGTCATCTGTTATGGGTTTATGGCTATTCTCTGCTATTGGTTTGGTCAACGAAATTACCCAATCCCATACCAAATTCTATCAGGCTTGTTGTACATCACAACCGCTTTTCTGTTATGTCAGCTTCTGAATCCTGTTTCATTTTCCAGTCAATGGTATACCTCCATTTTTCACAACGGCATTATTGTGGCATTCATTCTGATTGCCTTATATATAGAAAAAGATGGGTTGAGAAAATCTGCGGTGCTTTAGAATAGTATTAAAAATAAATGCGCACCCCTTACCATCCAAAAATTGGATTGACCATTCGCAGCAAAAGCAGCTTCATAGAAAAAGGCTTATTTTTTAAAATACCCCCATTGGAGATATTATTTGGGCCTTTAGGCTGTTTTCAATGAAAAAGCAAGGGAGGAATTTGCTATTTTTGAAAACTGACTAGCTCATTATCGCGTTACCTTAAGAGACCATCATTTATCTTGAATACCGTGTACGATCGTATTATCTGTGCTGCCCTTATTGCGTTCATGACCTTACCGCTGGCGTCCTCTGCTCAACGTGATAAAAAGAAAAAACCGGATGATGAGGTTTCGGCAAATGCCAGAATTCGTCAGGCTGAATTTCTCTTCATTGAAGGTGAGAAATATTTTATTCTTGAAGATTATGCCAAGGCGCTCACCTATTTTCAGAAAGTAAGTGAACTCGATCCTGAAAATACGGCTGTACTGTATAAGACTGCTGAAATTCTTTCCAAAAGCAACAAACAGGACGACCTGGAAGCCGCTGCGTCTGCTATGGAGGCCGCGTTAAAACTCGAAAAGAAAAACAGATACTATTACCTCCTGGCTTCCAATATTTATTCCAACCTCATGCAATTCGGTAAAGCCGAAAAAATGCTGGAGGATATGATGAAAGAAATAAAAGGCACCGATGAATATCTTTATGATCTGGCTGCTTTATATCAGTATGATAAAAAACCCGACGAAGCTCTTAAAGTCTATGCACGTGCAGAAAGCATTCTGGGACTCAATGAGGTTTCGTCGATCCAGAAGCAACGCCTTTTGTTAGAACAAGGGAAAGTAACCGAAGCCATTGAAGAGGGAGCAAAACTCATTGCCGCATTCCCGGATGAAGAGCGTTACGTTGTTGGGTTCGCTGAGATGCTGTCACAAAATAAACAAGGCAGCAAAGCAATTCCCTATCTTGAAAATTTTATTAAAGATCACGAAGATTCAGGCAACGCTAAAATGGTACTGGCAAACCTTTATCGTGAAAATGGGGAAGAAAAAAAATCGCAAGACCTTATTCAATCTGTTTTTGGCGATCCCTCCATGGAGGTGGGTAACAAAGTAATGATGCTCAGCGCGTATGTGACGAAGATCGGTCAGCAAAGAACCCGAAATGCTCCTGACCCTGCATTGGAATCCTTTACGCTCGACCTTTACAAAAAACTGGAACAGATGTACCCCACCGACCCGAATGTGCGTCTCCTTGGGGGTGATCTTCATCTGACATTAAAAAAAACAGAGGAAGCGAAAGAAGAATATCAAAAAGCAATTCAATACGGATCAACCAGCTTTGAGGGTTGGCAAAATCTTCTCACCCTGGAATCTGAACTCAATCAACTCGACAGCCTAATTGCTCACTCGGAGAAAGGTTTGGAGCTATTTCCCAATCAGGCAATGATGTATTATTTCAACGGATATGCACAGCTGCGAAAAAATCATTACCGCGAGGCTATTTCTTCATTAGAACAAACGAAACGACTTTCTGCTTCCAACCCCAACCTTGTCAATGAAGTTAATGGTATGCTGGGTGATGCCTATAACGCTGTAAAGGATTATGCAAAATCAGATAAAGCATATGAAGAAGCTCTGACAGCTAATCCGAACAACAATTTCGTTCTGAACAATTACAGCTACTATCTCGCGTTGAGAAAAGAAAATCTTGAAAAAGCAGAGAAGATGGCCATCCAATTGACCAGGAACGTACCTAACGATGCGAACTTTCTCGACACACACGCCTGGGTGCTGTTCATGGCAGGCAAATACAAAGAAGCCCGAAAGGTGATGGAGAAGTCCATCGAAACAGGTGAAGCAGGGGCTGCTCACTATGAACACTATGGCGATATCTTATTTCAATTAGGAGAAGTGGATGAGGCTGTTAAACAATGGCAAAAATCAAAATCACTGGATAACACCAACGAAGCCGTAAGCAAAAAGATTGCAAATAGGAAACTATAATGATGGTTTAAATGATTTTTTTCTGATATTTTTCCTGCCGATGCGTATAAAAGCCATTCTCTGCCTGCTTGTTTCCTCGGTTTTATTACTGAATTGCAGCAAAAAAGTATCCCCTACGATAACGCCGGTAGCGTCTTCGGTGGAAATTCAGGAAATTGATTTTGAATACCTGCAGGGAAAAGGCAGAATTAATTACAAAGATGCTAAAGGCGAGAGGGATGTTAAAACGACCATTCGGATTCACAAAGACAGTGTGATTTGGATATCCTTTTCTGTTATTGGTGTTCAGGGAGGACGGGTGTTGATCAACAAGGACTCCATCACGATCGTAAACACACTTGACAAGGAATTCTTTGTGTTTACCTATGAAGAGCTTTCAAAACGTTTCAATTTTAAGATGGATTATCAGGTTGTGGAGGCTGCCATGTTAGGAAACCTCATCGAACCCCGGGTACCTACAGACAAGATTAAACGGGAGTCCAGTTTTGATTTGCTCGAGCAAACACAAAATTCCGTTACCATAAAAAATTACATTAACACAGCGAGTGCAAAAGTGGAGAAAGTAGAATTACTTGAATCCACGACGAACAATACGGTTGCAATCAACTATTCTAATTTTCAACCGCTTGATAACAAAATCTTTCCTTACAACGGAATCATCAATGTACTCTATAAGACACCTTCAGGCCTGATCATCAATAATGCCATCATGTTTGAATATTCCCGGATTGAGGTTGAAAATGATGAACTGAACTTTCCGTTTACTATTCCACGGAAATATGAACGCAGGTAAATATACTTTTCTGAGGGCTCTCCTTCTTTTTGTTTTCTTATCATTCTTTGCCCAGGCTCAGAGGAACAAAACTCAGCTTCAAAAAGAAAAACAAAAAAATCTCGAAAAAATAAAGGAAACCGAACGCATACTTGGCGAAACCGCATCGCAGAAAAAAAGTTCGCTGGGAGAACTTACGGCATTGAATCATCGCATTCAACAGCAAGAGGCACTCATCAATTCTGTCAGGTCGGAAATCGGACTGCTGGATAAGGACATCAGCGAAAACAATCAGCTTATTGATGCCCTGGAGATGGATCTGATCAACTTAAAAAATGAATATGCGGATATGCTTTTCGCCGCTCAAAAGGCAAGCGGAAAAGTAGATGATCTTATGTTCCTGTTCTCTGCGAATTCATTTTATCAGATGGTGATGCGCATGAAATATATGGAACAGTATGGCAACGCCCGGAAAGAACAAGGTGAAGCAATCTTAAAAGTTCAGGAAGCACTTGGGCAGCAGGTACACCAAACCCAGGTGAAACGAAAAGAAAAAAATTCACTCCTCAATGAAGAGATTACCGAAAACAAAAATCTTACAGATCTGAAAATCAAGCAACGCAACCTCGTGTCGTCTCTCGAAAAACAGGAAAAGCAATTGAAAAAAGACATTGACGAAACAAAAAAAGCAGTCGCCAAACTTGATAAAGAGATCAATGACATCATCAAAGAGGAAATGGAACGCGCAGCGCGTGAAGCCCGGGCCTCGGCTAACAATTCCAGGAAGACCGCCGATATTGCGCTCTCGTCTTCCTTTGAAGATAACAAGGCAAAATTCAGCTGGCCAACATCGGGGTTCATCTCACAGAAATTTGGACGTCAAAATCATCCTATACTAAAAGGTATTGTTCTGCAGTGTGACGATATAAAAATTCAAACCAAGCAGAACGAAAAGGTAAGTGCCATATTTAACGGGGAAGTGCGATCCATTTCCTTCACGCCCGGCTTTGGGAACACCGTGCTCATTAACCACGGGGAATACTTTACTGTTTATACCGGCCTTACGAACATCGCTGTAAAAAAGGGCGAAAAAGTAAAGACAAACCAGGATCTCGGAGAGATCTTATTAAATGGTGAAGGCATTTCAGAATTGCGATTCCGCATTTACAAAAATACGACAGCTTTGGATCCGGAAGCGTGGTTGAAGAATTAAACCGCCATAAATCAGCTAAATTGACCAAATCTCCCAATGTCTTTTTACTGTATATGAATAATATTATCTTTACAGTTTAATTAATACACAAAGCTATGAACGCAATATTGTTGATCGGAATGCCCGGAATGGGCGAGTGGGTCGTAATCGGGATGTTCGTCCTCGTTTTCTTTGGTGCAAAGAAAATACCTGAATTTGCAAAAGGACTTGGAAAGGGCATCAAGGAGTTCAAAGATGCTGTAAAAGACGTGAAGCAAGAGGTGAATGATGCTGGCAAGGAAGTACCTAAGATTGATGATATCAAATAGGCTTTGAAAATACGTTTTTGAAGGAATTCTCCACTTTTCAGGAAATTCAGCAAGCCTTAAAAAATAAAACCCTCTCCGTACACGAGAGGGTTCTTTTTCACCTTTCCAATATCCACAAAAAGAAACACCTCAATGCCTTTTTGAGTGTGTATGAGGAAGAAGCCCTTGGAAAGGCACTTGAGATTGACAAAAAAATACAACAGGGTACCGCTGGCAAGCTTGCAGGCCTTATCGTGGGTCTGAAGGATGTGCTTTGTTACGAGAATCACCCTCTCCAAGCAGGAAGTAAAATCCTCGATGGATTTACATCGCAGTTTAATGCCACAGTGGTTCAACGATTGCTCGATGAAGATGCCATTATCATTGGTCGTCAAAATTGTGATGAGTTTGCCATGGGTTCATCTACAGAAAATTCGGCATTTGGCCCTACTCTTCATGATCTTGATAATTCCCGTGTGCCTGGTGGGTCTTCAGGGGGCTCGGCTGTTGCGGTCATGGCTGACATGTGTCAGGTGTCATTAGGATCAGACACCGGAGGGTCAGTGCGACAACCAGCTGCTTTCTGCGGCATCATCGGATTAAAACCTACCTATTCCCGCATCTCACGCCATGGTCTCGCGGCTTACGCGTCATCTTTTGATTGTGTTGGGATTTTTTCAAAAAGTATTGAAGACATTGCTATCGTACTGGAGGTAATTGCCGGGCAGGATGAGTATGACAGCACCGTTTCATGTACTCCGGTTCCGGCTTACAGTGTGGAAATATTTCCCGAGGCAAATAAAAAATACAAGATCGCGTACATGCGCGACACGATGGAAACAGGTGCTCTTCAACCTGAGATAAAAGACGCGATATCCGATAAATTTGACCAACTGCGGGCAAAGGGGCATACGGTAGATGCGATTGATTTTCCTTTAAACGAATATGTACTGCCCACCTACTACATTTTAGCAACGGCTGAAGCCAGTTCCAATTTATCCCGCTACGATGGCGTGCGTTATGGATACAGGAGTCAGAATACAACAGACCTTCAATCCATGTACAAAAAAACCCGCTCGGAAGGGTTTGGAAAAGAAGTGCAACGCAGAATTTTGCTGGGAACGTTTGTGCTTAGCGCGAATTATTATGACGCGTATTACCACAAAGCCCAGCAGGTACGAAAGTTGATACGTGATGAAACTAAAAAAGTATTTCGTAAATTTGACTTTATTATTATGCCAACCACACCCACTACGGCGTTTAAGCTGGGCGAGCACTCGGATAATCCTGTGGAAATGTATTTGGCCTATTTGTTTTCAGTGCAGGCGAATGTCGCGGGGGTGCCAGGAATTTCTATTCCCAGCGGAAAAGATCAACAGGGATTGCCGATTGGTCTTCAGATTATAGCGGATGATTTTGAGGAGTCGAAACTCCTCAGGTTTTCAAAGGTGTTACTCGATTTAAATTGAGATTAAAGAAGATTATCAACATGAGGGGACTGTGGATTGGATTAATTGTTTTAGCATCATTCACTGCAGGATGGTCGCAGCAGATTGATAGCCTTGAAAATCTTGTAGAATTTGAAACCGATACACTTGCTCCACTGGTCACCAGTGAAGAACTTCTCTATCAGGACACCCTGAATATTATTTCTCCTCCACCGCTTTACACTGATTACGAATATGTTCCTGCTGATGAAACTCCGGAACTTCTGGCAGACCGGTTAACTTGTATCCAACAGACCATTCCGCTTACTTATAACGATAAGATTCACTCGTTCATCAACTACTTTACCGTGAAAGATCGGGAGTATACCCGCATGGTATTGCGGAGAACAGCATTGTATTTTCCATTGATGGAGAAGTATCTTGCAAAATATAATCTTCCGGACGAGTTAAAATATCTGGCCATTGTGGAGTCAGGATTAAATCCGCGAGCTGTTTCGAGAGCACGCGCTGTGGGTCTCTGGCAATTTATGCCTGCTACAGGCAGGTATGTTGGACTTTCAAGTAATTGGTACATCGATGACAGGATGGATCCTGAAAAATCCACGGAGGCAGCGTGCAAATACCTCACTCAATTATATTCCATTTTTCATGATTGGGAATTATCGCTTGCTGCCTATAATTCCGGACCAGGAACCGTACGAAAGGCTATCCGAAGATCCGGATACAAAAAAAGTTTTTGGGAAATCTATCCATACCTTCCGCGCGAAACACGTGCCTATGTGCCGCAGTTTGTTGCCGTCATGTACGCTATAAACTATTCGGAAGAACACAATATGGTGGAAACTGCAAAAGAAGAAGTAATTTTATCAGACACTCTGGCCGTACGTAAATTTTTACACTTTGAAACATTTGCCAGCCTCACCGGTACATGCCTGGAAGATCTGCAAAAACTAAATCCTTCCGTGCAACGAAATGCAATTCCGGAAACCGGCAAAACGCATATTATGAGGATTCCTCAGCATGCCAAATTAACATTGGATCAAAATCGTGTTGCCATTCTTGACTCAGCGTCACGCGTAGGCAGAACAGCGTTAGAAACTCTTGCAAAGACCTCTACCGGAAGTACCTATGGTCGTGAGATGATACGTTATCGTATTCGATCAGGAGATGTTTTGGGAACTATCGCCGAGCGCCATCATGTGCGTGTTGATGATATCAGAAAGTGGAATAACCTGACCAGCAACACCATTCGTGTTGGCCAGGCATTAAATATCTGGGTGCCTCAGTCTGCCAAGACTCTTACGCAAAAAGCACTTCCTGTTGCGACACTGCAATCTGACTCAGGTAAACAAATGTATATAGTTCAACCCGGTGATACACTTTGGGACATCTCCAAAAAATTTCAAGGTATTTCCATTGAAAAAATCAAGACACTCAATAATTTGAAGACGAATAAGCTTCAACCTGGCCAAAAACTTATCTTGGGCTAGTTAATCCATAAATCCTTGTAAATTCGTACCGGGTACAGTGTACTTCAGTAAATTTGCCTCTGGTTTAAAACTAATTGAATTCCTATGTCTATTAAGATTCGCAAGCAGGATGCCCTGGATTATCACACGCAAGGTCAGCCCGGTAAAATTGAAGTGGTGCCTACCAAAACATTGAGTACACAGCATGATCTGGCTTTGGCGTACTCTCCTGGTGTTGCGGAACCTTGCATGGAAATTTTCCGCAACAAGGAAGATGTCTATAAGTATACTTCGAAGGGGAATCTTGTAGCGGTGATATCGAACGGCACTGCTGTTCTTGGACTTGGCAATATAGGACCCGATGCTTCAAAACCGGTAATGGAAGGTAAGGGAGTACTCTTCAAAAAATTTGCCGGTATCGATGTGTTTGACATTGAAATCGATGAAACCGATCCGAATGAATTTATAAAAATTGTAAAATCACTTGAACCCACATTTGGAGGTGTGAATCTGGAAGACATCAAAGCTCCGGAATGTTTCCAAATTGAAAGAGAACTGCGTGAGAAGATGAACATTCCGCTCATGCACGATGATCAGCATGGAACCGCGATCATCTCTGCCGCTGCGTTGTTAAATGCATTAGAGATTGTTAATAAAAAAATCGATGAGGTTGTTCTCGTCGTGAATGGAGCAGGCGCAGCTGCCGTATCCTGCACGAAATTATATCTGGCGCTGGGATTGAAAAAAGAAAATGTAATCATGTGCGATACCAAAGGCGTGATTACCATTGAGCGTGACGGACTGGATGAGATCAAGGCAGAATTTGCTACCGCCCGTAAACTCAGTACATTACAACAAGCACTTAAGGGAGCTGATGTATTCATTGGTCTTTCCAAAGCCGATGTCATCACACAGCAGGATTTGCTTAACATGGCTCATGATCCTATCGTTTTTGCTATGGCCAACCCCGATCCTGAAATTGCCTATGATCTCGCCATGCAAACACGCAGCGATCTCATCATGGGCACAGGGCGCTCTGACCACCCTAATCAGGTGAACAATGTGCTTGGCTTCCCTTATATTTTTCGTGGAGCGCTTGATGTGCGTGCAACGGAAATTAATGAGGCCATGAAGCTGGCAGCTGTCAAGGCGCTGGCGGAGTTGGCCAAGGAGCCGGTTCCTGATATTGTGGTAAAAGCTTATGGAGCTGATAAAATTCAGTTTGGCAGAACCTACCTTATTCCCAAGCCGCTTGATCCACGTCTTATTACTACGGTTTCACCGGCGGTGGCAAAGGCCGCTATGGATTCCGGAATGGCTACACATCCCATCCAGGACTGGGATCAATATCATCATGATTTACTGAAACGAATTGGCATTGATCAAAAGCTTACATCACGCATTATTGATCAGGCAAAGAAAAATCCAAAACGCGTTGTCTTTGCTGAAGCGGATAATCATAAGATTTTAAAGGCTGCCCAGGCTTTACAAGATGAAGGAATTGCCATCCCCATTCTCCTTGGCGAACGGGATGCCATTCAGTCGCTCATTAAAGAACACGATCTCGACTTAAGTGAATGCAAAATTGTAGACCCACGTGAGGAGCAAATGCTTACGGAAAAATTTGCGAAGCACTATTATAAAAAACGTCAGCGCAAGGGTATTACGATGCAAGATGCCAAACGCCAGTTGCGCGATCGAAATGCATTTGGAGCGATGATGGTGGAGTTTGGAGAAGCGGATGCATTGGTGTCGGGCTTAACAAAAGATTATCCGAAGACCATTTTACCATCACTTCAGATCATTGGCATGGCTCCAGGCGTGAGCCGTGTTGCCGGGATGTATGTGATCATGAATAAAAAAGGCATTTATTTCTTTGCTGACTGTACCGTAAACGTAAATCCTTCTGCTGATGAACTGGTAGGGATCATCGGATTAGCTGCAAGCTGGGTGAAGTTTTTTGGTGTCGAGCCGCGTGTAGCCATGCTCTCCTATTCAAATTTTGGATCAAGTAAAGGTGAAGTTCCTGAAAAGGCGCAGGAAGCCGTACGCAAAGCAAAAGCAAAATATCCTAACCTCATTATTGATGGAGATATTCAGGCCAATATTGCCCTTGATACAACCATACAAAAGGAAAATTATCCCTTCAGTGCATTGGCAGAAGAAGGTGCAAACACATTGATCTTCCCTGATCTGGCTTCAGCGAATATTTCTTACAAACTATTGATGGAAATTGGTGGTGCGGAAACCATCGGCCCAATTCTGATGGGCATGAAAAAACCAGTTCATATTCTTCAACTGGGAAGTTCTATTCGCGAAATCGTAAACATGGCAGCGATTGCCGTAGTGGATGCACAACTTCAGGAGAACCATGCTGCTCCCGTACCCGCATAAAAAAATTGAGGCATCAACCATGGATGCCTCAATTTTTTTTAGTTGACGTCTCTGATTCTATTTTACTACAATCTTTACTTCAGCACTCATATCCTGTCCATAGCTCTGGTGAATACCATTAGCAAATTGCAAGATAAGCGAATGTGGGCCTGGTTTTAATGGCAGATCAGTTTCTGTCTGACCTTTACCAAAGTGAATGTGTGTTGAATCGGCAGGCACAACCTGATCTTTTTCACCAAACGTTCCATCAACAATCACATGATGATGTCCGGTTCCGGCAACAATTTCGCCAGCCGGCTGAACGGTCATTCCCTCTACACCAAAAACGATGTGAACCGGAGACGTTACTGTATCACCATCATGCAAATTTTGAAAAAAAACTTTTGGCGTTACAGCAACAGTATCCTTGACTTCGGATGTTTCTTGTGTTTTACTTCCGCCACAGGAAGCAAGAATTGCAGCACACAGAACCGCAAACAGTATGTTTTTCATAAGAATCAAATTTTTAATTGGGTCGAATTTACTATAAAATAAAGCTGAAATGTATGTGTTCATGAACTTTAAATCTATGTAATCATGAATTTAGAAACCTCGTTAAAAAATTTATGGGAATCCTTCCAGTAGTTGCGACTGAATACCCGGATATACTTCCAATGCTTACTTTCAAGGATAAACGGAATTGAGGCATGCGTGGCTCTTGCTGAAAGACTTTCTTCATAAAGGTCATCATCAGTAAGTATCAACCCTGAATAGGACTCGACAATTTTTACAGAAAGGTCGGCGAAAGGAAGAATTTCGTCTTCTAATTTTACATCAGGATATTTGTCCTGACTCCATCGTTTTACATGCTCTTTTAAATACCAATCGGATTTGTTTTTCCTGGCTCTCAGAAAAGGTTTAAAGTCACCCTGTGATGCATTACGCGCATAACCCAAATACTCCTTCAATAACTTAGGGCCTTGATTTTTTGTTTGGTCTGTACGAAGCTCCTCGGGCCAAATACTTGAAACAACAATAATTTTCTCACGGGCACGGGTAACGGCTACATTTAGTCTGTTTTCGCCCCCATCCATATTCAGGCTTCCGAATTGCATGTTCAGTTTGCCTTTCTTATCCGGTGCGTATCCTATAGAAAAAATAATAATGTCGCGTTCATCACCCTGAACATTTTCAATATTCTTTACGAAAAGCGAATCCGGAAGTGCCGCCTGACCTGAACCTGATTTTTCCTCGAGCACATCCAATATATGATTCTGTTGCAATGCATTGAACGTGATGACACCAATTTTCTTTGACGGGAATTCTCTGGTTAATTGCAACACAAGATTTGCTACCGTTTCTGCCTCTACCGTGTTGATATTATTTTCCCATACGCCATTTACTTTGTGAAAATGCAATGATGACTGTGTGTTATTGATATTTTGCTGATCGGGTAATAATCGAAGTTGCCCCTTATAAAAATTCCGATTAGAAAAATCAATGAGTTCCAGAGATTGACTTCGGTAATGACCATTCAACTGAACTTTTATAAAATAACGGCTTGCGAGATCGAGCAGTGATTCGACTTCAAGGTTTACATCATCAACATCTTCTTCCTCCCAACGCACCTGGTAAATATCGCCTGGGCGAAGTTGGTGACTATCGCCTGCGACAACAATCTGTTTTGCCCTGTACATGGCGGGAATGCCTCGTTCGGCAAAACATTGCGATGCCTCATCGAAGATAACCAGATCAAACATTTCCTTCATAGGAAAAATGGCGGACACGGATTCCGGTGAAGCAAGCCAGCAAGGCAACAGCCTGAAGATCTCGTTCTCAAATTCGGTAACCAACTTACGGACGGGCCAAATTTTTTTCTTTTTGGTCGTTTGGTGACGAAGATCGCGGTACGTCACGCGATTATTGAGTCTGTTAAATTCAAGTTCATCAACAACACATTCACGTGCACGCATTACTACGATCTCATTGCTAATGATTTCTTTTTCCTTGATATGATCACGAAGTTCTCGTTCCAGCATGACAAGCTTTTCGGAAGACACCATCCGCAACACAGGATATTTCAATTCGAGATGATCAATCCACGCCAGACACAGGCTATTCAAGAATAACGTCTTAAATTCATCTTTGTGCCAGGTTCCTGTTAACTCATGAATTTTATCGATTACCATTCGTTCATCCGGGCTGATCGATTCATTCAATCTGTCAAACTCACTCAGGGAGTCAAAATCTTCCTTTACTTGTGCGGCAAGTAAAATAGCACTATCCGGAGCGATTGACAGATTTCTAATCATGACGGGAGTCAGATAAATTTCCCACTGTGATCTTTTTAATGGTAATGGCGCGAGTATTTTAAAAAGTGCGCTCAATCGCTTTTGCACCTCCTGTTGAGAAATCTGTCCTGGATGTATGATTTCCTTTAAACCCCAAACGGAAGCATAAATCATTTTTGCACGTAATGCCTGGTGTTGTTTCTGAAACCATTGATCAAATTCCTTTTTGCTATATGTCGACGGAATATCAACAAGCCATCGTTTCGTTTTAAGTTTTGAAAGATTGTGTTCAAGGTTTAATCGCGCATCTAGTTTTTTCTCCAGTCGTTTAAATCCATCTTTGTCATTCTTAAGATGGTTAGCGATCAAGGCCCGGTTAATCACCATTTTATCTTTAGAAAATAAATGCCACCGAATAAGTCCTAAAAAATTTCTTCTGGCCCGTAATGACCGGTACAATGCTTCCTGAAGTGCTCCAAGCTGTTCTGTTGAAACTGAAACTTCCGGACCTTCTTCAGTAAAACAATCCATCGTAACACGTTCAATGTTTGCAAGCCATAATTCGCTGGTCTCTGCATCGGTTTCATTTGACATGACCTGAAAATATTGGTGCACCTTTTTGTCGGAAATTAATTGTTGCACTTCATCGACATGACTTTCGTGTTCGATCAGCAGAGAACACTCGTCCAGGCTTAAGGCGACACCAAAGAGTTCATTTAACTGAGTTGCTATGGACCCAAAAAAAACAGGCACTTCTCCTACCGCATGAATGAGTTTCTTGAGGTCGGCTGAGCCCCATTCTGAAAATGAATTTCGATCGCGCCATACGTAGGTATCGGCTTTAAACCGCTGTGCATAGTGGACATAGGTAGATAACCTTCTCACAAAATCGTCCAGTGAATCAAACCTGAAATTCTGATATACAGCCTTAAGGTTAATGGAAGGTGCTTCCGGATCAGAGCGGAGATAAAGGGCTTTAACGCTGGCCGCACATTCACGGTCATCCAACAATGCTTTTTTAAGCTCCTCCAATTCTTCCACGATCTGATTAATCCTGTGACTGCAGGATAAAAATTTCCGCTCCAGTTGGATGGCGTCTGTGCTGTTGTTCCTGGTTTTATATTCGTTTACACGATCAATTTGACGCGTGGCTTTGTCATATATTTCCCTACGATCATTTTTAAAATCATGTATCAGTGCCAGGTAGTCATTAAGATTTTGTTCTTTCATGCGCGCATACACCACATCCAGCGCAGCTCGTTTCTGGCAAACAACCAAAACACGTTTGCCCGTAGCGATAGCATCATTGATAAGATTACAAATAAGCTGGGATTTTCCTGTACCCGGAGGTCCTTCAACAACCAGGGAATGACCGAGTTTTACTGCCTTTAACGCATTTTCCTGCCAGGCATCCATCGGAAATGTGCTGAAAATTTTCTCCTCCTTTACTTTAGGAATGAAGTTCAGATCGCCACTTTCGCTAGCTTCATCTGTTTTTGTTCGCACCTCAAAAAATTCATCGAGATCGTTGATTTTTTTATTCTCCAGAAGGTCGAGATAATCCGGCACCAGGTAAGAACCCGCTTGCGGAAAAATACCCAGCACGGCTTCAGGGAATAGTTTTAATTCACCGGTATGATGTTGTTTTTCGAATTCATCTTTTCGATAGCTTGCAAAAGCTGTTAACTCATCACGGTAATTGTCGGCATTAAAATTAAGTTCAACCGAACTTTTTTGAAACAGTTGGTACAGGGCCGTACGAAACACAGTACTATCACGTTCTATGTCATCAAATGTTTCTTCCAGTAACGACTCATCAACCTTTATTTTGTTGTAAAAGGAGTAGGCAAGCAGAAAAGACTTATTGATGGTTATATCATCTCCTTCCCGTAAACGAATAAACCATTCCTTGTTTTCGGCAACGAGTTCTACAGGAAAATAAAGCAGTGGACAACGTACCAGCGTACCATCAGAAAATTTCCCCCTTACAAAAGGCCAGCCGATATGAAGGTCTTTTGAGCCACGTTCTTCAAAAAGAAAATGATCGAGCCGCTGAAGTTTTTTAAGCTTCTTGCTGGTCTCGTTGGCGGCTTCCATGCGGCTGTCCAAAATTGGGCAAATCATTTTTTTCTTTCCCGCGATAAGCGACTCAATAATACTGAATGATTTCTCCCTGTTCAGCTGGCTCGCATCATGCAAATCCATGAATTGCTCTGACAACCGTGGCAAAAAAATAGATCGGTTATTTCCGGAAAGATTGGTTAATCTTCGCAGGTAGGTATTTAAAAGTTTTTTTGTCTTTTCTGATCGTTCCACAAATACTTATTCAGCAACAAGGTAGGGTTTAATTTTCCCAAACGTTTCATCGTCAATCAGCGCAATTTTTTGAAGGTCATCGATGCTGGTGAAATTACCATGCTGGAACCGGTAAGTTGTTATTGCTTTCGCCAGTTTGGATTTAATATAGGGATGAAGCGCAAATTCCTTCTCTGTAGCATGGTTTAGACTCATTCTGCGAGGTTGAAAATCATGGTCGACAAATATTTTATCGTTCAATTGTTTAAGAACGGCAGAGTCAAGTCCATAAACCTCGCGAAGCTGTTGCCTGGAAACAAAACCACCCAGTCGCTCACGGTAGGCAACGATCCGTAATGAAAGTACATTTCCAATGCCGTAAATTTTCTTGATTTGAGCAGTATCGGCAAGGTTGATATCAAACGTGATATTTGCGGGCCTGACAGCCATCGCTTTTTTATTCTCAACAACTGGCAGACTAACAAGCTGCTCGGGCAGATCAATAAAAGGAACAAGCTCTCGATAAAAAACGGGATCCATTCCGTAAATCTTTCGCAGATCAGATTGCACCCTGAACGTGCCTCCTTTGGTGCGATAATTTAAGATACGTTGTGCCAAGCGTTGGGAAAATCCCAATTGAACAAACTGTTCCTTGGAAGCTTTGTTTGGATCAAAGAGAAATTTATGACTGGGAATTATCGTGATTGAATCAGTTTTCTCTTTTGGCCATTTCCAATTAGCAATCATCGCGTCGAGTTTCCGTTGATCGTTCGAACCATCTGCGACCCGATCATCGAAAAAAAACCGAAAAACAGGTTCAGAAAATAGCATGATGGCCATTAGGGGAATGAGGATCAAAAATCCGTTGGTTTGGCCTCGCGACAAACTGAAGAACTTCCTTATAAAAGCCTTTACGCGTCTCATTGTATTGCTTAGAAATATACAGGAGAAACTCTTAATTCTAAATAGACAATAGATCTAGTTGGGAATAAACATCTTATTTTTCTCCAGACATTCTGAAAGACGGGCGTAGACATGTTTTATCGATTTTTCAGAGAAATCATCGTCCAACGCAATCAATATGCGATCGGCAAGCGTGCCCTGAGAGAGGATGGTAGAAATCTGCGGCCTCCACCGTTCTATAACTGAGTTTTTGGAAGTGGATAAATGTTGCATAATTTTTTTCCATACTTCCAGGGCAGTTGCCGCTGAATGTAATCCGAAAATTTCAAGATACTTGATGTTTGTAATATTGGCCTTCTGAGCGTGTTTTACGGTTTGATTAAAAATTTCTGCAAGAGAATCCTCGCTCCATTCTTTTTGAATTTCAAAAGAAGCAAACTCTTCATTGACCAGAGCTTTGAGCGTTTCAATCACCAATGCAACAATGGCTAAATCTGCAGATGGACATTCCTGAATGTCCATCACGCGAATTTCAATTGAACCCCGGTCAAACCGCGGAATGGCACCACGTGAGTTGACCCAGATCGGATCAAGAATATCTTCCTGATTGTACTGAGCTACATCAGCACTGATCCTTTTATAAATCTGATCCGAATAATCCTTTTCAGAAAAAATTGCTTCGGGGATAACCTCCCCGGTAATCGAAGGAATTTTTGCCTGGTTGGTTTTGTAGTAGGTTAGCCTTGTGTCTATAAATCCGCTAGCCCTGCCCTCAAGAACCGGAGAACTCGCGCACAAAGCAGGCAAAAGAGGCAATATCAATCTGATCGCAGCGTGAAGTTTTGCAAATTCACCGTCTCCTGTAAAAGGAAGATTTAAATGCGTGCTTTGGAGGTTAGACCAACCATGGCCTTTGCAGTCAAAAATTTTATTGTAAATATCATACACCTCATTGCTATCGTGAGGCCAGAGTTTTGTTTCACGCGCAGGATTCATGAGAGGGTGAGCTGCGGAAGGCATTAACATCGCATTCCATTTCGAAAGGTCAGCATTGATCCGCTTCACGTTTTCAGCAAAACCCTTTTCAAGTGCATCAAAATCCGATTCCGGTTTGGTTGATTTTATTTCAACAACATGCAACACCAGTTCATTTGACCACGTGATGATGCCGTTTTCAAAATCACTTCCGTACTGTCCTAGTTCGTGTTTTAGCAATTCATCAGTAATCGGTTTCACGGTCAGGGTATCCTTGTCTACAAGCATATATTCCAATTCGATGCCATACGCATCAAAGAGGTGAAGGCCGGAATCTTTCTTGCTCATTTCAGTGCTTTTACTTTGTTCATAAAAACTTCCATGATCATGCTGTATAACTTGTCTTTCAAAAATTTATCCTCAACGCCAGCATCGATGTTCGGATTGTCGTTAATCTCAATGACCATAAATTTTCCGTCTACTTCTTTCATGTCTACGCCATACAAACTTTTTCCAATCAAGGCAGTAGCCTTCAGCGCCGTTTTCAATAATCCTGACGGTGCCTGATCAACGGGAATCGATTCAAAGTTTCCATTTTGGTCATCCTTGTCAGCATTCCAGTTTACGATTTGCCAATGTGCAGAGGCCATATAATATTTACACACGAAGATCACCTGACCATCCAGGATGCCCACCCGCCAGTCAAATGGGGTTGGTAAAAATTCCTGGGCAATTAAAAGATCTGATGTTTCAAACATCGTTGCGCGAATTTTTTTGAATTCGTCTACTGAATTAATTTTAAAAACGCCTTTTGAAAACGCTCCATCGGGTTGTTTTAAAATGAATGGGAAGGCCATTTTACCAGGAAGAGAATTACAATTATCTTCCGTGATGACATGCGACTTCGGAGTTAGAATCTTATTCGCCAACAGTAACTCGTGCAGATAAACTTTGTTTGTGCATTTCAGAATCGATACCGGATCATCAATGACAAATAGTCCCAGCGACTCCGCTTTCTTTGCAAACCGGAACGTATGGTGATTCACATTGGTCGTTGCCCGGATAAACAAGGCGTCGTATTGAATAAGTTGACCAAAATCATTTCTTGTGATGAATTCCGTATTAAACCCTGCCTCCAAAGACGCTTTATAAAATCGCTTTAACGCTTTGTCGTTGGAAGGTGGATTCGTGTCTTTGGGATTTATCAGAATGGCCAGGTCATACTTTTTTTTATCCGGCCGATGCTCGCGCCTTCGTAATAAATATTTTTCAAGTGCAGACACCAGCAACGGCTTGTCATCTTCCGGAACTTCATTCAAACTGATCGGTTTTGTACTCTGCAAGGCCCACTTTGTTTTCTTCGAAAAGATTACTTTGATAGAAGGAGCTTGCACTAACTGAAAAAGCTGGAGGGCCAGTTTATCCCGGCTTTCTGATTTCGTTAACCCAAAGTAAACGTTGAATTCAATTTTTTCTCCCACTTCATTTTTAAATGTGCTTTGGATTAGTTCGTCAAAATCCAACGAATCATCGCGAATGATCGAGGGAAAACGGAGATCCTGAATGGTAGAAACTCCTGGCAATACTTTATGGCCCCGTGCTTCCGCAAGCAGGGAAACATAATAGCCTTCACTTTGATACTGATAGGATTTACAAAGGTTGATGAGTTTGATGCTTTTCTCTGACTGATAATTTTCATCGGAGATATAGGCCTCCGCTGAAATCACTTCTGCATCTTCAAGATTGAATTTCCAGTTCTCCGGCTTTTCTACAATGATGAATTTGGACATGGGGATTAATTATCAATTTTCAATGAGTCAATGGTCGAAGAAATTATATCGCTGAATTTACACATTGACACATTTGCATATAGAGAATTATTTGGGTTCAATAACAAGAAGATTGGCATCATACGTAACGATACCTAACATAATACTGTTTAACAGCCGGTCAAAATTAACATTGTAATATTGACTCTTTAACGGATTGGGGTTCATGGGATCCGCGATGTAAGCGCAGTCGGTAGGATCATCATACCCGTTGATCACGACAAAATGCCCTACAGGCTCTCCCTTGATACTGTCGTATTTGTTGGTTGCCGAAATCTCCCTGCGTGTTCCATAAAGATACGTGGCGCTTAATCCGGTGAGTACAGGTACAGACCGTTTTAAATGCGACTTAATAAGTTCTTCATTCAATTCAGAATAATAAAGTTTGCCGCCGGCCTCCAGAAATTTAATATAGGCTTTCGAGGCCACATGCAATTTCCGACTGTGATTTTTATAATGCATCTGACTCTTTAAACTCTGGATCATTTTCGTAGATGAAAACTTAAACCAGGACGGATCGAAGACGGTTAGGTTGTAGGTATAAATACTGGCTTTGTAACCTCGCTTCAGGGCATGATTACCCAACATCACAGCCAGGGTTCCTCCGGCCTTTAGACTTTTCACTTCATCAATTACCTCCTTGAGCGAAATATCATCCTGATAGTATTGATACAAAGCATGGAGGCACGTAGGTCCACAGGTCACCTCATCAGGCTGCGCTTTGATATCAAAATTTAAAAAGAGTGCCTGGCGACTGGCCATATTTTTTTAAAAGGATAGGAAAATACAGAATATGATCTTTTTAAGGAGATTGGTCGATCGAACTTACTGTTAAATATATATGAAGCTTAGAATATTCACGTCAGGTAAAAGTATATTTTTGTAAATCCCTGCCTGAATCAACGCCTATGAAACGTCTTTCTCTCTTTATTGCTGCCTTTCTTTTTGTTTTTCAGAGTTTTGGATGGGGCCTGACAGGACACCGGGCGGTGGGATTGGTTGCCGAACAACATCTGAGCAAAAAAGCAAAAAAGAAACTAAAGTTACTTCTTGGTCAGCAATCATTAGCCATGGTGAGCAACTGGATGGACGAAGTAAAATCAGATTCCACGTATGATTATATGGAAGACTGGCATTGGGTGACTGTAGAAACCGGACAGACCTATGACCAATCCAAAAAGAATCCCAAGGGCGATTTGATCATGACATTAGAACGTGTCATTGCAGAATTAAAAAGTCATAAACTGGACAGGGCAAAAGAAATTGAGGCCATTAAAATACTAACTCATCTTATCGGGGATATCCATCAGCCATTTCATGTAGGTTGCTGTGATGATCAGGGAGGAAATAAAGTGACTGTAAAATGGTTTGGAACCACCACCAACATACACAGTGTGTGGGACAGTCGGATGATTGACGATACAAGACTGAGTTACACAGAATTTGCTCAGGCATTGGGCAACCCCGATGCAGCAACCATTGCAAACCTCCAGGCACAGGGTGTAAGAGACTGGGCCAATGAGTCGATGTCTTATCGAAAGCAGATCTATGATATCGGAAACGGAAATTTAAGCTATCAATATTCATACAAGTACCTTGGCATAGCAAAAGAACGTATACTGAAAGCCGGTATTCGCCTGGCAGGTGTACTCAATGAAATCTATAAATAAGCTTACGCTCAGGAAGGCTGGGTCCATCCACCTCCCAATGCACGGTAGACAATCACCAGGGATTGCAATTGTTCTTTCTTGAGTGTGGCCAATGCCAATTCTGCCTCAAGCAAACGCTGTTGGGCAATGATGACTTCCACATACGTGCTATACCCTGCAGAAAACAATGTATTGAAGTTTTCGATAAATCGTTTTTGCACATTCACCTCATTCTGCTTCAACTCAATTCGGCTTTGTAAATTTCGATAGGAACTCAGCGTTGTGTACACCTCATAATAGCTGTTCAACACAATCTGCTGATAATTTACAAGAGCAATTTCCTGTTGAGCATTAGCGGTTTGAAACATCGCCTTCAGTTGATTACGTTGGAAAAGAGGTGCGACAAGTCCTGCACCCAGTTGGTAGATGGAAGATTCTGGTGAAATGAACAACTTGGAAAAATCAAACGAAGCAAACCCTGCTGCTCCATAAACGCGCAGCGAGGGAAAGAAAGCGGCGCGGGCAGCACGTACGTCAGCTTGAGTTGCAAACAATTCCCACTCCGCCTGTCGTATATCGGGTCGTTGACGAATAAGGTCCGTGGGAATTCCTGATTGAATCGTCTCCAGCAGTTTATTTGTCAATATATCCTGACGGCAAATCGACTGGGGATATTTTCCAAGCAGCTTATTGATTTCACTTTCAGCCACGATAATTTTCTGATTCGTATCAAGCAATAGGGATTGTGTATTTAACAGCTGGGCTTCAAATTGATCAACGGCAAGTTGATTTACCTTTCCCCCCTCTTTTTGAATTTTTACCAGTGCCAGACCTTTTTCCTGCAGCTCAAGATTGTTCACCAAAGCTTCCTTTTCTTTATCCAAACCTTCCAGTTCGTAATATAGCGTTGCAACTTCAGCCACGAGCCAGGTGGTTAAGGCGTGTTGTTCTTCTTGTGTTGCCAACCAGCGAGCTTTGGCTGCACGTTTCTGATTGTTAAGTTTTCCCCATACGTCCACTTCCCAGCTAAAGGACCCCCCCAATGTAAATTCCTGGTAAGGTGTTGGTATTCTTTTATCCTCTGGCAGCGAGGGATTTGCATTAGTGTCATCATTACCAACGCCATCCATCGTGTACGTGCCAAATTTTCTTTTGAAGGCTCCGGCATTACCCGATACTTCGGGTAATAATCCCCCGCGAGCCACGCGTACAGTTGCTTGCGCGATGGAAATCTGTTGCCACATTTTTTTCATTTGAAAATTATCCTGCAGCGCTTTGTCAATGAGGTTGACAAGACAGGTGTCCTGAAAAAAAGTATTCCAGGGCTGTTGTGAAATACTTGCTGAATCAACATCGGCCAGATAATGCGACGGTAAATTCGTTTCCGGTTTAACAACGTGTGTTTGGCGCGCACACGAAAACAGAAAACCAATAAACAAAATAATTGCTGACGACGGAATGCTGATGATGTGTCTTTCCTTCATATCGCTGAACTACGTTCGTTCAAGGCTAAATCAGTTTTACTCTTTTTATTTTTTAATGTAGTGCCCAGGCCTTCAAATATTACATACAAGCCTGGTACCATAAGAACCCCAAATACAGTACCGATCAGCATGCCTCCGGCTGCAGCTGTACCAATCGACCGATTGCCTATTGCACCAGCACCTGTGGCAATACAAAGAGGAATAAGTCCCGCGATAAATGCGAGCGATGTCATCAGAATAGGACGTAATCGGGCTACAGCACCATCAATCGCTGATTCTAAAATACCTTTTCCGAGCTTGCGACTTTGAATGGCAAACTCCACAATCAGAATTGCATTCTTTCCTAATAGTCCCACCAACATGATAAGCGCCACCTGCGCATAAATATTATTCTCCATACCCAGGATTTGGAGAAAAAAGAATGCGCCAAAAATTCCTCCGGGTAAAGACAGCACAACCGGCAAGGGCAAAAGATAACTTTCATACTGTGCTGCGAGCAACAGATAAACAAACAACAAACAAACCGCAAAAATGTAAAGTGACTGATTCCCCGATTCAATTTCTTCGCGCGTAATTCCGGACCAATCATAAATATAACCACGGGGTAAAAGCGTTGCAGCTGTTTCTTCAACCGCCCTTATGGCATCACCGCTGCTGTACCCTTCGGCAGGCTCACCGGTGATGAGCACAGCCGTAAACATGTTGTATCGTGTCAACTGTTCGGGTCCAAACACACGTTCAATGGAAACGAAATTTGAATAAGGTACCATCTCACCGGTATCGCTTTTCGCAAAGAGTTTCAACAAATCTTCAGGTTTCCTTCTGTATTCCGGGGACGCTTGTACCATCACACGATACATTTGTTCAAACCGTACAAAATTTGAAGCGTAAAAACTTCCTATAAAAGTCTGCAATGCATCCATCGCATCGGCCGTGGTAATCCCCAGCTTGGCGGCTTTGTCGTAATCGACGCGGATGAGGTATTGGGGAAAGCTTGCGTTAAAATTGCTAAAAGTGTTTTCAATTTCAGGACGATCGTTAAGGGCGGTAATAAATTTACTTGCCATCTCCGCAGTCTCCACGAGTGTGGCCCCTGTTCGATCTTGCAGGCGCAATTCAAATCCACTTGCATTTCCAAAACCAGGAACCGGAGGTGGCGGAACAAACTGAATCTCCGCATCGTGAATGGAAGAGACCTTCTCTTGTAAAACCGTAATGATTTCATCGACCGATGCATCGCGTTCATCCCATGGTACAAGATTGATCATCCCCATCCCATATGACGACCCTGCGGACTCTGTGATTAAACTGTATCCACCCAGTGCCGAAAAGGATTCTGTCTCTTTAAGGGTTGCGACGTGCCGTTGCACTTCATCCAGTACGGCTTGTGTTCTTTCTACGGTTGCTCCGGGTGGTGCGGAAACATTCACATAAATCATTCCTTGATCTTCGGTAGGTATAAAGCCCGTTGGCAACACGCTTCCCACTCCCCAGATGCCCAGGAAGAAGATAATCAGTATACTGATCGTAAGGAGCCTTCTCCCTGCAATAGCCTGGAGTGATGTTTTATATTTACCCACCAGCTTGTCATACCCCGTATTAAATACATCAAAGAATTTATCAGCTAAATTCTTTTTTCGGTTCGCACTATGATCGATGGGCTTTAAAATGATAGCGCAAAGAGCCGGAGAAAGCGTAAGCGCATTTACACTCGAAATAAGAATCGCTACGGCGAGCGTGAGTGAAAATTGTTTATAGAAAATACCCACCGGACCTGTCATTAAACCAACAGGAACAAACACAGCCGTCATGACCAATGTTATAGCGATGATTGCTCCGCCGATATCTTTCATGGCTGATATTGTGGCCTCAAGAGGAGGAAGATGCTCTTCATGCATTTTTACGTGCACGGCTTCCACAACAACAATAGCATTGTCTACAACAATACCGATGGCCAATACGAGGGCAAAGAGTGTTAACAGATTAATCGAAAAACCCAGTTGTTCCATAAAGAACAAGGTTCCGATTAAAGAGACGGGAACCGCAATGAGTGGAATAATGGTCGATCGCAGGTCTTGCAAGAAGATGTAAACAATGATGAAAACAAGAATGAATGCTTCAAATAAAGTGCGCAATACTTCATGAATGGAAGCGTCAAGGAAACGGGAAACATCGTAGGCAATATTGTACTCCATACCGGGAGGAAATGAAGAAGTCTTCAATTCTTCCATCTTGGCCTTTACTTCTTCGATTACTTCCTGGGCATTTGACCCCGGCCGTTGTTTCAGCATGATCGAAGCAGAAGGTCGACCATCCGTGGTTGAAACCATATCGTATTCCATGGCACCAAACTCTACGTCAGCAACATCAGAAACACGAAGGATGGAGCCATCATCCAATGAGCGTATGGCTATTTCACCATATTCTTTAGGCTCTTGAAATTTGCCCGTGTAGCGGAGTACGTATTGAAGAGGTTGTGCCTCGCGGTCAGAACTGAGTCCTGCTTTTCCGGGTGCCGCTTCTACATTGTGTGATTGAATTGCTTCTACAACATCTTTTGTTGAAATGTTATATGCTGCCATACGATCGGGTTTCAGCCATACGCGCATGGAATAATCATGAGAACCCATGATCATGGCAAAACCTACACCATTGATACGTCTCAGTTCTTTGATGATATTAATATCAGCAAAGTTGTAAACGAACTTCTCATCATGCGATGGGTCTGAACTGATCAGGTTGAGGTATAACAGTATGCTGTTTACCTCCTTTTCAGTAACGACACCTGCGCGAACTACTTCATCGGGCAATTCATCCAAAGCCGTTGTAACGCGATTTTGTACGTTCACCGCCGCCAAATCAGGATCGGTACCTACTTCGAAAACAATTTGTATCAATGTGTTTCCATCATTGCTACACACGGTAGACATGTATGTCATTCCGGGCACTCCATTCACCGCACGTTCAATCGTGGTGGCGACTGCTTTTGCGCTAACTTCGGCATTGGCACCTGTGTATGTTGCCGTGATGGAAACCGCAGGAGGAACAATATCCGGAAACTGGGTAATGGGCAGTCGTGTTAACGACAGCAATCCCAAAAAAGTAATAAGTATGGAAATGACCGTTGAAAGTATCGGCCTACGTATAAAAATTTCGAGCATGAATTACCTGAGATGCGGTGATGACGTAGACAATGCGGTAAGTTTCTTTGGATCCGCATCGAACGGTTTTATTTTAATTCCGTCTTTCATCGACTGAACACCTTCAAATACAATACGCTCGCCTCCTCCAAGTTCTTTTGTGAGGTAATATTGTTCGTATCGTTCAAGCGGAATGAAACTCAGCGCGCGTACCGTATCATTTTTATCAACACTATACACGTAGTTCTTGTCCTGCACTTCAAAGGCCGATTTCTGCGGAACCAATGTAACCTGAGCGTACTTCTTCATCATCTGAATGTTCCCACTTGCTCCATGCTTTATTAGTTTATCGGGATTGGCAAATCGTGCCCGGAAAGCGATAGATCCTGTTTCCTTATCAAATTCACCTTCCATGGTTTCCACCCGGCCTTTGTGCGGATATACCGAACCATCAGAAAGCACAAGTGTTACCTGAGTATATTTTGGTTCTTCAGGATTCAGTTTCTGATTTCGAACAAATTCCAGGTACTCATTTTCAGTCACCTTGAAATAGGCAAAGAAATCTTTTGTGTCTGAAATTGATGTCAGCAATGTTCCATTGTCAATAAGGCTTCCAAGTTTTAATGGTATCCTGTCGATCACTCCATCGAAGGGAGCCCGCACTTGTGTGTGTGACAAATTGATCTGTGCATCGCTCAGGATCATTTTCTTTTCATCCACCGTTGCAATGGCCGCTTCCTTCCTCGCCTTGGCAGCTTCCAATTCAGCCTTTGAGATCACAGCCTTGTCCACCATGTAAGAAAGACGGTCAATTTCAAGATCAATTGACTTAAGTTCGGATATCGCCTGTTTAAGATTTGCCTCAGCATTGCTCACAGCAACCTTGTAACTCTGTGCATCGATGGTAAAAAGCACCTGCCCTTGCTGCACGTATTGACCTTCATCTACCAGAGCTTTTTCAAGATGGCCATGAACTTTAGAGCGTATCTCAACAAACCGCACAGCCTCGATATCAGCGATGTAAGTTTGAGGCACAAACACGTCTTTGGTTTCCAGTTTCATGACCGGAATAGCCTCTGCGGATTCAGTGATTTCACTTCCGGACGTAGTACTGCACGCAGTGAACCAATAGCATGATCCAACAATAAACAAAAGATAAAAAATGGGCTTCAGTTTTTTCATGATCACGTGGTTGTGCATTGTTGTATACGGCATCCTATAATTAATGTTAACAAAAATGACAGAAAGAATTGCAATGAGGAACGCAAAAATATACGCAAACGATTGAAGCAACGGTTGAACGAGAACACCGATAAATAATCTTCTAATGCAATTCTAATCTTATTTTAATCCTTCATGTAATGGTGTCGAACCTCGGTGTAATTACTGAGGATGCACATAGGGAAAAACCGGAGAAGTGTTTGCCGTGTTCTGGCGAGTGCCCGTATTCGTCATAATCATAAAAAAATAGTATATTGTTTGTTCATGAAAAAATTCTTTATCGTCATCATAGCGTGCTGCCTGGGATGCAAATCCGGCGAGATTTCATGTCCGGTAATTGTACCCATCAAGTTGCGGCATACCTCCCATTACAGGATTAATCCGGTAAAAAAATCCCATCCTGTGGCCAGGGCTGATGAACGAAGATCTACACCCGTGCATGAACGTGACGTAAAAGAACTTGCGTCGATTGAGGAATGGGATTGCCCAAAACCCGGTATGAATAAACCCTCGAGGGTTGTTCAACAAAAAATCAAGGCCAATAAAAAGAAGATCAATGCCTACTACAAAAACAGGTTTCGCTCTGATTCTGTACGCATGAACGCATCTATCTCTCGATAGCAACACTATTCGTTTTTAAAAATTCTTTTTCATGATCAACCCAGGTTTTATTCATCGTTTAAAGAATTATTAAAAAATTAACTTAAGTAAATAATTAGAAATTGAAAAAGTAACTCCATTTCTATGACGGCGTCCAAGATTTTTTCTTTTTCTGGTAAACTTCAGCCTGTGGAGGGCGTACTGGCGCAGGCGGCCATCTTCCTACCCAAGAATGTGATAAAAAAACTGCCTGATGGAAGGGTTCGTGCGAAAGGAACATTCAACCAAACGCCTTTTTCATTAGGGGTACAATACAAAAAAGACGGAGGAAGATTCTTTGTCGTCAGCCTCATACTGCGCAAAGCCGGGGGAATAAAAATCGGAGATACTGTTGACGTAAAATTCAAGCTTGTCAATCCTGAAAAAGTAGAACTTCCTGAAGAGCTTGAAGCCGTATTGGCTCAGGATGAAGAGGGTTCAAAAGCGTGGAATAAGATTACACCAGGATTTCAGCGGGGAATCATTCACTACATCACTTCAACAAAAAATATAGACTTACGCATCAAGCGTTCTATCCAGATGGTTAATCGGGCGAAAACAGGTAGTCTTCATTCAAAAGCTCAAAAAAAACGTGATGTAATCTAAGGCCTATCTGTTAAAAAAATGACCTACCGTTCAGGAAAATCTCTTTTGCATGCGCCCGGTTTGAATTACTTTCGCTGAAAATAACCCATGGCGCAGGCATTATCCTTCTATCTTGTCTATCCATGGATTTATTTGATTGCCTCCTTACCTTTTAAGATACTCTATCGTATTTCTGATTTTTTATACTTTGTGCTCTGGTTTTCGGGGTATCGCAAAACCGTTGTAATCCAAAATCTCACCAATTCATTTCCAGAAAAAAGCTCACAGGAAATTGAAATCCTGAGCAAAACATACTTCCGGTATCTCTGCGACCTTACCTTAGAAACATTGAAAACGTTGAAGATGACTGCGGAGGAAAACCGAGAACATTGTCATTTTCATAAAGCTGATTGGCTGGATAAATTTTATGAAGAGAAGAAAAGTTTCATCATCGTGATGGGCCATTATGGCAATTGGGAATGGGCGGGGCCTTGCTTTACGCTAAATACGAAGTTTCAATTGGTCGTTATCTACCGTCCACTAAAAAATACCTATTTCGAAAAAATGCTTTCCCGCATGCGCACAAGATTTGGTACGCGCATCACAGCAACAAAAAACACATTACGTGATATGGTGGCAAATCGGAAAAACCTGACAGCAACAGCACTCCTTGCAGATCAAACAGCCAATATTCCTGAGAACGCTTACTGGACAACATTTCTCAATCAGGAGACTGCGGTATTTGTAGGGCCCGAAAAACTGGCCGTGAAGTTTAACTACCCGGTTGTTTACATGAATATTCAGCGTACAAAGCGCGGGTATTATGAAATCATTCCAGAACTATTGTTTTCCAATCCAGGGGAAACTTCTGAAAACGAAATATCCGAAGTATTCACAAAAAGGCTGGAAAAACAAATCATTCAAGATCCCTCCACCTGGCTCTGGTCGCACAAAAGGTGGAAGCACAAGCGCCCTGTAATTCAGGATTGATTCGTTATCTTTGTCGGTTATTGAAAAGTCAGCCCTAACCCCACCATGCGAACAGGCAAAGAATTGATATCCGCGAGCAAGGAATTTACCGGTGAAGACCGATTACGAAGCTGGCTGGAGCTCCTCATTACACTACTTCCTACCGCCATCTTGCTTGTTTTTGCTTCGCTCCCCGGGATTCCCTGGCTGATTCGGTTATTCATCAGTGTAACCTGTGGCCTGTTTTACGTACGGATATTTGTCATTTATCACGACTATCAGCATCGTGCTATTTTACAAAATTCAGTCATTGCCAATCTGATCATGAAAGTGATTGGTATTTACCTGCTAGCCCCCGAAACGATCTGGAAACGTTCCCATGAGCATCACCATAACAATAATTCAAAATTGACAATCGCGGGCATTGGTTCGTATCCTACCATTTGCAAAACACGCTACTTACGACTTACTAAAAATGAAAAACGATTGTATCTCATTAACCGTCATCCCCTCACCGTTATTTTTGGATACTTTACCTTGTTCATTTATTGGCTAAACGTAAAATCATTTATTCAAAGTCCCTCCAAGCACCTTGATTCACTCTTCGCACTTTTATTTCACGGCATTGCTTCCTTCGTGATTTATTATTTCTTTGGCACCACAGCACTGCTTATGAGTTGGTTTCTTCCTTTTTTTCTTGCGTTTGGTATCGGTTCTTATCTGTTCTATTGTCAGCATAATTTTCCCGGTGCTCAATTTCGCGAGAATCATGACTGGAAATATGATCATGCTGCATTGGCTTCAACAAGCCGCATGGAAATGAATCCCATTATGCAATGGTTTACTGCCGATATTGGCTATCACCATGTTCACCATCTGAATTCAAGAATTCCATTTTACAGATTGAAAGAAGCAGAGCGAAGCATGCCCGAATTAAAAAATGTTTCTACAACTTCCTGGCATCCCGCTGAAGTTTTCAGGTGCTTCAATCTTAAGCTCTGGGATGAAGAGTTAAGCAAAATGATCACGCTTAGCGAGCTGTAATTCGGACGAATCATAGTTGTTTAATTTTTACTACCTGATTTAAGTAACTTACAATACACCCATGTCAACATTTAAAAATTTAAAAAGGAAAATAAAGTATCGTTTGCTTTACTTCCTTGTTAAATTTTTAATTTCCATTTCAAACTGGATGCCGCGATCGGCATGGTTGGCGTTCTGTGGTGCCTTAGGGAAAATCGCCGGACAGTTTGCCGTTAATTCACGTGCGCGCGCCGTCCGGCATCTGACGATCGCCTTCGGAAACGAAAAGACAACGAAAGAAATCGAGAAACTATCGCGCGACATGTTCGTGATGCTGGGTAAAAATGCCGGGGATGTATTGCGCGCGACCAACATCTCATCCCTTCCTGAATTAGAAAAATTTGTAGTGATGAAGGGTATGGAGCATTACGAAACCGCTGACAAAAAAGGTAAAGGCGTAGTATTCGTCGCCTGTCACCTGGGTGCCTTTGAATTTCAAATCACCAGCATGGCATTACGCAAATTTAATTTTATGGTGATCGGCACGCCTCTGAAAGACAAACGGCTCAATGATTTGATGTGGAATCATCGTAATAAAAACGGAACAAATTACGTTGAACGGGATAAAGCCACTTTCCCGATGCTTAAGGTGTTAAAAGCCGGAGGATGTGTGGCGCTTCTCATTGATCAGGACACCAAGGTGAAAAGCACGTTTGTCGATTTTTTTGGAATTCCCGCAGCAACACCTGTGGGTGTAGCGCTGATGGCCATGAAAACCGGTGCAGCCGTTCTGCCTGCGTTCAGTCACCTCGGTACCGATGGGCTGCAACATATTGAAATACTCCCCGAAATTCCTATGCGCCTCACAGGAAACGAAGAAGATGACATTCAATACAACACTCAGGTTTATTCCCGTTGTATTGAAGATCGAATCAGGCAATACCCAGAGCAATGGGTATGGATGCATGAACGATGGAAGACTAGACCGGCACTCGCATAATATCATGCGTATGCCACGTTGGGTTCCTTCTGAAAATACTTAATTTTAAACTTCAATTATTATCTATGGAAGCCCTTATTGACTTAATTAAAATTGTTGTTCCGGCCTCGATCGTTCTCTATGCCGTATACCTGATTGTTCGTGCTTTTATTTATAAAGAAATCGAAATCAGAAAACTGGAAGTGAGATCAAGAAGTATTGAAACAATTTTACCCGCACGCTTGCAGGCGTATGAACGAATGACTTTGTTTTTAGAACGCATCTCCCCGCAAAACCTGTTGATCCGTCTGAATAATCCGGCCTACACGGCTCGCGATTTTCAGAAGATATTACTTGACGAAATGAGGAACGAATACAATCACAACGCTTCACAGCAAGTGTATATGAGCGAAGAACTTTGGAGTAAAATAAAAAATGCCAAGGAAGATCTCACCATGCTTGTGAATGAAGCTGCCTCTGTCATGACTCCCGAATCGACAAGTATTGAGTTGTCAAAGCGAATATTTGAACTTACCCTTGAAAAGAAATTTGATCCGATAGCTTTGGCGCTCATTGATCTAAAGCAGGAAATTCAGCAAACCTTTTAAAATTTCAACGCTATGAACAATCCATTTTTTCATGCAGCGCTAAAAAAGAGTGCCGTATTGGCGGGTAAGTACAGTCGTATTTTACAGCTGGTTGTTCAACTTGGTGATCACTTTCGAAAGGTGGATTGGAAGGCAGTGAATCATCAGGGTGCAAAAGAAAAACTGATTCTCATGGCACGTTTTGCAAAAGCATATGCAGAAGGTACATATCGGTCTGTTTCATTGAAAACCGTACTCATGGTGCTCACGGTGATCATTTATTTTGTCAATCCTATGGATTTAATTCCTGATTTAATTCCGGTGGCAGGACTAGCCGATGATATCACCGTGTTGCTCTGGATTTATAAAGCCTTAGGCAACGAAGTGGATAAATTTGTTGCCTGGGAAAAAATGCAGCTTTCGTGAAGACGGCGCTTCTGGCAGGTACCACGGGGTTAATCGGCGGTCAATTGCTCGAACTTTTATTGCGAGATGATCGGTATTCAAAAGTAATTGCCATAAGCCGAAGTCCGCTACCTATCGCTGATCAGAAACTCATTAATGTTGTGAGTGATTTCAAAAATCTTTTTGCGCATGCGGAAGAATTGAAATGCGATGATGTTTTCTGTTGCCTTGGCACCACAATACGAATTGCAAAGACCAAAGAAGCGTTCCGTGAAGTGGATTTTGAATACCCGCTTGCTTTAGCAAAAATTACCAAGGCTCACGGTGCGCTTCAATACCTTCTTGTTTCGGCCTTAGGTGCAAATAACAAGTCGGGAATATTTTATAATCAGGTAAAGGGCGAAGTGGAAGAAGCAATTTCAACAACAGGATTCACCAGTACTCATATTTTCCGACCTTCCTTATTGGTAGGGCCGAGAGCAGAGCATCGTTCGGGAGAGGAAGCGGCAAAAGTGTTTTATAAAATTTTTGGCTTTCTCATTCCACTTCAATACAAATCCATTGATTCCATACGCGTGGCGCGTGCGATGCTGGCAAAAGCCAAAGAAGAAGTTCCGGGAAAGTTCATTCATGAATCCAAAGAATTACAAGCCTATTAAGCCTTAGGTATGATTGCAGTCATTCAACGCGTATCGGAAGCATCTGTAACAATCAACAATGAAATAAAAGCTAAAATCGGCGCAGGATTATTGGTTCTGTTAGGCATTGAAGAAGCCGACGAAGCTGATGACATTGAGTGGCTTTCGAATAAAATAGTGAACCTCCGGATTTTCAATGACAGTGCCGGTATTATGAATGTGAGTGTGAAGGAAATTGGAGGTGATATTATTTTGGTAAGCCAATTTACACTGCAGGCCAGCACAAAAAAAGGAAACAGACCCTCCTACCTGAAAGCAGCCAAGCATGAAATTGCCATTCCGTTGTATCATAGCATGATCGAATCCATGAGTCAGCTCATGGGCAGGCCGATTCAAACCGGCGAGTTTGGTGCCGACATGAAAGTGGCGCTTCTTAATGACGGACCCGTAACCATCATCATCGACACGAAAAATAAAATCTAGAACAAAACGGCGGCGCCTATAAATATCACGTTGGCAATTATATACAGCGTAATGACTGTTCGCGAACCAATGCGATTCACTTTCACACACAGTTCCTTTTTATCATTGTCATACAATTTCAGACAAATGGCTGAAACGATCAATGTTGATAAAATGCCAAGAAAAGTAATGGTGTGAAGTGTATCCACCAACGTGAAGGCTGAAGTTTCCGGCAACAGTGAGTCGATAATATATTTATTACCGACAGCAGCAAACAGACCGCCGACCGGTAATCCAAACCTGGGTTCAAGTTCCCAGGGCTGAGGTGTGAAACTGATTACGGCAATGAGAAAGGCGATGTACATGCCTAAAAAAATCTTCATAAAAAGACCAAGCGCATCGCGATGCAGATCCAGTTCAATGAGAAACGTTGAAAAGATCTGTTTGTCACGGCCCGGAGCAGGATCACCAAATCCGGTTTCATATAAATTATTGCCATTGGAAACTTTAAAACCACTGATGATCCAACCATCCAGCGCATCCTCAGAATCATACTGACTTCCTTTGATATCGGGCTTAAAAACCAGGCTGTTGTTATCAAATAATGTGTTCTCGATTTGAATACGTAAATGTTGTTCGTCAAAAGGAAAATCACGAACGTTCCACTTTTCCTTCATGGTCGCTTTCATTTTCATGATGGCCCACGATTTTCCCTCAACACTATCCATGATAATTTCCGGAGGGTCAATGGTTTTTGCGTTGGGAATATCCAGTTGAGTGGAAAAATCAAAGTCGGGATTGTCATAAATAAACCAAAGCCAAAACCGCGCGGTATACTCCTTCTCGCGGAAATTGATATCGTGCACACTAATGACATAGGAACCAACTTTCACGGTGTCTGGCTGTGCTGAGACTAAAACGACAGAGGTAATCGAAAGAAGGAAAGCAATAAGAAAAACTCTGATCATGAACGCGAATATGAAAATAAAGGTACGATTTACGAAGTGGAAATATCCAATTTTTTAAATGAGGATTGGCCATATGCAAATTCTTAGTCCACTCTCTTACGATCGCTCCATAAATAGTGTATTTTTGAATACTTAACCCTGATACCATGTATTCAACGCTTGTCATCCTGCACTCCACATTGCGGTATTTTATTCTTCTTTTCCTTCTCATCATCATCGTCAGGTCGTTGGTGGGTTGGCAAAAAAAGGAAGCCTACACCAAGAATGATGACATGCTCAGTCTCTGGCTCTTTATCCTTACACATACACAATTACTTGCCGGCCTTGTACTCTATTTTACAAGCCCATTCGTAGTTTTCAGCGGAGCATCCATGAAAGATTCGATACTTCGGTATTGGCTGGTGGAACACAATACCATGATGCTGATTGCAATCATTCTTATCACCATGGCTCGAATCACTGCCAAAAAAATAACTGATTCCGCAGCCAGGCATAAGCGGCTGTTTATCTTCAATGCCATTGCACTGGTCATCATCGTGGTAGCCATTTCAATGAGTGGTCGAGGGATTTTCCGATGGCCATTTTAACAATTAATTGGGTTTCACTTCCTGTGTTTACACTTTTCATTAGAACGTAGTTTGTAACGTCACTTTCGAAACAAAAAACAGGAGCAGGTCACGTCTTCTTATTTTATCTGAAACTGCTACCTTTACAATAAACCTGTAAACGGATGAAATCAATTTTACCCATTTTCTTTTGTCTTGTTGGCTTTTCAGCAACAGCTCAATTTTCGCAACGTTATGAGCTGGTGAAGCTCGATAAAACCGTAAATACGTTTTACCACGAAGCGGCTCCCGTTATTTCTCCTGATGGAAAAGATCTGTATTTCTTTGTTCAAAATCACCCGGAAAACACCTATGGAAAAGAAGGCAGCCAGGATATTTGGGTATCGCACAAGGATGATAAGGGAGTCTGGTCTGCGGCCAAACGTGTAGGCTCACCCCTTAATCAAAACCGGTCCAATCAGGTATTCAATGTATTACCCGACGGCTCTGTTTTCGTTCGCGGAGGCAAAGGAAAAAATGATAAAGGCTTTTCCATTGTAAGCAAGACCGGTTCAACAACAGACCTTCGTGTAAAAGATTTTACCGACATGACAAAAGGCCGTTTTTATGGAGCTACCATTTCATCGGATTTAAAACACATGGTGATTTATTTTTCTGAATTTGAAGGAAGTGTTCGAAGCGATCTGTACATCAGTCACGCCCAGACCAATGGTGACTGGAGCAGACCTGTGAAAATGAAAATCAGCAACAACTCGGATGAGTTCGGACCTTTTATCGGCCCCGACAATAAAACCCTATATTTTGCCAGCGACCGCAATGTACCCGGCAAACAAGGCGGCGCTGATATTTATAAATCCGAGAGGTTGGACGATACATGGGAAAACTGGTCTGAGCCAACAAATCTTGGAAAAGCGGTTAACACGGGTGCGGCTGATTCTTACTTTTCCGTTGATACCGCTGGCAACGTTTTTACCTCACGGGCGAACAGTCGCGTTGATGGCGGTAACCTGGATCTTTTCATACTCGTTCCTCGTGATATAAAAATTATGCTGGCGGGTATGGTGTATAACAACAAGACACAGCAGCCTATACCCGCTTCGCTCGTTTTGAATATCAAGGATCAAAAGCCGGTTAATTTAAAATCGATCGCTGATGGAAAGTTTGGCACCCGCATTCCTGAAACAGACTCGTATACCATCACTGCATCCGCTGAAGGTTTCCTTCCTTTTGATCAAACATTTACTGTTCCCAAAATATCGAACGATACAACCCTGAAGGCAGACGTTTACCTTACGCCCGTTGCGAAAAAAATAGTATTAAGCGGAACTGTGTTTAATGCCAAAACAAATCAACCTATTCCGGCCAAAATTGATGTTACCATTAAACCCGATCGGAAAAGCAGTCTGAATATTGAGGCGACTTCAGGAAAATATGAGGAACCTATCTCAAGATCCGGATGGTATATTTTCACGGCATCTGCGGAGGGATACCTCAATGCAACGGATAGTGCAAATATCGATTCAGAATCTACTTCGGTAACGAAAGATTTTTATCTAAGACCGATTGAAGTGGGCCTGACCGTGCGTCTTAAAAATATTTATTTTGATTTCGACAAAACCACATTAAAACGGGAGTCATTTGTTGAACTTGATAAAGTCGTTGACTTCCTGAAAAAGAATTCAAAAATTGAAATTGAAATTTCCGGGCATACGGACAGCAAAGGATCCGATGATTATAACCTTACACTGTCACAGGGAAGATCGCAGTCTGTGGTGGACTATATGATCAGTCAGGGAATCAATGAAGCACGATTAACGGCACATGGGTATGGTGAAGGGAAACCTGTTGACACCAACGATACGCCGGCTGGTCAGGCAAATAACCGACGAGTGGAATTTACGGTTACAGATATCAACTAATAAAATTATTCGCGGATAGCGGGATAGCTTACCATCAGGTATTCCTTGATCTGATCAACAGCCTCTTCCACCGTGGTGGCTTCCATTACTTTATAGGAGCCAATTTTTTTGAAGAACTTTATTGTTGCTTCATCCTGATTTAACAATATGATTTTTTTATCGGCCTTAAGCGCCATCGCCACTTCCGATGCCGTGCCTGCTGACATGCCGCAAATAACAAGAGCATGACTCGATAAGATACTGATCTGATTTCGAGCACCGCCTAATCCTGTTACTATTTTGATGGCGGCATATCGCGAACTTCCTTTTGCACTGTCTGTTGGTAAAATACCAATTGTTAATCCATCATTTTCGGCAGCTCCACGTAGCGCTGCATCCATCACACCAAAACCACGTCCTCCCGTAAGTGTAATCCAACCTTCACTTGCAATAGCACTACCCAATTGGTAAGCTATGCGATTTTGATCAGGCGTGGCATTTTCACCAGGGCCCATAACTCCGACAATAAATTGAACAGCCATATTGGGGGATGGTTTTTAATAAAAATAAAAGTGTTGAAGGTGATAAGCAAATATGTTCCTATCTCTTACACAAGCGGAAACCTGCGTTTGCAATCATGACAATAATAGATGGCTTTAGAAGGAACAAACAAGGATAATAACAATGCGGTAACACGATAAAATCCATGCTCAATGGCTTCCTCACGGATAACGCTTGTGGAATGACAATGCGCACAGTGCACAATCTCTTTGGAGACCGTGAGTAAATTATTTTCTTTCAATACTTCACGTGCCCGCTCTTCATCCTTTTCAAAAATACAAAGCCGCACTCCCGGAAAAATGTCATTCTGGATTGGGTACAGACTCACAAAATTTTCATCGGCCAGAAAACAAGGAACATCATAAGCGTCCAGTTTTGTCTTAGCGAGGTTTGCCTCGATAACATTGTTGAATTGCTGAAAAACAATAATCTTATCCTGCTTTTCGCTGATGTACATACTTAAATGTACCGAAAAAAGATGAGGTTAAGAACGAACAGGTTGAATTTCAACTTGCAAGATCTTTATCTTCGCAGTTATTCGTCATGAACCATGACCTTTCAATCTACAATACTCATTATTCCCGGCCTTGGAAATTCAGGTGAAGACCACTGGCAATCGCGATGGGAAAGAGAGTTTAATTTTAAACGCATCAATCAAAAAGACTGGGACACACCCGTTTGCAACGATTGGATTGAAACGATCGACCATACAATTAAAACGCTTGATTCCGAAAATATAATTCTGGTTGGTCACAGTCTTGCATGCTCGACCATTGGCTACTGGAGCAAAAAATATAACAGAAAGATAAAAGGAGCTTTACTTGTTGCTCCCAGTGATACGGAAGCCGATACCTATCCTACGGGCACAACCGGATTTGCCCCCATGCCGATCCAGGCCTTGCCTTTCAGATCCATTGTAGTTGCCAGCACGAACGATTTTTATGTCCGCCTGGACCGGGCCACATTCTTTGCTCACAGGTGGGGAAGTGAACTGATTAACATCGGAGAGGCGGGACACATTAATATTGCCTCCGGATATGGAAAATGGGATTATGGACTGCAGATGTTGAAACAATTGGATGAGGCATAACACGTGTACATGTAGAGGAAACGATCTTTAGTTTTTTTTCTCCTTCTCAGCATCTGTCTTTTTCACTACCAGCAAATACCAATTATTGTCTGAAGAGGTGTAGCCTTGCTCATAGCAATAGCGATATACAGTGCCTTCTTTGGTCGTATAGATACTTGTAAAATATCCAAAGTCAAATCCCTTCTCTAACAATTTGGTGCGCATCACGCGCGATTTTCCTGTGGTATTAAGCTCCATCAATATTCTTCTATTTTTGCGCAGTCTATGATTGATGTTTCTGACCGTATGGGCATCATCGCTATTCAACCGGTTATTAAATGTGATCCGACATGAATCGCCACAAAATTTTTTGTCCACCCGACCGGTAAACTTGGTACCACATTCCAAACAAATTTTTGTTTCAACCACCATTATGATTAAATTATACGTTAGGTTGATATTTTTCAGCTAGCTTCTTTGGCGCCACGTGACAATACGCTGTAGTTAGCGCATCTTTAAAAACATCTTTCCTTACTCTCTTTAATTCAATCAATGTCCATCCCTGCTTGCCCCACTTGTTCGGCACGGGATAAATGATCGAATTATCAATTTCAGAAAAAACAGATTGATCGATCAACGAAAGTTTTAAACATGCCCGGTTCATTTTTGCATTCAGCGTGGCAAATATTTTTTTTCTGATTCGGAAAGATTGATTTTCAAAATGTGGCAATTCTTGGGCTTCATCGAAAGCCAGGGCGAGAGCCCGAACGGTTTTAAGATCGACCATAAATAATATTTCAAAACCAAGTTAAGCGTTTGAAGCTTATTGGACAATTGCCCTGACCATCTGAATCGCCAATTACGCAACGGATTTCTTACGTAAGATTTTTTATTTGTAACCAAGCGCTTTCCCCCTGTAGCAAATACACTACCTTATTCGGTTTTTCTCGTGCAGAAAATTTACCCCATCTGTTGACGCATAACGTCCTTTTTGTCACTGCAAACAACATAAATAAAAAAACCTATGGCTTAAAAAATATAAATTGCGGTATGATCGATTACTCCAACACCGCCATCGAAAAAGTATGTGTTCACCAGGTTGGCAACAAAACCAATGAAGAAGAGCTACACCTTTCAAAAACATTACTCAACATCAGCGACATCAATGTGAGGCAATTACTTTCAAGGTTTTTTCTCACTCCCTTTTCAAATCCCGAGTTTTACAATTTTACATTCAGCAATGACGATTTTACGCTGAATCCATTGTTCAATTTTGCATCGAATGTTTTTGATGATGTCAAAATATTTCAGCGAAACTCTGTAAACATTGCCAAACATCTGTATGAACTCTCCGTACATCCGCAAATCAAATCAGGAGATCTGTTTGTGGCTTACTTTTCAGATATGAACATCGATGGCGATAGCATGGATGCGATCGGTATTTTTAAATCGGAAGACAGCCAGGCATTCTTAAAACTGCAGCGCGATGAACACAATTTCACCCTTGATTCGGATACCGGTATCAACCCCGAAAAACTCGACAAGGGATGTCTGATCTTCAACATCGATCGTGAAGCAGGCTATCGGATCTGTACGCTCGACAAATCAAACAAATCCATTGAAGCGCAATTCTGGAAGAACAGTTTTTTGCAACTCAAACCCTGCAGCGACACATTTCATTACACCAAAGAAGTGATGAACATCGCTAAAGATTTCGTGACCAAACAACTCACCGAAGAATTTGAAGTGAGCAAGGCCGACCAAATTGATTTACTTAATCGCTCTGTAGATTATTTCAAAAAGCACGAGAGTTTCGATAAAATGGATTTCGAAAAAAATGTTTTCCAGGACAAGGAGATCATCAAATCCTTCCGGCATTTTGACAATGCCTACCGCGACGAACGCGACATGGAGCCGAGCCAGGAATTCGACATCTCACAACATGCAGTAAAAAAACAAGCGCGTATCTTCAAAAGTGTGCTCAAGCTGGACAAGAATTTTCATATCTACATTCACGGAAAACGTGAATTAATTGAACAAGGCGTTGAGCGGGATGGGCGGAAATTCTATAAGATCTATTATGAAAAGGAGATTTAAAAATTCGAAGGATTCTCTCATCGATACCACAGATAATTTTCAAATTTTTTAACTGATCAGAACGATACGACACTGCCGGACATAATGAAAAGTTGTTGTCACATAGTTCTCAAAACACTTGAATCTCGGTTACTGCTGAAACAAGCTTCCCTGTCACAACTGCTTATACAAAATAAAAAATTATCTTTAAAGAATGGATCGATACAAGAATCTCCACCTTTGGATGATCATCCCCATGGTCGTCATGCAGCTCGGTATCTTCATGGATTATTGGGGCGATTTCACTGACAACGCGTGGTCGGTTCATGTGCATTATTGGACCGGCACCATCTGGTATCTTTTCCTTATCATCCAGCCCTACTATGCCACACATGGTCAACTGGAAAAACACCGTGTCAATGGGATGATCGGATTTTTTCTGGCGGGTGGTGTTGGCATTACTGCATTGAGTATGATGCAGCGGGATTTGGTGAATGCACACCGCGCAGCTGAATTTCCAGAGCGATTTGGTTTTTTCAAACCCTGGTTCTTTTACGGGGTGGCCGTGGTTGAAATCGTGATGATGAGCGCATTCATCTATGCCATCATTCAGGGAATCATTCACCGGAAAAAACTGGAGCATCATGCCTGGTGGCTGATCTCAACTGTTTTCATCATCATGATGCCCGCACTGGGAAGAGGCATGCAATTTTTCTGGTTTAGTGTTGTTGGCCTTAATTCAGAACTCGATGTGATGATGGGCCTTTTTTTGGCGGAAGGAATCATCGTCGTTCTTGCGCTCTTGGCGGCCCGCAACTATGGAAAACTCAACCATCCCGGAACCTACCTGATCCTTTTTGTAAATGTGTTCAATTGCTTTATTCAGCCAATCGGAAAATCAACAGCTGTTCAATCTTTTTTAGAAACCATCATTAAGGGATAAAAATGAAAGTCCAATACAAAGTCAGTAACTTTGTATTGTAAAATTTAATCCAATGACCGAACGGGAACTACGCAAGCTGGAAGGCACCATCAGGACAAAAATGCAGGACATCAAAGCCCAACGTGTAAGTCTGAAAGACTCTGGCCTTGGCGGTTTAATGAATACGCTAAAAAAAGTGGACGAAGCACTTTACGAAAAGATCATGCCTGAATATAAAAAGATGGTGGCGGAGTATAATATTTTTAAATAAGCATAAGTGCGAAATAAATGTTCCCTAGTGAAAAATAATTTTTCAGTCATAGTTAAAGGCCTGATAGTAATACTCCTTTTTACCCTCAGCCAAACGGCATTTTGCCAAAAGAGCAAAACGACTTCATCACCTCCTGCATTATCCATGTACGATACGCTTTCCACGCAGGAAATGATGAAAACGGAAACAATTTCGAATGGGAATTATCAGCGTGTTAAGATTAAATATGATGTTGTGGAATTATTCTACAAGGGAGTTCGTTTTGCAACGATTGCTCCCGAATTACGTGAGAAAATTAATCCTAAGTATATTGAGTCTGCCGATTTTGAAATAGATAGCTTGAATTCCCACAAAATTCTCAAACTTCAACTCAATTACATGGCAAAAGGAAATTTCTCAATAAAGGATTATAAATAGTCTCTCCGGCATTTTGTTCTGCATCAGAATAAAAATGGTGGCTCTCCCGAAGTCTGAATTTCATTTTAATTATTTGTATGTAACAAATTATTTGATTCAAGTTATTAACTTTCTTGGAGAAGAAGTTTTTCGAAAAAACCTAAAGATTATGGCAGCGATTAGCTTAAATGTAAATGGCAAAAAACAAACCGTCGATGTAGATCCAAAAACTCCGCTCTTGTGGGTTCTGAGGGATCATTTAAATCTTGTAGGCACCAAATATGGTTGCGGTGTTGCGCAATGCGGAGCGTGCACGGTCCATTTTGAAGGAACTGCAGTTCGTTCCTGCCAGCTGCAGGTTTCTGCCGCTGCAAACAAATCGATCGTCACCATTGAGGGACTCTCCGAGAAAGGTGATCACCCGGTGCAGAAAGCGTGGCTTGAACACGATGTGGCACAATGCGGCTATTGCCAGGCCGGACAAATCATGAGTGCCTCCGCGTTATTAAAGAAAACTCCTAAACCTACGGACGAACAAATTGAATCTGCCATGAACGGCAACATTTGCCGCTGCGCTACTTACATCCGTATCAAGGCTGCCATCAAGACTGCTTCAAATAGTTAATCACTTCAAAAATCAGAAACATGACAATCGTAAAAACATCAATAAATAGAAGGTCATTTTTGAAGACTACTGCGTTGGCAGGAGGAGGATTAATGATCGGATTTAGCTGGATGGCCTCAGCCAAAACTCCGATGGCCGAAACGCTTTCACTCGCTGACGATGTTCTGCCACTTGCAGAGTTTGAATTGAGTGGATATATCAAAATTGCTGATAATGGTGTCATCACATTGATGGCGCCCAATCCTGAATTTGGTCAAAATATAAAGACTTCATTGCCGATGCTTATCGCTGAAGATCTTGATGCAGACTGGAAGAATGTTGTTGTTGAACAAGCCCCGCACAATCGGGCTTTGTATGGAGGACAATTTACAGGTGGAAGTAATGGCGTACGTTCCATGTGGCGCGCGTGCCGAAGTGCAGGAGCTACCGGAAGGCGCATGCTCATGGAAGCGGCTGCACAAGAATGGAAAGTTCCCATCGAAGAAATAACAACGGAAACCAGTGTTCTTTCTCATAAGGCGAGTGGCAAGTCAGCGACCTATGGTGCCATGGCTTCAAAGGCCGCTGCGATTCCAACACCACAAAATGTTCCTCTTAAAAATGTAAAGGATTTTAAGATTATCGGAACTTCCCGAAAGAATGTTGACGGAATAAAAATCGTAACCGGGAAACCACTCTTCGGCATGGACTACCAGCGTGAAGGCATGCTCATTGCCATGATCACACACGCGCCTGCTTTCGGCATGAAAATAAAATCGGTAGACTCTTCTGCGGCCAAAGCAATGCCGGGCATTAAGGATGTGTTTACCCTTGATACATACAATCAGGGATTCAGGCCTACCGCATTTGACACCACTGCGTTTAACGACCTCGTGGTGGTGGTCGGAAATACGACCTGGGAGGTCATGAACGCAAAGAAAGCATTGAAGATAGAATGGGAACCAAAGGAAGGCGCAGTCGTTGAAAATAGCGTTGACCATCTTAAGAAGATGCAGGAAATGGCTACGAAGTCTGTCAATGCGCAACGCAAGGATGGTGATCCGGAAACTGCATTTAAAAATGCCGCAAAGATTATTGAACGTACCTACACAGCTCCGTTCCTGGCACACAATCCTATGGAACCTATCAATTTCTTCGCACACGTCACGGCAGACAAAGCAGAACTTGCCGGACCGTTACAAGCTCCCGGCGCTATTGAACCTACCATAGCTGCACGAATCGGATTACCCGCAGATAAAATTGATTTTCAACTAACACGCATGGGCGGAGGATTTGGCCGAAGAGCATACTCGCATTATGCAGTTGAGGCAGCGGCTATTTCCCAAAAGATGAACGCACCAATCAAACTTATTTATACACGCGAAGATGACATGACCGGCGGTATCTATCGCCCTCATTATACGGTAACGTACAGAGCCGCTCTCGATGCCAACAACAATCTTGTCGGCTTCCATGTGCGTGGTGGCGGTGTTCCTGAAAGCGCTGTCTCAGCGAATCGTTTTCCTGCAGGAGCAGTGGATAATTACCTTGCCGAAAGCTGGACAATCCCTTCAAACATTACAGTCGGTGCTTTTCGTGCGCCGGGTTCAAATTTCATAGCCGGCGCAGAACAATCATTCCTCGATGAAGTAGCCGAAGCAGCAGGAAAAGATCCTATTGAATTTCGTTTGGCACTTTTGGAGCGCGCAAAAACCAATCCCGTTGGACAGCGCAACGACTATGTAGCTGACCGATATGCCGGAGTATTGAAACTTGTAAAGGAAAAATCAAACTGGGGTAAACCTAAGCCCGGAGTGTTCCGCGGTGTCTCAGCCTATTTCTGTCATGCCACTTATGTAGCGCAAGTGATGGATATCACAATGAAAGATAATCTGCCCGTAATTGAAAAAGTCTACTGCGCGGTTGACTGTGGCATTGTGGTCAATCCCGATGCAGCACGCAATATGGGTGAAGGTGGTATTATCGACGGTATTGGCAACGCCTTGTTTGGTGAAATGACATTCAAAGACGGAGTGCCTACGAAGAATAACTTTAACACGTACCGTATGATCCGGTACAAAGAAGCTCCAAAATCGATCGATATTCATTTTGTTGAAGGCGAAGTTGATCCAACGGGACTTGGTGAGCCCTTATTCCCGCCAACTTTTGCAGCGCTCGCAAATGCAATGTATAAAGCAACTGGTCAGCGGTTCTATTCGCAACCTTTTATCAACCATATAAAGCCTTCGGCATCGCGAATTGATAATAGTAAATAAAGAATAGAATTTAAAATATAGAAAAGCCTCGTGATCAGCTCAAGAGGCTTTTTTGGCTTACTATTTTTACGGATTGTTAAATATCTTTAATCAATGAAAAAGAAAATCCGCGTCCGTTGCTGGGTCGATATTGATGGAGAAAAATTCTTCGGTCCGGGACCAGCAGAATTACTTGAATATATTCAGGCAACTGGCTCCATCAGCAAAGCTGCCAAAGCTATGGATATGTCGTACAAAAAAGCCTGGCGCATTGTTGAACACCTGAATGAATTGGGACATAAGCCTTATGTGTTGCTCCAAAAAGGCGGACAGAAAGGCGGCGGTGCTGAGCTGACTGACACTGGCAAAAAAGTAATGGATGCCTACTGGAAGCTGTCAGCACAAATCGATAAGATTGTCAAGAAAGAAAAGGTACTGCTCAAATTGATTTAAACACTGTTTAATACACCTCTTCATAAGGAAAACCATTTGCTTTGCAACGCGATATGTTCAGCAATACATATCGAAATAATTCATAAATTCGCCTTTGATCTATGAAAAGCGGAATTTTCATCATTGGGTTATTATTCTCTTGCTTTTGTTCATGTGGACAACCTAAAATCCTGATCGCAGCCGCGTCCGATCTCAGATTTGCCATGGACTCCATGATACTTGTATTCAATCAAAGTAATTCAGGCAACGTTGAAGTCACGTATGGCTCATCAGGAAAGCTCACAGAACAAATCATCCAGGGCGCACCCTTCGACATGTTATTTTCGGCAGATCTCTCCTACCCGGAACAACTGAAAAAAGAAAATAAAACCGGATCGGAAATCTATCCCTATGCAAAAGGCAGGATCGTGATTTGGAGCAAGAAACTTGATCCACAACAACTGCAAATGAAGGCATTGACGAATGCTTCAATTAAAAAAGTATCCATTGCAAATCCTGACCATGCTCCATACGGAAAACGTGCCATGGAAAGCCTCTCGCACTACAAGCTCCTGACTAACGTGAAATCCAAACTTGTGTATGGAGAAAACATTTCGCAGGCTGCTCAATTTATAACGAGCGGTGCCGCCGATATAGGTATCATTGCACTATCGTTGGCTGTATCTCCGAATATGAAAAAAGAAAATGGAAAATATTACCTTATCCCGGAAAAAAGTCATACTGCCTTGATCCAGGGTGCCATGATTACACGTCATGGTAAAAATAATCCATTGGCCAATTCGTTTTTCAAGTTCATTCAGGGAGACAAGGCAACAGGAATCTTAAAACACTTTGGGTTATCAAAATCCTGATCATGTTCGACATCGAGCCATTTCTTCTCACCTTTAAACTCTCGCTGATCACGACATGCATTCTGTTTGTTATAGGTGTGCCTTTGGCCTATTGGCTTGCTTACAGTCAGCAACGTTTTAAAATAATTATTGAAGCCATCGTGGCATTGCCCATTGTATTGCCTCCCTCTGTTTTGGGTTTTTATTTACTTGTTACATTGAGTCCCGAACGGGGAATCGGTGCCTGGCTCAACAATCATTTTGATATTCAACTTGTGTTTACTTTTCCGGGCTTGGTACTTGCCTCCATTTTGTACAGCCTTCCTTTTATGGTACAGCCCATTCAGGCCGGCTTCCAACAATTGCCACGCTCCCTGATGGATGCATCGTATACACTCGGGAAAGGAAGATTCACAACACTCATCAAAGTATTATTGCCTAACATTAAACTATCACTGATAACAGGTTCGATACTGGCTTTTGCTCACACCGTCGGTGAGTTTGGCGTAGTGCTTATGGTGGGTGGAAACATTCCTGGTGAAACAAGAGTAATATCGCTTTTGATTTACGACGAGGTCGAATCCATGAACTATGACAAAGCCAATCTGTACTCGTTGATACTTTTAGCTTTTACTTTTGTTGTTCTCGTCACGGTGTACATGTTCAATTATCATCATCGAAGAAAAGTTGAAATATTATGATGACCATTGACATTCAGCGAAAGCTTACCGGTGCATCCGAAAACTTTGAGCTAAATCTTCAGTTAAATATTAAGCAGGGAGAATTTGTTTCATTGTATGGCCCCACGGGCTCTGGTAAATCGAGTGCGTTGAGAATGTTGGCCGGATTAATGATCCCTGATCGAGGGTCGGTTGTCGTGGATGGCAACGTACTATTCCATCATAATAAAAAAATTAACATAAAGCCACAGCAGCGAAATATCGGAATGGTATTTCAGGATTATTCCCTTTTTCCGAACATGACTGTTCGAGGCAATATCGAATTTGCCTTGGGTGAAGGCCAAAGCAAAAATAGTGTGGATGAACTCATCGAGATGACCGAACTGAATAATCTTCAGCATCAAAAGCCCACGATGTTATCCGGCGGACAAAAACAGCGTGTGGCGCTTGTCCGGGCCCTGGTGAGAAAACCTAAAATACTTTTGCTGGACGAGCCTCTATCCACTCTTGATTCTCAAATGCGGCTCAAGCTTCAGGATTTTATTCTCATGTTTCATAAACGCTTCGATCTGACAACCATTCTCGTGAGTCACGACCTTCCTGAGATCATCCGAATGACAAAACGCGTTCTGGTTCTTGAAAACGGTAGCATACAAAGGGATTGCGATCCGAAATTGTTGCTCTAAAGACTTTATTTTTTACCTGTATCCAGCTTTCGTGCTGTCTCCCGTAATGCAATTTTCGGAAGGGTATCACCATTTTTTTTCAGGTAATCCACAAGACTTTTCCGGTGATGCCTTACCATACTTCGCAACACCCACGAGATCGCTTTCGTGATCAAGATTTCCCTTTCTTGTTTTAAACGATCAATATTTTCAAACGCCAGCCTGACAAGTTCATTGTCAACCGGTCTGGAAAGCGGCGAACAGAGCAACACAACCGACGCCCTTCGTTTGCTGATATTCTTGCTCTTCGAAAACTTAGTGAGCAACTTCTTCCACTCTTTCCACTGCGCAGGGATTTCCGTAATGGGATACTGACCGGTGCACACCACATCAATTTCGGCCCAGCCAATAAGATGGTCCAGCCATGTATCAAAAACCCCAGGCGTAAATTTCCGTTGGTCTTTCGTAGAAAGATCCATCAGCATACCTGCCATGAATTTTTCCGTTGACGATTCTCCTTTAATGAGGCTCGTTAGTATTTTTTCAAAGTCAGCGGCGGAAAGTGTCAGATGATCTTTCATCCATTCTTTGGCAATCAGGCGTAAGGTTGGATTGTTAATGGGATAACGCGGATGATCGTTTCCCAGGTAACCATCCAGAAATGTATGTTGCGTTGGCGTGCCTGAATTTTCTTTGATCAGGCCCAAAATTTCTTTGTGGTACTTATTCATAACTAGTGATATGAATTTTCCTTCAGCCATCGGCGATACTCTGAAAAGATCATCGACTTGGATACAAACCCCACATATTTATTATCCTTTACAACGGGTAAGTTCCAGGCTTGCGTTTTGTCAAATTTTTCCATCACCGATGCCATGGACTCATCAAAAGACAAAATCGCCGGTGGTGCCTGTTGAATTTCTTTTACCAGAAGTTTTTCATACAGTTCGGTTTTAAACATAACCTCGCGAAGCTGATCAAGCAAAAGCACTCCCTTCAGTTCACCCGCTTCATTCACCACCGGAAAAATATTTCGTTTGCTTTGTGAGATCAGGTTTACAAGTTCGCCGAGTGACGTGTTGGGAGAAACAGGTAGAAAATTATTTTCGATTAAATTTCCTGTGGCCAATGCCGACAGAATAATGGAGTCCGGATTGCTGGAGTGCTCAAAACCTTTTTGTGAAAGTTTGATGGCATCAATGGAGCGAGGTTGCAAATAGCGCACCACCAGCAAACTAAGTGAAACCACAATCATGAGTGGTATGATGAGGTCATACCCACCCGTAATTTCTGCTATAAGAAATATACTGGTAAGGGGCGCCCGAAACACACCGCACAACACACCCGCCATGCCTACCAGAATAAAATTGTGAACCGGAAGTTGTTTCAATCCCGAAAAATTTATTCCATCAGCGAACAAGTATCCAAGAAAACCTCCGGCAAAAAGCGCAGGAGCAAAATTTCCGCCATTACCACCCGAGGTTACCGTGAGAGCCGTCGCCCATACTTTTACAAACAGGATAACAACAAGAAAAAGCGTGAGGGCTTGCGGAGAAGTGATCCACGAGCTTAACAAGCTGTGCGACACAAGGGATTGCATAGCACCCGGTTCACTTAAATTTTTGATGGCAATATATCCTTCTCCAAAAAGTGGAGGAAACAATGTGATCAGCAAAACAAGCAGACCTCCTCCAAGGAGAATTTTTGAAAATTGGGTCTTCGCTATCCTGTTCATCATGTTTTCCGCTCCAATAAAACTTCGCGTGTGGTAGGCTGCAAAAAGGCCACATAAAATCCCAAGCAAAATATAAAACGGCACGTTGTGATAATTAAAAGACTGTGGTTGAAAATGAAACAACACATCTTCATTGAGTACGATTTTAGAACACAATGCACCGGTCGCTCCTGCAATGATCAACGGAATAAAAGTTTGGATGCTTGCGTTCACCAGCAAAACTTCAAGCGCGAATAATACACCTGCGATGGGAGCGTTAAATGCCGCAGCAACGCCTGCCGCTGCCCCACACCCAATCATCAGCGTTCGATCGCGATAATTGAGTGGAAACAATCCTGAAAGATTGGAACCCACCGCAGCTCCGGTTTGCACAATGGGTGATTCCATCCCAGCCGATCCGCCAAGACCAACGGTAAGGCCTGAAGTAATAACATGTGTATATGTTTCTTCCTTGGGAATGTAACTTGACTTTTTAGCGATCGAGAATAATACCTGAAAGCTTCCCTTTTCAATT
>Ga0164241_10000181_pt1 | contig 150382 bp, 118 predicted proteins | sample OricomyardsoilBY_FD_108780 | JGI IMG/M metagenome (GOLD analysis project Ga0164241, IMG submission 108780) | Backyard soil microbial communities from Emeryville, California, USA - Original compost - Back yard soil (BY) | ecosystem: Environmental > Terrestrial > Soil > Unclassified | place... | reverse complement strand
GGTGATCGTGGGGTTTGTTGCATCCACCACAGTGACGGTGAAGGCGCAGGTAGCGGTGTTGCCAGCTCCATCGGTGGCAGTGTAGACGATGTTGGTAGTGCCCAAGGAGAAGGTGCTGCCTGGGGCAGGTCCGGTGGTGCGTGTGATAGTGGCGCCCGAGCAGTTATCGGTCACACCGGGCACGGTCCAGGTCGCTGTTTTCGTGCAAGCGGCACCCGCGTTCACGGTGATGTTGGACGGGCAACCGGTGATCGTGGGATTGGATGCATCCACCACGGTGACGGTGAAGGCGCAGGTGGCGGTATTGCCAGCTCCATCGGTGGCAGTGTAGACGATGTTGGTAGTGCCCAAGGAGAATGTGCTGCCTGGAGCAGGTCCGGTGGTGCGTGTGATAGTGGCGCCCGAGCAATTATCGGTCACACCGGGCACGGTCCAGGTCGCTGTTTTCGTGCAAGCGGCACCCGCGTTCACGATGATGTTGGACGGGCAGCCGGTGATCACCGGGTTTGTGGCATCCACCACGGTGACGGTGAAGGCGCAAGTAGAGGTGTTGCCAGCGCCATCGGTAGCGGTATAGACGATGTTGGTGGTGCCCAAGGAGAATGTGCTGCCGGGGGCAGGTCCGGTTGTGCGGACGATAGTGGCTCCTGAGCAGTTGTCCATCACACTGGGCACGGTCCAGGTCGCTGTTTTCGTGCAAGCGGCACCCGCGTTCACGGTGATGTTGGACGGGCAGCCGGTGATCGCGGGTGGGATGTTGTCAACGACGGTAATGGTGAAGGTGCAGGTGGCGGTGTTGCCAGAGATATCCGTTGCGGTATAGGTCACAGTGTTCACTCCAACAGGGAAGGTGCTTCCGGAGGCAAGACCGGCGGTGCGGGCAATGGTGACACCGGTGCAGTTGTCAGTTGCGGTAGGCGCAGTGTAGGTGACCACTTTTGCGCAGGTGCCGGCAGCGGCGTTCACGCTGATGTTACCTGGGCAACCGACGATCACCGGCGGAACGTTTTCCTTCACAGTGACAGTGAATGCGCAGGTAGCGGTCTGGCCACGTCCATCCACGGCGGACCAATGGACGGTCGTAACACCTACTGGGTAGGTGCCGGATGCATTCCCCGTATTGTTGAAATCATTGAGGAGGGTATAGGAACTGCAATAACCGGTGACGGTAGGAACGGCGATGACTACACCTGCACTACAGGCCCCGGCGACCGTGTTTACCGTAGTGTTCGCAGTGCATGAAATGGCCACGTTGGTGACCTCCTGAAAATCATAGATGCCGTTACCATTAACGTCGGCAGGGGTGGTATAACCATTTTGGGCAAAAGCGCTGGTGGCCATAAGGCCTGAAATAGCGACAAGCAGGGCAATTCGGGCGATAGATCCATCGAACGTGCGCATGGCAGTTCGATGGGCTCGAATGAACTTCGTGGATGGCGTCATATCAGGCTTGGGTTCGCTCAGGCGAGGGGCATTCTTCATGGCAGACCGGCACGTTTCTACGCGAAGCCTATCAAAGGGTTCGTTCGTCGAAGAATTCTGCATGTTTGACGAAAAAGAACCACTGGGTCTTGACAATCCCGAATGCCCGATCCATTTGACTGCGCATCCCTCCTCGGACGGCACGAAAGACCTGAAAGCCTGTTCGGATCAACGCGATCGGGAACAGGCTTTCAGCCTTTTGGAAGTGGGTCAGGGCTATCCCGTGTTCCCTGCGGCTACGGTCCACCGGAGGTCACCATCCCGTTCCCGGCGATGGTAAAGGGGAGAGGCCCAGCCCTCCATCCCCACTCTGATTCCTGATTCCCCCTTCATCCCATCCTTACATAGGTCCCCGCGAGGATCATGTTCAGCGGCCATCGATACCCTTCAATCCTCAATATGAAGTGGATATGCTTCATGGACTTGATGATTTACGTTCATTCAGATCATATAAGTATATGTATTACAGGCATTTGACTGCGATATATTGTAAATGAAATAGAGCGCCGTGCCCTGCCGATGCAGGTTTCTCGTTGGGCCGAAGCGGAACATCTCAAGCTGCCCGACCTTATAGGACGGATACGCCGATGATTGCCTTGGATAGTGTTCAAGGCCCCCCGGAGGTCACCACGCCATTCCCGTCCACGGTCAAGGGCGCTGGGCCCAATCGGCCATCGCCATTGGCATCGGTGAAGCCTGCCTCGATCACATCGTTGCACCCGTCATTGTCGCTGTCGAGCTCGATGGCGTCGATGTGTCCATCCCCATCGCTGTCCCGAATGGTGTAGTTCAAGGCACCGCTTTCGGAGCTCGTCTCAACACCATCATACAGGCCATTGGCCCCGAAGGCAGCGGCCGCTCCGTCTATCCTCCCGTCATGGTTCGCATCGGGCTTCCCATGCTTGGCCTCGATCAGGTCGAAGATGCCATCGTTGTCACTGTCCAGGTCCAAGCGGTCCGGTACTCCATCCCCATCACTGTCGCGGTCGGTGCAGGGCGAGCCCAAGGATTTGGAGTTCACCGCGACGAAGGCGAGATCGGCGTTGGCGCTGATCTCCACCTTCAGGAAGGCGATCGTACCGGCCTGCGCCAAGGTCATGTTGGTTTCGGAGATCTCCATGGTGGCCAAGCGGATCTCCTTCTCGGCCTTGGTGGTGAAGACCGTCCCGTTGTAATTGTAGACATCCTGGATCCAATGTCCCAAGATGCCGCTCAATCCTCCGGTCTCGGAAACGATCACGGTATTCCCCAGCGCTGTGCCGTACTGGTCGTAGAAGGTGAACTGGACATTCACCCCTCCGATCTGGGCCACCTGTGCGATCATCACATCGGGGATCCCATCCCCCACGCCCGTCACATCATAGTTCGGCAGGTTGAAGTACCATGTGGAGCCGATATTGGCCAGGCCGGAAGCCAAGTTCAAGGAGCGCGTCCCGTCCGTGAGATAGACGCGCTCATCGTGGTTCGGGCTGCCGATCGTCATGCCGACGGCACTGTTCAAGTTCCCATCATCGCTGGCTCCCTCCATGGCCAATTCATTGGTGATGGGCGCGTTCGGGTTGATACCCTTGAATTGCGTCTCCACCATCGGCACATCGCCGATACCATCACCATTGGTGTCGATCATGTCATACAGGCCATTCCCGTCGGTGTCCAGCACCGCAGCGCCACCCACCCCTGTGGCATAGGTGGTTCCGTTCACCTTGAACGCCAACAGTTCATTCGAAGAGGTGGGTTTTACCGGGCTGTTCGAGGTAGTGGAAGAATGCCAGTAGCCTTGGTAGTCCGTGTAGATGTCCGTGACCCCTATGCCTCCATTCACTGGGGTTGCGGGACCAGGGGTTCCGGTAAACGGGGAGATGCAATTCATTTCATCCTCGTCGGGGATGCCGTCGTTGTCATCGTCCAGGTCCACCGCGTAGGGAACGCCATCGCCGTCCGTATCGGGTCCGGTGGGAAGAGGGGCGAGGACCGGGCTGGGTACCATGATCCTGTCTACCGGCATCGCTTCATCCGGCAGCATCAGGTCATGTTCCCATGGATCGATCCGGGGATGAAAGGACAGGGCAGCGCCATGTGCTTGGAGATCCGCTCCGGAACAACAGCATATGCATGCTGCGAAGATCACGTTGCCAAGCTGCCTACTGCCCATCCTCCTTGTTTGTCTCCGATTGTCCGGACCGTCTGTGATAGATGCTCGTCACCAATGCCGAAGGTTCCATTTTTTTCGTGGATCCCAAGGGTAGCTGCCCCCGAGCCCCCCACAACGTACCGTCCTATGGAGTGAGTGAGGTCACAACTCCGTTGCTGTCCACAAGAACGGGTGCAAGGCCCGGGCTGCCGTCGGCATCGGTGTCGACGAAGCCTGCTTCCATCGCATCCGTGCAACCATCGCCGTCGCTGTCCAATTCCGTGGAGTCATAGTTTCCATCGCTGTCGCTGTCCTTGATGATGTAGTTGATCACGTTGCTGCCCGCGCTGGTCTCCACGCCGTCGTACAAGCCGTTGGAACCGAAAGCGCTCGGGGGACCATCGATCCTTCCATCATGGTCCGCATCGCCTTGTCCATGGCCTGCTTCGACCAGGTCGTATATGCCATCATTGTCGCTGTCCAGGTCCAGGTAGTCCGGGATCCCGTCCCCGTCCGTATCGATATCATTATTACAACTTACGGTGAAGGCATCAATGAAATTGCCGGAGGCGATCTCACCCGTTGATGTCGAAACGGCATCGAACTGGAACCGTGTGATGGTCTGTCCACTTGGCACCACGTAGGTACCTGAATAGACGACCCACGCCGTATTCCCCGTGCTCATGGTCTGCTGCACCGAGACGGAACCCGGTGCGCCGATGCTGACCGTTGCAACGTCCACGCCGGACCGGCCGCGGTGCGCCACGGACCACGTGATCACTGAATTGGGGGCGGTGGCCAGGTCCTGATAGTTGGACGCCACATAGTTGGCGTTCAGCTCCATGAACTGATCGCCTGAATAGGCGTTGGCATGCGGGCTGCTATACGGGTTGAGGTTGTCCCAGATCTCGATGGCGTTGTCCGGCGCAGTGGTGTTCCAGAAGGGAACGAAGCTGGCATCATAGGTCCGCACATGCCCGCTGTAGTCGGCAAGGAAGGGTGTAGGACCGGTAACGATGGGTGATTCCGCATCGCTGTTGTTCGCGATCGGGGTGCAACGGCCTTCGCTTGTATTGGGTGTCCCGTCATTGTCAGCATCCAGGTCATCCGTGTCTGGAATACCGTCGCCGTCGGTATCAGGGCCGGTCGGAGCCGGTGGCGCGGCGATGAAAGGACCGGGTGCGAAGGCGCGATTCACCAGCATTGCCTCATCCGTATCGGACAGTTCATGCGCCAGCGGATCGACCATGTGATGGACAAGGACGGAGTTGCGTGTTGCGAACCCCGCTCCGGACAAACAGCAAATGCAGACTCCGAAGATCACTTTTCGTGGTTGCCTACGACTCATCCTTGATCAGCATCCGGTTTCCGGGTCATCTATGGCGTCAATGAGGTGACCACTCCGTTTCCGTCCACGATGACGGGTGCATGGCCCGGGATGCCATCACCGTTGCTGTCAATAAAGCCCGCCTCGATCACATCGTTGCATCCGTCGTTGTCACTGTCCAGTTCAACGGCGTCAATATGGCCGTCAGCATCACTGTCCTTGATGGTATAGTTCAGTACGTTGCTGTCCGGGCTGGTCTCCACGCCGTCGAAAAGGCCATTGAAGCCCGAACCCGTTAGCGCCCCGTCGATCTTCCCGTCATGATCGGCATCGGCTTTCCCATGGCCCGCTTCGACCAGGTCATAGATTCCATCGTTGTCGCTGTCCAGGTCCTGGTAGTCCGGCACCCCATCGCCATCCGTATCCACGCAGGGTCCTTGGACCTTGGCTTCGTCGAAGTTCAAATAATCGTCCATATAGACCACATAGGAATAAGTGCCGGCCGGAAGGGTGATCGTTCGCGAATAGTGCTGCCAAGGCGTATACTCGGAATTACCGAAGGCATTCACCAATTGGAGACCTGTGCCATCCACCAAGGTGCCGGTCAAGCCGTTCCCGTTCCGGATGGAGATGCTGCCATTGCCAGAGGTGTTCTCCCGCGTAGAGAACGCGCCCGAATAGGTAATGGTTGTGGCTGTTGCGATGGTGAAGGGTTGATAGAAGCTGTTCGAGCCCGAGGCGATGTCCAGATAGTGTTGAAGCACGCCGGATCCGGTCAAGGGGTCCGCATCCTCGAAGGGCCCATGTTGGCCATACTCATATCCACCGCTACCATCCACCTGCACCACGTTGGCCTGTTGGCCGGAGCCCAGGATCCAAGGCAGGATGCTGACCCCGATGTTGTTGTCCATGTTAAGTCCTGTGAGATACTCGAAGTCCCCCTTGAAGACCAGACCGGGGCATTCGGTCTTGTCCGGTATCCCATCGTCGTCGCTGTCCAGGTCGAGGTTGTCCGGGACACCGTCCCCATCGAAGTCCACGGCGTTGTTGTCCACCCCGGGGCTGGCAACCGGAATGCCTGCATAGAGGTCCACGGTGGGCAGGGATCCGAAGCATCGCCCGTTGGCATCATTGCTCGTGGTGGCTTCCCAGCAGCCGCTGGCATCATGGTCCGCTCCGCTGGGGGTGAGACTGATGGACCGGCCACTTGCGGCGCCCGCCAACGATGCTTGGTAGGTGTCATCCCAAAGAGCTGGCACGGTGGGCAGGTTCACTTCGCCTCCGGTCCCATACGCCATGTGGTCGATCAGAATGGAATCCGAGGTGTAGAGCCAAACGTCGTCACCGGTATTGTTCAGCTTCGGTGCCTGTCCCAGCCAGGCCTGATAACTGGCGTGTGCCGCGTTCTTCACTGCTGTCTGTGCACCGATCCACACCACCGCGAACGTTCCGGGTTGAAGAACGGTCGGTCCGGAGCAGACTTGCGCGCCGGAGCAAACGAAATTGAACGGCGTTGCTGAACCCGTGATGCTGTTCGCGCCGTCTGTGCTGTTCGTGAGGATGTTGCCGTCCAACAGGCGCATGCTCGCCAGGTCCAAGGGTGAATCGTCCGCGTTGTAGATCTCGATGAACTCATCGTTGGCCGCCGCAGTGGCCGCGCCACTTTCGGCATAGAGCACTTCATTGATCACCAGTGCGGCATTTCTGTCCACTGCCTTCAGGCAAAGCGAAAAGGTGCCGGATGCAGCGGTGTTGTAGCTGTCCACGCTGATGTAGTACACACTGTCCGGCGTGAGGCCGGGTACACGAAGAATCACGTCGCTGGTGGGGCTTGCCGCGCTCGCGCTCCAGATCTCGGTGGTGCCGTCGCTTTTCCACAGGGCGACCTGCGAATTGGTCTGGGTTCCCTTTGAACCACCCACGTCCACGATGATCCTCAATTGGTCCGCATGGGGCGCGGTGAACTTGAACCAACGGTTGAATTGCGGCGTGACCACGGACCAATTGCTGCCTGCATTCTTGTCCGGAGTGCCTCCACGCGTATCGTACGCCGCATTGGCGCTGCACCCGTTGATGAGGCTGGTCACATCGATGGCGCCTTGGTAGAAGTCGTAGTCCACCTGGTCCTGCAAACACAGGGTGAAGGTGCCCACGGTGCTGCTGCCGTAGGTGTCCACGCTGATGTAATAGGTACTTCCAGGGGTAAGGCCCAAGGCGCCGATGGTGACGTCCTGGGCTGTGAAGGCGTAGCTTTTACTGGTTACTTCAGTAGTACCGTCGGCCTGCCACAACGCGATCTGTGACGAGGTCTGCGTGCCTTTTGTCCCGCCGATGTCCACGATGATATTGATCCTTCCGCTGGCGGGTGCTGTGAACTTGAACCAGCGGTTGTAATTCGGCCCGGAGTTGTTCCAATTGCTACCGGCCACCTTGTCCGCCGTGGCGCCAACAGTGGTGTAGGCCGCGTTCGAGCTACAACTGTTGATGTATGATGTTACGTCGGTGGCCCCTTCGTAGAAATCATAGTCCACCTGGTCTTGTAGGCAAAGGGTGAAGGTGCCGCGATAGCTGGTGCTGTAGGCATCCACGCTGATGTAATAGAGGTTGCCCGGGGTAAGGCCCACGGCACCGAGGCTCACGTCGTCACCATTGGCCACATACCGTTTGCTGCCGATCTCGGTGGTGCCACCGACCTGCCAAATGGCGAGTTGGGTGCGGGTCTGGGTGCCCTTTGCGCCACCGATATCCACTACCACGTTGATCACTCCCGTGGCGGGCGCGGTGAACTTGAACCAAACGTTGTACTTCGGCCCGGAGTTGTTCCAGTTCGCGCCGGCGTTCAGGTCAGCCGTGCCACCGGTGGTCGTGTATGCTGCATTGGGGCTGCAGCTATTGATGTAAGAAGTGACGTTGATCGCGTTCCCGTAGTTGTTATTCACCGGTTGCGCTAAGGCCACCTGTGCCAAGGCCATGCAAGCAGGAAGCAATAAGGACCTCCAACCTCTCATGGACAGGGGATCGTTGTGGCTCGACATGGCGTTTTCAAAAGCTTCCTATGGGGCTGGTCGGCGCATGTCTACGGTCTGTCTTCGATAAAGTTGGGCAGAGACACGACCGATGGCTCATATTTATCGACAGGCCGATCGCTCTTGTCCGGAACTGCGCCGCCCTTGGGATCAGCGATCGATCGAACCCCCCAACATGCGACAATGTGCCTTTGGTTGCTGAAGCACGGATAGCTGTTGGGCGCGACGGCGTGGTCCTTTTGGATCATGCCACGCACAAAAGCCCCAACAGAACAGGGCCATTCAGGTCATCAAGAACAGTTGGAGGGCCTACGGATTTTCGAGGAGCCCTTCCCGGAGCGTCAGCTCGATGCCGCACATTTCCACGAAGGTCTCCGCAGCCTCGGTCATGAAGTCGTCATCCGCCTCAATGTGCCAGATCACCTCGAACTGCTTTCCGCTGTCCATGGCCTTCTTGATCTCGACCAAGATCAAGTAGATCGCTTTCAGGGACGAGGAGTTGAAATAGGGGAGGCAGAACTCGAATGTGGAGCCATCCCCCATGTTGGGCAATGCCTGCTTGAGCTGTTCGATGACCGGCCCATAGAATTCCCCGGCATTTTCCGGTAGGGAATTGCCCACCATGCGGAACCTCTTCGCCGTAGGGTCCAGCAGTATCGCCGGTGTGTTCCGCGTTGCTGCGATGCTAAGAGGTCCCATCGGACTATGCCCGTTTTAGGTCGAAGCCAAGGTCTGCGCTGACCTGACTGGTGCAAATGAACTCATCCTGTCCCAACGGGCGTACTTCGGCGGTGATGTTCTTGCCGATCTTCTTGGCTATCTGCAGGATGCCGAGTCCCGCGCCGCCAGCCTCGCCGAATTGCTCGTTCGTGAGCTGCTTGCGGAAGGCCAGGGCGATCTGCTCGGTGCTCATGCGCTCAATGGAGTTCACGGCCTCAAGCAGGCGTTCGGCATTGGCCCTGGAGGCGCTGTTGCGGATGGTGACCATCAGCACGGAACCCTCGATGTGCCAACGGAACTCCACCTCCTTTCCGGAATTGTAGCGTTGTGCGTTATCGAGCAGTTCCAGGGCAATGCCTACAAGCTTCTTCAGGTCCTTGCGCTCGCCCAGGTTGCATTGCGCGATGCAGTGCAACAGGTCAAGCAACTGGACGCGCACCTCGCTGGTGAGGTTTCCCTTGTAGTCCAGCAGGCTCTTTTCCAGTTCCGGGTCAAGCCCGGTGGGTTGTTTGTCGCTTTCCATGTTCATGCGGCGTATCGTAGTCCGATCAAAAGCACGTCGTCGGTCTGGGGGACATCCCCCTTCCATTCATGAAATACGGTCTCCGTGTGTTCCTTGATGCCGGGCAGGTCTTTTCCGGCGGTCTCCTGCAGAAGTTCAGTCAGTCGCTTCATCGAGAATTTCTTGCGTCCGCCTTCACCGCCGAACTGGTGGATGATGCCGTCGCTGAAGAGGAAGAGGCCATCGCCCTGCTGCAACTGCATGCGGTGGTCCTTGTAGCCGTTAGGCCGTTTGAAATGGCTATCTCCCAAGGGCAGCACGTCGCCCTTGATGCGGATCACTTCTTCCCCGCGGACGAGAAGCAATGGCAATTGTGCACCGCCGAAGGAAAGTTCACCGCTGTCCAGGTCGATGCTGCATAGCCCGATGTCGAAGCCGTCGTTGTAGAGGTTGTCCTCGCCGCGCGCGTCCATGGTGCGCTTCACGTGCTCGTGGAGATGGTCCAGTAGCTGTCCGCACGGAAGCTCGGAGTGGGTTGCCAGCAGTTCACTCAGGCCGTAGTAGGCGATGAAGGTCATCATGGCCGCCGGCACACCATGGCCCGTGCAATCGATCGCCGCCACGAAGAGCCTGTTGCCGATACGTTTCATGAAGGGCAGGTCTCCGCTCACGATGTCCAACGGTTTGTAGAGCAGGAAGCTCTCGGGGATCTCCCGCCGCAGGTCGGCCTCCGAGGGAAGGATGGCGGATTGGATGGTCTGTGCATAGCCCAAGCTGCTCTTGATGTCGTTGTTCTTCTCGTTCAGCTCGGCATTGATGCCTTGGATCTTCTGGTTCTGGTGCCAGATGGTGCGCTTCTTCCGGCGTGTGTTGTTCCACGCCCAGGCCATGAAGATCGCCAGGACCAGGCCCCCGGCGGCGAGCAGGATATAGAAGCGCTTCACCGCGCGGTCGTGCTCCTGCTGGGCCACGAGGGTCTTCCGCTCGGCCTCCACCAGTTCGTTGCGCTTGGTCAACAGCTCGTTCGCGCGTGTCTGCTCCTTCTTGTCCATCTCCATCTTGGTGAGGGAGAGGCTTTGTAGCATACGGTTCTTGTCCAGTTCCTGGATCCGGTGGGATTGGCGTTCCGTTTCCAGTTCGGCTTGGGTCAACTTCAGTTCGTTCACGCTCTTCTCTTTGGCGATGATGGCCTCGCGTTTCCCGGCCTCCTCCAATTGTTTCTCATACGTGAGCAGGGCCACTTGCTTATCGCGGTTCTCGGCCTCCACGGCCAATTGCTTCAAGCGTCCTTCCTTGCGCTGCTCCCGGTTCAGCAGGTCCACCTGCTCGCGTTCGATCCGTTGCAGGCGCAGTAGTTCACCGTCCCGGTCGGTCTTGGCCTGCTCTTGCTCACCGGCCATTTTCTTTTCGATGTCCCGGGCCTTTGCATAGTAGGTGCGGGCCTCGCCGGCCAGGTCGCGCTGCTCGAAGATGTTCGCCAGCATGTCGCAGGTGGTCACCTGTTCCTTCTCATCCTTGAGGTCCTCGGCCGAGGCCAGCGCGAGGATGGCCGAGTTCTGTGCGCTTACGAGGTCGCCTTGCAGCACCTGCACCGCTGCCTTGGTGCGCAGCAAGCGGGGGAGCACGTGGGTGAATTGGCCTTTGCGTGCCATGCGTTCAGCGTCCTCGATCGATCGCGTGGCAGCTTCGTTGTTGCCCACCGTTGCCTGTGCATTGGCCGCATTGATCAGCATGCTCAGCCGCAGCAGGGGAATGTCCTCCACCATGATGAGGCCCTTGCCGAAAGCGATCAAGGCCTCGTCATTGTGGCCCATGCGGAGGTTCAGCTCGCCCACGTTGTTCGAGCAGATGCCCGCCTCGATCGGCTTGTCCAGGGTGATGGCCAATTTCATCACCTCGTTCTCCGTGTTCAGGGCGTCCTGGTTCATCTTGGCATCGGCCTGCGCCGTGGCCAGGGTGGAAAGGAGGTCCAGCATCAGGGTACGGTCATTCGTCGCGGCGACCTGCGGTTTTACGTCTTGGCAATAGGCCACCAATGCCGCTGGTGCCAGGATCATCGCCTTGGCACGCGCCTCGGTGCGGTAGTAGGTGGGCAGGTCCATCTGCGAAGCGGCGGTGCTGGTGCGTGCCTCATCCAAGTGCTCCAACGCTTTCTGCGGGTGGCCGGCGTCGATATAAAGTCCCGCCAGTTGCAACAGGGCATCGGTGCGCTGCTTGCTGTGCAGGCTCCCCGTTACCATGGTGGCCCGGATACTCGCGCCGATCGCATTGTCCAGGTCGCCCTTCGCTTTTTGTGCCTCGGCCAGGGCCATGAAGGCCTGGCACATCTCCATGGTCAGCCCGTTGCTCTCCGCCTCGGAAGATCCAAGGGTGGCGAACTGAACGGCCTCGCGCAGATTTCCGTTATCGAGTTCGAGCTTGGAGTACTCGATCAGCTTCGTGGCTCTGGCCTTGCCTTCGGGCAGGGCATTGGCCTTCGCCAGCAGTTCCGCATAACTCTGGGCCTGCGCCAGCCCGCCAAGGCTGATGACCAGTATGCTCAAGAAGATGCGGAGCGGATTCCCGGTCATTGCACGAATTTGTAGCTGAGGGCCAAGGTGTAGGAGCGGCCGTTGAGGGCGTAGGGGGTCAACACGTCGGTGGTAGCACTGACGAGGGTGCGGTCATTGTCCAACAGGTTCCTGCAATCCGCGGCGATGGAAAACCGGTTGGAGTTTCCGGGACGCCACGTGAGGCCCGCATTCAGGACGAGTTCCGTCGGCAACGTTACCGCTGCTGGCAAGGCCTTGGGGTCATTGTCCGTGTATTGGAAACTGGTGACCTCGCTGCTCCACATGGCTTTGCCGCGCAGGGTGAAGGAGGGACGCACATCCCAAGCAAGCACGAGATAGGCCCGTGTGGCCGGAAGTCCCAAGGACCCCGTGATGGCGCTGTCTGCCGGAAGTTCGCCCGTTGCTTTTGTCTTGACAGGGTCATTGGTGCCGAAGCCGGCCAATACCGTGGTGCGCTTGGTCTCCACGCTGAAGCGGGCATCGATGCCCGTGCTGCCCGCTGCATCCCGGTTGATGTAGCGCTCCCCGGTGAACGGGTTGTTCACGTAGGTGATGGGGTCCTTGATCTGCGTGTCATAGACGTTCGCTGTCAAGGATACCGACTTGCCTAGGCGGAAGCCCAGTTCAGCCTCTTTGGTGGTGGCATATTCCGCTTTCAATGCCTCATCCGGCGGGCCATAGTTCAGGTTCATCACCGTGGGTGCCTTGAAGGCGCTGCTCCAAGAAAGCTTGATGTTCACCGGCCCGAGGATCTTCGAATAGGCCACGCGCGGCGAAGCGAATTGGCCAGCGAGGTCGTTCCCTTCAAAGCGGTAGCCGCCGCTGAGGATGCCGGGCTTTCCCGCCAGTTCGATCTCCCCGAAAACGGCGCCGTCGTTCATGTTGATGGCATCCTTCCCATTCAGTGCGAATACTGCACCGGGCATCCGGGTGGTATAGGTGGTGTGCTGGTGCCAGCCTTCGGTGCCCAGGTTGAAGCTCAGCCAGGTCGACGGTTTGTAGCTCAACAGGCCCAAGGCGGAGGTGCGCTGGTTGCCCGTATTGGCGGCCACCAGGGAGGGTTCGCTGGTGTCGAGCCGGTACCAAGGCAGCTGGTCATCGTGGTTGAGGCGGAGCAGCACATCCATCTTGCGCGTGACCTTCGCCTTGTACTCAAGTCCGAGGATGACGTCGCGTGAGAGGATCGAATGTGCCGCGTCGCTCACGGCGTAGCTCTCCTGCAGATAGGCCATCGTGGCCTTCAAGCCCCGCCAACGGTAGCTCAATTGGAAGGATGCGGCCTGCATCGCCGTGCTGTCGGCGAAGTTCAGCAGGCTGCTGTCGGGCATCTGGCGCAAGGTGTTGCTCCGTCGGCCGCGCTCGAAACTCACCATGTAGCTGATGTCCTGGTCGCGGCTCAACCGGTGCGCACCACTGACGCTCTCCATGGTGGAGGTCATTTGGTCCGCCGAGTAACCCGTACGCAACGAGGCACGCGCACTGGTGCCTTGGTCGGCCGAGCGCGTCACGATATTCACCACGCCCAGCGAGGCATAGCCGCCATGCATCAGCGACCCGGGGCCCAGTTGCACTTCGATGTGGTCCACATTTTCCAAAGGAATGCGCCCCGCGATGTTGAAGCTGCCGAGATCATTCTCATTGATGGGCTTGCCGTCCAGCATGAAGAGGACCTTGCCGTCCGCTGCCCATGAGCCGTGAACGCCAACACCGATGGCATTCTCGCCACCCAGTGCGAAGGAAAATCCCGGCACAAGTTGAAGGGCCTCATAGAGGTCTTTTGCTCCCGAGGCCTGCATCTGCCGCGCGGTGATCACCTGCACATTGCCCGGCGCCTCGCGCACATCGCGCTGGCCGAAGTTCGCGATACCACTCAGTGTGATCGAGTTCCCGTGTTCCTGCGAGATCTCCAGCAAATGCTGGGGATCGCTGTTCAGCAGCCGCGCCGTTGCGGTCGAATCCTGAGCGTCGACACGCTGGCACATCGCCAATGCGGCCAAGGCCAGGCAAGTGAGGGAAATGGACCGATGGTGTAGCATGAATTTGCGCTCCTCGCGGAATATCGCATCCCTTGTTCGTGCTCGTGGGGTAAAAGGTTGCATCCGCCGCGCCCACCGGCCGATTCATCCGGGAGCGATTGCGCTTTTGGAATGATCGTCGTATGGCCACTTCATCGAGGTTCCGGAAACGCTTGCGCCGGGCCGGAGTAGATTTGCCGCCCCGCTCGCCCAGATCCATGAAAGCCAAGACCCTCAAGCCCACCAAGGTGAACGTCGTGACCCTGGGCTGCTCGAAGAACACCTTCGACAGCGAGGTGCTGATGGCGCAACTGAAGGCGAACAGCATTGCCGTGGAGCACGAGTCCACCAGCGGCGACCACAATGTGGTGGTGATCAACACCTGCGGTTTCATCGACAACGCCAAGCAGGAAAGCATCGATACCATCCTGTCCTGGGCCGATGCCAAGGATCGTGGGGAAGTGGAGAAGGTCTACGTTACCGGCTGCCTCAGCCAGCGCTATGCACCGGAGTTGAAGGACGGCATCCCGCAGGTGGACGCGTGGTTCGGCACGCGTGACATGCCGCGCCTGCTGAAGACATTGAAGGCCGACTATAAGCACGAGCTGGTAGGGGAGCGGCTACTCACCACGCCGGTGCACTATGCCTACTTCAAGATCAGCGAGGGCTGCGACCGCAAGTGCTCCTTCTGCGCCATCCCGCTGATGCGCGGCGGCCACATCAGCACGCCGATCGAGGACCTGGTGAAGAGTGCCAAGAGCCTCGCCGCCAACGGCACCAAGGAACTGATCCTCATCGCGCAGGACCTTACTTACTACGGCCTCGACATCTATAAGAAGCGCAACCTGCACGAGCTCCTCGCGCAACTCAGCGACGTGGAAGGCATCGACTGGATCCGCCTGCACTACGCCTTTCCCAGCGGCTTCCCCATGGAGATCCTCGACGTGATGAAGGAGCGCTCCAACATCTGCAACTATCTCGACATGCCGCTGCAGCACGGCAGCACCAACATGCTGAAGCGCATGCGCCGCGGCATCACACAGGAGAAGACGGAAGCCTTGGTGGACACCATCCGCCAAAAGGTGCCCGGCATCGGCATGCGCACCACGCTCATCGCTGGATTCCCCGGTGAAACGGAAGCCGATCATACCGACAACCTGCGTTGGATCGAACGCATGCGCTTCGACCGCCTCGGGGCTTTCACCTACAGCCACGAGGAGGATACGCACGCTTTCTCCATGGTCGATGATGTGCCGGACGAAGTGAAACTGCAACGCGCCTCTGAGATCATGGAACTGCAGGGCGGCATCAGCTTCGACCTGAACCAACAGAAGATCGGCAAGACATTCAAGGTGTTGGTGGACAAAGTGGAAGGCGGCAACTACTACGCCCGCACCGAGCACGATTCACCGGAGGTGGACAACGATGTGCTGATCGCCACGTCCGCCGGCCATCTGCGAGTAGGGGACTTCGCCGAAGTGCGCATTACCGAGGCGCGCGAGCACGAGCTGACAGCGGTTCCTGTCTGACGTTTCACAGGGCGGAACGGAGGGCGACATACCTTGGTCCGGATGCCGAAAGTGTTCCGATGCATGGCTGGGCCGATCTGGCCGCTTGTGCTGTTTCTCTTGATCTTCTGCGGTGGATCTGCGCGGGGGCAGTGCATGATCGATCTCTCGAAGGTGGACCCAGTGGCTGTGCCGAATGGCCTGTACATCGACTCCGTGATCGCTTCCTGCAACGATACCGCCTCCATCGGGAGGGTACTCCGCGGCATCGGCAACCGACCGGTGCCCGCTTTTATCACCGGGGGCATCTCTTCTTCCGTGGAAGGCATGCTCCACAATGATCCTGCAAGCGATGGGACCCTGCACTGCACGATGCTGGTCAATGAGCTGGATATTTCGGAGATCTCCGGGAGCTCCAATACAAAGGGCTTTTGTGGACTGGGCTTCGAGCTGCTTGCCGAGACGGACAGCGGTTGGGTCCGCCTCTTTGAGCAGGCGGGTACAAGCGAGTTCCATGGCGGCCCGGATGACATGGACAAGCACGCGTTGACCATCAGGGCGGCATTTGCCAAGGGTTTCGCGGAATACGACTCCACGGAAAAGGCCGGTGCACTGTCGCACACGCTGTTGCCTCACCCACCGCGGACCGGGATCTTGGACGAGTACGATCGCGCATATCCCGTGCTTATCTCCGGGGCTACCGCAAGCGGTCTGTACCGCACGTTCAAGGACTTCCGCGACCAACATCCGGACACTTCATTTTTATTCACGGTGGATCCCACCAGCGCGGCCGATCCTCTTGGGACATCGATGAAATTGAAGGTCGAACGGGGTGGAACGCTTCCCAAGGACATGTGGGGCGTGAGCGATGGCAAGCATACGTATATCAATGTTGCCGGTAACCATTTTTTGAGGCTGGACCGGGAAGGGAACATCTTCGTGGCATACTACAGGGCCGCGGCACCCACTGATCAGGACGCGGTCGCCCTCGGTGCTTCCTTCGGCTTGATCGGTGCGACGATCTTCATGGCCGTAGGTCCGCATTACGCGCCCGCCAATTCGCGTTCCGGTCTCAGCCGGACGGAGCTGGACCTGCTCACCGGAAGGCTCAAGCCACCTGAGATGCCGAAGAAGAATGGGGACGCAGAGATCGCCATGAGTGAGCATGTCTTCATCTATTCCCACGATTGCGCCATGGATACCACGGTAAACCTGTTCGTCTACGGAGGAGCCGAAGCCTCTCTGCGGCAGGACGGCTATCACCGGTTGAAGTTGGTGCCGCGTGAGAATGCTGTCCCTGTGGAAGTGAAGGTCGGGGAAGGTGCGCGGGCGGGCATCGACATAGCAGCGGACCGGACCGATGTGACCCAGGTCTATCTGATCACGGTGGATGTGAACGGTATGCCGGCGGTCGCCCATGTGGACGCGCAAACGGCCCAAGCCTTGATCGAGCGACTGGACCCCGCCAAGGAGGTCAAGTAGGAGGGGCCGCTAGCGGGGAAGATCCAGTGATCACGTCAAGAACCACAGTTCTCCTGCGCCCCGACCGCACGGGACGTTTGCAGTTCTCGTTACCTCCCTCACCCCCTTCACCATCTTCACCACCGTCGAGGAGGATCATAACCGCTTATCGATCTGGAGGATGATCGCCAACGTGTTCTTCTCCGCAAGGCACTTGGCACCGAATGTCTCGCCTTCGGTATAGCTCGGCGCATCTGCCGCAGTGAGCTCATTACCCAGCACGGCGGCGAGTTTCGCATCGAGTCCCTGCGCGGAATTCGTCTTCATCGCCGCATTGATCTTCGGATAGTCCAACGGTTGGTTCGCCACGAGGATCGCCATCACGTCGCTGCTGCCGATGCTGTCCGCAGTGAGGCTCTGATCGTGCGGGAAGACGCGCGTGCCGGTGATGCCGCAATAGGGTGAATGCTTAGCCGTGTAGGGGAAAAGCACGTAGGTGGTGCCGTCCGTTTCGAGGCCGAAGAGATAGGTGTAGCACTCCGCGTTGTTGATCACTTCGACCTTGAAGCGGTCGCCCTTGCGGATCGGTGCCATGGTGCGAAAGACGCGGCCAGTCTCATGTTTCAATGCGATGTGCTCGCCGGTGGCCACGCCCTTCGTATCCACTTTGGCCAGCCCGAATCGGATGTCGAACAGGGAGGGCTTCACGTCCACACCTTCGCCCTGCGGATACACGGCATAAGCTTCCTTCGCGAAGAAGTCGAAGTCGCTGTAGCGGATCCAAGCCAGACCGTTCTTGCCCCACTCGGGTCCCCAGCTGTTCATGATCTGAAAGGCGCCGCCCTCCTTGTAATCGTCGTAGCCGATCACGCACAGGGCATGCCCGCCGAAGCCCGCCATGCGGTAATCGTTCTGCGTGGGGATCCACACTTCGCGGCCTTCCATGTCCTGCATGAAGCTGCCGCCTACCATCATCCCGATCACCACAGGTGAGCCTTGCGCGAGTTGCTGCTTCATCGCCAGCATGTCCGTGTGTTGGTCGTCGCCACCCTTGCTCAGGCGCTGAAAGCCTTTGATGCGATACTGTTGTGCCTGTTGCTTGTCCGCGCTGCCCGGCACGCGTCCGCAGCTCTCATCGTTATAGGCGAACTGGCTCAGCGGCAGCACGCCGCCCGCCTGCATCGTCTGCATGGCGTTCATGATGTAGGCGCCTTGGCAATCGTTGCCGAGCTTGATCTGGTTGTAGAGGAAGCTCGGGCTGAAGGCCGTGCTGTTCGGATCGGCCTTGGTGGCCTCGGCCTGCACGATGGTGCGCGCTCCGTACGCGCTGGCCCACGCCACGCACGAGCCTTGTTGTCCTTGGTTCAAACGACGTGGCGCGAATTGCTCCAGGCTCACTTTTTCCGGAAGCGGGCTCTTCACATTGTCCGCCAGTGGCTCGTACACCTCGGCCTTGTCGTAGAGTTTCGGATCGAAGTTCGCGCCGCGCACCGTGAGCGCGTTGCTCACCACGTTCGTGATCCCGCCGCCCGTATCGCCGGAGCAGCCGTTGCCGAAGAAGTAGTAAAGGCCGAAGAGCACCAGGACCACGATCAACAGCTTCGGTCGCCTGAACAGGAAGCCAAGGAGATAGGGCAGCAGACTTCCCAACAGGCCACCGCCGATGCCGCCGCCTCCACCAAGTCCATTGGAAGGGGGGCCGGAGCGTTGTTCGTCCTGCCCTTCGTCGGGCGTCATCCGTATGGGCATGGTGGCTGGTGTTGATGGATGGAAAAGTAAGTGCAATTCCTTTCGACTGCACAGGCCGGAAAAGCAGCGGGGCCGCACATCCTGCGATGCGCGGCCCCGTCCCCGGTCGGTTAGGATGTCGTGCTACTGCTTCAGCAACCGCGCGATCACCACGCCGTCAGCCGTCACCATGCGCACCGTGTAAGGTCCATCCGCGAGGTCTTGCAGGTCCAACTCGAGGTCCTCACCCATCGCTGGTTTCAGCGAGCGCACCAGATGTCCCATCGCATCATAGACCGTGAGGTCGATCGGCCCCACTGCATTCTCCAGTTGCAGCATGAAGCGGCCGTCCGAAGGGTTCGGTGCCACCGAGATGCCCGGCTTCTGCGCGACCTCGGCCACATTGGAGACCGCGCCGATCGCGAAGGAGAAGTGGATGCTCCGCCCGAACTCCTTTTGGAAGCTCTTCAACAGGGAGCCCGTGAGGCTGCGGATGTAGAAGAAGCCGCTGCCTTGGGAGGGATCCGCCCAGTAGGAGAGGCCGTCGTTCTGGCTGTCCTCGAACTTCAAGGTGAAGCAGCCCGGGTCGGTCCATAGCGTATCGTGGTAGGTGGTGTTGGCCGTCATGTTCGTACGGCTGAAGACCGTGTTGCCATAGACATCCTGTACCGTCAGCGTATTGTCCTCCGGCCGGTTGTTCGTTTTGTAGTTCAGCACCACATTGTTCGGGTAGACCACTGGCAAATTGAAGTGCGTGGTATAGTGATCGTTGTCCGCATATTCATCGGTGCCGCCGTTGGGCGCGCTCACACTCACGTGGAAGGTGTGGCTGTTGTCGCCGGTCCAGAATGGGCCACCGGAGATCGGCAGGCTCACGTCCATCATCTCCATGTGCTTCAGGTCGCCGGTCCAGGTGTAGGTCTCGTCCGTGCCGCCGCTCACCCCATAAGTGAAGATGACGCTGGTGAGTTCGGTGCCACCAGCATTGCGCAGCGTGACAACGGGGTCGAAGCACATCGGGTTTTCACGCGAGCGGTAACCGTCATCGGAGGGACGCTTCACATCATAGATCTCCGCATCAAGGTCATGGCTGGGCGAGGCGAACTCGAAGAGGTCCATGCACATCACGTAATTGCCACCGGCCATGCCGGGGTTGTTGCTGGGCACCGGCGTGATGCCGTAGTCCAGGTTCAGGCTGTTGTTGCTCACGTAGGGCGTCAGCTCGGTGGTGCGCTCCTTCACGATGTCGCCCGGGCACCAGCCTTCGCGGCTGTAAAGCCAGGTACCGCCCTGCGGGAATACCGGATTCAGCGCGCAATCGTTGGTCTGCCAGATGTGCCAGGAATCGACCGCGGTGCCGTTGGACAGCAGCGAGTGCGTGTTGTCCTTGAACTCGCAGCAGCCCTGCACACCGCTGACGCTGCTCTGATCGCCGTGCCCGGTGATGCGGCTGCGCATGGCCCACTGGTGGGCATCAGGGGAGAGCGGGACGGTGACCGCACTCAGTTTGGTATCGCTGCTCAGGTCGCCGTAGCTGTAGCTCTGTTCGGGACCCCACGGTTCGAGCACATCCACCACCTTGCGCGGCGCGCTGCCCTCGATCATCACGAACTTCAGGTTCAGCAGCTCCTGCTGGTTGCCCGCGCTCATGTCCACGCTGTCGTGCAGCAGGTATTGGTAGTCGGTGACATCATAGACCCAGGTGAAGCCGTTCGCTCCAAGCGATAGGTTGATGCCGTACGGTGTGATGTAGCGGCCGATCTCATGGTTCTTCACAAGCTCACCGTTCTGCTGCCAGTAGGCGATGTCGTCGTTCACCACGTAGGGCGCGGGGAAGGTGGCCGTGGAGAGCACGGTGCCGTCCGGCGCATAGGTCGTTTCAATGCCGCCTTCCCATCCGCGCAACGTATCGGAGGATACGAGAGAGGTACCCAAAGGAGCGAAGGTCTCCAGCGACACGCCCGACTGGATGGGGCTGTCCGTGGCAATGGTGGAGTCCAGATGGCTCGTGTAATCGCCTTGCACCAAGGTGATGTCGGGGCGCACATAGTCGATCGTCGGAGTTTCACCGAGGTTTGTTGCCGGGGTCATCACATGCTGCGTATGGCCCAGCAGCCAGGCAGGAAGGCCGTTCGACGCGAGGTTCTCCGCCTCGAAGCTCGTGTCCGCTTCGTCGAAGGGAAGGCCCAGCACCAGCGAGGCATAGTTCGGGTGCGTGTCGTCCACGCGCTTGTTCATCCACTGCTGGATCGTCGTCTGGTCCAGTTCAGTGTCGAACACGTTGAAGTCGTCGATCTCTCCCGGATAGGGGTTTTCCGCTGTGGAGTTGGTGCCGATGTTGAAGGTGGTGATGCCCGCCATCATCCTGTGTTTACCCGTTCCGCTCTGCCAGAGCGTGCCATTGAGGTAGATCTTCATGTTGCCGGTCGTGGCGTTCTTCGTGAACGCCCAATAGTTCCACTGCCCTTCCATCTCGCTGGTGGCGGCGGCCTTGCTGATGCGGTCGTAGTTGCCGCTGGCGTCGGCGCCCGCGTCCCAGTAAACGGTACCGTCTCCCCAAGGCAGGTGCGCGTTGAGCACCCGGTTTCCTTGCGCATTGGTGCCCATGAAGATCGAGTTGTTCACCGGCAGGGTGGAGGCGCCGAAGACACGGAAGGTGATGGTGATCTGGTCGTTCACCGTGGCGAAGACAGCGGGGTTCACTCCAATGCGCCCGTCATGGAAGGCGAGGTGCCCTTCCCGTTGCGCACGCACAACGGGATCGGCAATGTTGGTGGCTTGAAGCACGGGCGTAGGGCCGGCCTCCTGCTGCTCCATGGCGATGTCCACCAGGATGTTCTGCCCGCTGACCCAGGTGAAGGGCTGCGTGAGCGTGAGGGTGTTCGCGCCGGCGGCAAGTTGCACGTCATGGTCGTACACGGTGGTGAGGCCCACGTTGACCATGTTAAGCACGTCCGAGGCGGAGGTGTTCAGCATGCGGATGGTCAGTCGGCCCATGGCGCTGCCAGCGGTCGCCGCGAAGAGCCGGATCGCATCCACTTCAGTAAGGCCGGTCAGTTCGGTCGCATGGATGATGAACTGTGTCCGTGTCGCGCCGCTTGAAGCGTCCAGCGTGGTCGCATCGCTGGTGTCACCGATGCCCGTGGTGTGGTCGGTCTCGCTGTTCACCGCGTCCACGATGCGATAGGGGCTGTAGCGCTGGTAGTGGTCGCGCAGCGGCGCGGGGGACAGCGCCGTGCTGTCCGGTGCAGTGGAATTGATCACGTAGTACGGATGCGTGGTGGCGGTACTGTCCAGCAGGCCGGTGTGCTCATGGATGAAATGGTAGGTGAGGTAGTCCCACTCGCCGCAGGCGTACTGGTCCTGCGTGGTCTGGGAACTGCATTTCAGCGTGTGCAGCATCAGCACTTTGCGGTAGTGGTGCGTGGTGTCGGGGAAGAGCCATGTACCTTGCCGCGCGGTGATGCTGTCGAAGGTGAAGGTCTGCACAGTGATCGTGTCCTGGGCGACCAGGGAGCCTGAAGCCAGCAGGACGAGGGCGAGGAAAAGTTGACGCATCAAGGATCCGTTAAAGGGGGCGTGAAGGTAGCCAACGGCCTACCCGCATACCTTCGCGACCCATGGAGCGCACCGTTGTCCCGTATCGCGCCACCGGCCGTTTCTCCCCGGTGGTGCTGGATTATCTGGATGCCGCGCCCGCGCTGCGCGAGTTCTACCGCTGGAGCGCCGATGCCGATGGACTGCATGCCGCCATGCAGGCGCGCACCTTCGATCCCGCCACACGCAAGACGCTCTGCGCCGCGCTCGACCGTCAATACGCGGGCATGGAGATGCGCCCCGAAGTGCGCGCGAACCTCGACCGCCTGCGCAAGCCCGATACCCTCACCGTCACCACCGGCCACCAGCTCTGCCTCTTCACCGGCCCGCTCTATGTGCCCTTCAAGATCATCGACGTCATCCGCCTCGCACGCGAACTGTCCACGGCGAAGCGCGATGTGGTGCCCGTGTTCTGGATGGCCAGCGAAGACCACGACCGCGCGGAGATCGATCACACCTGGATCGGTGGTGTGAAAGTGCAATGGCCCGGTGAGGCCGCGGGTGCGGTGGGCCGCTTAAAACTGGCTGGCATCGAAGCGGTCCTCGATCACGTGGATGCGTTGCTCGGCCCCGGCAGCAACGCGGATGAAATGCGCGAGCTGCTCCGCCGATGTTATCGCCCGGAACATGACCTCGCCAAGGCCACGCGCCTTTTTGTCGATGCGCTCTTCGGCCGCTTCGGCATCCTCATCCTCGATGCGGACGATCCCGCGTTGAAGGCCGTCTTCGCGCCGCTGATGCGCGAGGAACTGCTGAACCAAGTGGCCGAGCGCAGCGTCCACTATGCCGATGCGAAGCTCGCCGAGCACTACAGCGCACAGGCCCACGCCCGCGACATCAATCTCTTCTACCTGCGCCCCGGACAGCGCTCGCGCATCGAACTGCGCGACGATACCTATCGCGTCCTCGACGGCGGACCGGCTTTCACGCTGGACCAACTGCTCGCCGAATTGGAGAAGCATCCGGAGAACTTCTCGCCCAACGTGCTACTGCGGCCGGTCTACCAGGAGACCATCCTGCCGAACATCGCCTACGTCGGCGGCGGCGGTGAGCTGGCCTATTGGTTCCAGCTGAAGTGGCTCTTCCAAGGATTACAGGTGCCGATGCCCGTGCTGTTGCTGCGGACTTCTGCGGCCTTTATCGGGGAGAAGGATCAGAAGCGCCTTGCCGATCTCGGACTCACTGTCGAGGAGATCTTCCGGCCCATCGCGGAATTGGAGACGGAGTTGGCGCAGAAGAACGCCAGCTTCGATACGAGCATGGATGCCGAGCGTAAGAAGGCGGATCAACTGTATGCTGATCTCACCGCCCGCGCAAAGGCCGCGGATCCCACGCTGGAGAAGGCTGTCGCCGCAGTGGCCAAGCGCGCCGCGAACGGAATGGATGCGTTGGAGCGGAAGCTGGTGCGCGCCGCGAAGCGCGAGCAGGAGGAGAAGTTGGAGCAACTGCACCGCGTCCACGACCACCTCTTCCCCGGCGGTGGATTGCAGGAGCGCCGCGACAATTTCATTCCCTACTACCTCAGCGAAGGCCCGGCCTTCCTTGATCGCCTGCTGGCCGAGCTCGATCCGCTGGATGTGCGGTTCAAGGTGCTAAGCGCGTGATCCCAACGTCATCGCGAACGCGCCCCGGGTGAAGCGATTTCGCCCTCCCCGTCATTGCGAGGGGGCCGGAGGTGCTCATGGGTTGGCAGCTGTTAGTTGCCGGTTGTCCGGCTGCAATGGTGGCTGCCAGAGGATATCCTGGGTTGTCAATTGTCAGCCTGCAGGGGTGGAGCCATATGCGTCCCGGCCCGGGTGTCCAGATCATTAGGCCGGCATGTAAACGCGTGAGGGCGGGCGCGATCCCTTTCTCAAATTTCCCTGAAGCAGCACAAGACTACGGGCGATCAGGGATCCCTGCTGCAAATAGGAGTTGCCTCAGGCCGATCGGCGATCCATGCAGATCTCTGGCGTGGTCGTCGCGATCCGTGCCACGCGAAATGCTGATATCCTCTGTTCTTTCGTGCCATGCCCCCCCCAACGTCGCCCCCCTTTGGTCCAGTAGGAATGATCGCTAGACCTGCCGTGGAACTGCAGGTCATCCTTCAAGTTCAGGCAGGTCCTTGCCAATGGTCGATCTCTTCAGTAACACGTAAGATCAAACCCATGAAAAAGTCGTTCCTCCCTCACGTTTCCCTCGTCTTCCTGTTCATGCCTGTCAACGGCAATGCACAGGTAGGCCCACTGGCGGAAAATGGAGCCGTCATCAACTCCTCGGGCCTTACTGCCGCCCCCTCGGGTTTCGAGGAGAACAAAGGCCAGGTGCTCACCACTGCAGGTGATGCCGCACCCTTCGTGCGTTACCGCCTTACCCAAGGGAACACCAGCATCTTCCTCTTCGGCAGCGGCATCGCCTACCAGTTCAACCGGATGCACTACCCTGACGGCTATGCGGAACTGCAGAAGGTTGCACGGCTCGACCCCGCCAAGCAGGGGGAGTTGGACGGACTGCGCAAGGAGGCAAGGCTGGAAACCTACCGCATGGACGTGCTGCTGGAAGGCGCAGATGCGGATGCACGGATCACCACCGAAGGTCGGAGTGAAGACTACACCCAGTATTACAACCATGATGCACTGGACGTTCATACATACGGCCGTGTGACCTACCACGATGTCTACCCCGGTATCGACTGGGTGATCCACACCACGGCGAAGGGCATGGAATACGACTTCGTGCTGCAGCCCGGCGCCGATCCCTCGCTGATCCAACTCCGCTTTGAGGACTACGAGGAACTGCGCATGGATGCCGATGGCCAGCTGATCCATGGCAACCGCATGGGCCGCTTCACCGAGGCGCCGCCGGTGAGTTTCCAGAACGGTAAGGAAGTGGACAGTCACTTCGTGCTGAACGGTGACCGCTTAAGCTTCGCACTGGGCGCCTATGATCACGGCCAGCCTCTCACCATCGACCCCGACCGTATCTGGGGCACCTACTACGGAGGGGGCGGTTATGACGAAGGCTATGCCTGTGCCTTTGACGGCAGCGGCAATGTGTATTGGGTGGGGTCCACGGATGCCACAACGGATATCGCTTCCGGGGGGCATCAGAACACATACGGAGGTGGATACGGCGATGCCTTCTTGGTGCAGTTCAACGCCAGCGGGGTGCGCCAATGGGGGACCTACTATGGGGGAACGGAATATGACGTTGGCCTTTCCTGCGCGTTGGACAACAGTGGCAACGTGTATCTGGGGGGAGCGACCAACTCCAGCGATGCCATCGCCTCCGGGGGGGATCAAAACACGTTCGGGGATGGAACCTGGGATGCCTTCCTGGTGAAGTTCAACGCAGACGGCGTGCGGCAATGGGGCACCTATTGCGGAGGACCGGGGAATGACCAAGCCGTATCCTGCGCGGTGGACGGTAGCGGAAATGTGTATTTGGCAGGAACCACTTCGTCCGAGACCGCCATCGCCTCCGGAGGGCATCAGAACACGTATGGAGGCGGGATCTATCAAGGTGATGACTTCTTGGTGAAATACAACTCCAGCGGGGTGCGGCAATGGGGCACCTACTATGGTGGACCAGGTGATGACGGGGGCGGGTACTGTGCAGTGGACGGTAGCGGTAATGTGTATTTGGCGGGGTGGGCCGAAGCCAGCGATGCCATCGCCTCCGGTGGGCATCAGGACACCTTTGGAGGAGGTCAGATCGATGCCTTTCTGGTGAAGTTCAATTCCAGTGGGGTGCGGCAATGGGCTACCTACTACGGGGGTGCAGATGATGATGATGGCATTTGCTGCGCGGTGGATGACAGCGGCAACGTGTATTTGACAGGAGGTACGCTGTCCAATAACGCCATCGCCTCCGGGGGGCACCAGAACACCTTTGGAGGTGGACCCTACGATGCCTTCCTGGTAAAATTCAACGCCAACGGCGTGCGGCAATGGGGGACCTACTACGGGGGAACGGATGTTGATCTTGCCTACTCCTGCGCGGTGGACGGCAGCGGCAGTGTGTATTTGGCGGGGTGGACCGGATCGGGAATGGCCATTGCCTCAAATGGGTACCAGAACACCTATGATGGAGCCTATGATGCGTTCCTGGTAAAATTCAATTCCAGCGGCGTCCGACAATGGGGCACCTACTATGGGGGGGCAGGTGATGACCGGGGCTATTTCTGCACAACGGACGGAAGCGGCAATGTGTATTTGTCGGGATACACCGAGTCTGACACTGCCATCGCTTCCGGAGGATACCAGAACACATATGGTGGTAGTTCCGATGCCTTCCTGGTAAAGTTCGATGGAGGATCCATGGACGGCATCAGTTCCTTGGAGGAGCAGAATGCATCCTTTTCCATCTGGCCCAACCCGAATACAGGCGACCGTTTCTTCCTGCACATGCAGGAAACAGGGCAAGCCGAAGTACAGCTCTTCGATGCCCTAGGGGAACTGCAACACACGGAACAGTTGCAATTGTTACCGGGCCATGCGCCCGTGGAAGTGACGCTCGGCAGCAAGCTGGCCAAGGGCCTCTACATGGTGCGGGTCACCGTGGATGGGCGGTCCAGTGCGGTTCCGCTGATGATCCAGTAGGAATGCTCGGAGTGTGCGGACCGGACTGTGGTTGATCCATGCCACAAGCGCAAGAGCAAGATCGCTTCGCAGGGCCTCGCGATGACGATGGTGTAGATCGCGAGACGGGATCAATACACAAACCGCGTACTCGCCACATGCGCGCCATCGCTGAGCCGCAGCACATACACGCCGTGCGCCAGGCCATCCACGGGGATCGCTTGCAGGCCGCTGTCACGGATGACGTCCTGTGCCACCAGGCGGCCCGTGCCGTCGCGTACTTCGAGCAGCGAGCCGGTGGGGAAGAGGTCCCGCAGCCAAGGACGACCGTCGTTGTACAGCACGGTGATCTCCGCCCCGCCTTGCAGCAGCACCGGCACCGTTGCGCTCAGTGCGCTGCTGCCGTCGTAGTCCGTTTGGCGTAGGCGGTAATAGCTGTGGCCTGCGAGTGGGGCATGGTCCGTGGCGGCATAGTGCAGTACCTGCTGGCTGTTGCCCGCGCCGGATTCGCGCAGCACCTCTTCAAAGTGTTCCGCGTCCGCGCTGCGCTCCACCGTGAAGTGGTCGTTGTTCTGCTCGCTCGCCGTGCTCCACGCCAGTTCCACCTCGCCGTTGCGCGGCACCGCCGTGAAGCTCAACAGCTCGATCGGCAAGGGGTCGTTATGGGTGACGGACGCCAACGTCCACGGGCTAAAGGAATTCTCGATAAAGTCTTCAGCAATGAATCCGCCTGGGCCGGAAGGGTCCACATCCGCTTCCCCTCGGTCAAGCCAATTGGAACTGTCCGCATCCCAATGTGCTACGCGAAGATCCGCCAGAACATCCACCCCTTGGCTGGTAGCTGTGTCCCAACTCAAGATAACGCGTGCGCTCGGGGTGCCCACCGATTGCTCAATTGTCCAATACTCAGCATGGCTGATGTGATCCAGCGTGGTGGGTTGGACCAAGTGACCGACTGGATCCTCCGGGTTGGCCTTGAAGTACTCCGCTGTGAAAGCATCCGTTGCCGTAGCCGTGTTGTTGTCCAAGCGGCATGGCCTATAATGACCACTCTTGCCGATGGGGAAAGTGAAGGCGTAACTCGAATGGCCGAATACCTGCACGGGACCGTTGACGTAGCTGTTGTTGTTGGCATTGAGCACACCACCCGTGTATTCAAATGAGACCAGTGAACCTGGTACGGTATCCATGATCACTCCGTTGGTGAGGTCCAAGGAGCTATGGATACGGATCGGTGAGTTCAGTATCACCTTTCCTGAGGGTTTGTGGATGTTGAGATTATCAAATCGTTCCTCACCCGTGGCAATGCTGATGGTCTGGTCACCGGTGCCATTGAAGGTCACAATGCTGGGCCAGTCATTGAATTTCGTCTCATCACGTTCGTTGGTGTAGTTGCCGCCGATGTACATGGCGCAGTATGGAATGCTGCCGGCCAGGTTTATGAAACCGCCTTGCCCCAATGTAACGTTGCCAGTGAAGGTGGTCGAGGCCATATAATCGACACAGGTCAGCTGCGCTTCATCGTTCGATCCATTCACACTTTGCAGCAGAAGGTCCGTGGCGCTGAGATGGGCATAGTTGACCACGCGTAACTCCACATCGCCGAAACCGCCCGTACGACTTATGGTCACCGGACCGTCAACGACCAAGGTTTTATTCGTGTTGACCGTCAGTTTGGGTGTGGCACTCGTCGCGCTGGTGAGCAGTACGGAGGCACATACCGCATTCGTTCCGGTAAGCCCCACCACGCAATCGTTCGCGGCTGTTTCGTTGATGGTCACATCGGTGCTCGAATCCGGAACATAGAAAAGATCCCAATTGCTGCAATTGAACCAATCAGTGCTGAGTGCGCCATTCCACAGGTTGCCCGGTATGCTTGGGGTGATCGGCAGGATGGGGTGGTCCGTTATCCAGTCGTATCCCGATGGTGTCGTTTGAAACTCGTTGCAGTCCCCAAACGTCGTCGTCCAATTGCTGGCATTCTCAATGCGCAGGATCCAGTCGTGTTGCGTGGCCGAGGTTATCAGTCCTGTGTATTTATAGTAGGACTTGCTAAAGAGTAGTTTGATATTCAAACAGGTCAAGCTCTGAGGCAATTCACTGCTATTCGGGTTGCACGATGATCCCCAGTCTGAAGCAAGTTTGAAAGTGACGCCCAACAGGAGTGTGCCATCATAGCTCGTGCTGGCGGATGAGCCGTCCCAAGTCGAACTACCCTGCATGAAGAAGAATGGATCGCCAGCTGTGGATAGATTCACGCCATTGCTATTCAAGTTGGAATAGGACCATTCTGTATCGGGAGCGACGAAGGTGACCACTCCACTGCCATCGATATGGAATGTGATCACCTGTCCCGCGGGAATGGCACCCCCCGTCCTGGTCAGAGCCACAAAACCTTCAGTGGTCTTGAATTGTCCAGGAAAGCAACCTCCATAGCCGCAATCCGTGAGATCGATCTCCGTTCCGGTCTGAATGTCCTTGAAGCAGAAAAAACTGATCTGGTCATCGCCACCCGCACAATCGGTGTTGGGGCTAAATCCAACGACCATGATATCGCCCGGCTCCAGCACGGTTGACGGTGAATCATCATCCACTATGGTCAGTGTCCGTGTGTCGTCGCTGGCGATGCCAAATCCAGCAGGAACGCCCGAGAGGGTGAATTCAACCGACTCTGTGCTTTCTACCGTGCCGTCCGGGGTCACGGTAACAGTGAAGGTGAGGGTATCTGCAACGGTAGTGGCCGCACCGAAATGCAGGGTGATGGTATTCGCGACAGGCGCAGGATTCGTGGTGTAATCGCCGCCCGCTCCGGCGCCGTACGTGGTGCCAACATCCGTCACTTGCACCGTGAGGTCGCCCGCTAAATGGGCGATCGGGTCGAAGATGATCCTATAGGTCTTCGTGCCCGCCGTGTTCTCGTCCACCAAGGTGTCATTCGTGATGAATTGCACTGTCGGTGGAGGACTGTCGTTGTCCATGATGGTAGTGACATGCTGCAGACCGGAACCAAGGGCGATTCCCGATGAACTTCCTGTGATCGTATAGCTGATGGTCTCAGCTGCCTCAGGTACTGCGTCATCGATCACGTTGATCACGAAGTAGACCACTGTATCCCCAGGGACGATATTCACTACGATGCTATCGGCGACGGCCGCAGGCGTGGTGGTGTAATCGCTGCCATAGACGCAGCCGCTGCCGTTCACGAAATGAATGGTCACCGAATCATTGGTAGTGGCCGCAGGGCTGATCGTCATTTTCACCGTGTCCGTACCAATGTTCTCCGCCACTGTATCGGCTGTTGAGAGAAAGTTCACAGTTGGGCCGACGGAGATGCCCGTAAGTGTGATGTCATCGATGCGATAGTCAGCTGCTGCCGTTGAATTTGTCCATCGTAGCCGAAGATTGGCTGTTGCCGGAATTGTTCCACCGGTTATGGTCACCAATCTCCAGTTGGATGTTCCACTTCCGGTTGGTTGCGCGGGAAATGTTAGGGTGTTCCAAGTACTTCCATCTGTGCTGTACGCTACTAGTAAAGGTGTAAGGTTTGAACCATTTGTAGACTTAAAAGCGCCGAATGACAAGGAGAGGTTCGTGTAGCCGGTGGTGACGATCCCATCCATCTGGAAGTACTTCCCTGCGGTGCCCACCAAGAAAACATTTCTTCCTCCTGATGCCCCCGTATAGACACTGGAGGGTAGGGTGATCCGCGTGTCCGCCGTTCCGGAATAGGTATAAGTGCCAGAGTTCTGAAATGTGGAAGCTGCTATCGTCGTGGTGCCAGCAGTGCCGGTCCCCATGTTCTCGGTGAAGATGGTGACCTGCGCGCTCACCCCCCCAGCCATTCCCAGCAACGCCAACACCACCAAAGTTCGTCGGCATCGCAAAAGCATGGGCAGGGCCTTCATCGGCAAGGTCGGGATCGAGGTCATCGGGTCGAAGTAATGTGAGCCTTACAAAGGTGGCGAATCCTTTGGATCATCCTGTCAACAGCATGTTAGATCTTCGGCCAGCAACGTCAGCCGCATAGTTCAGCGCCATTGGGCGTGGCCGTTACTTTTGGCCACCGCTTTCCGGCGCCATCCGCCAGCAGCGATCCCCCGTGCAAGACCTTATCCTCATCCTCGACAACGGTTCGCAGGTCACCCAGCTTCTTGCGCGCCGTGTGCGCGAGCTCAACGTGTACTGCGAGATCCATCCCTTCAACAAGGCCGCGCAGTTCGCCAATGATCCCGCGGTGAAGGGCGTCATCCTCAGCGGCAGCCCCTTCTCCGTGTACGATACCAACGCGCCCGATCCGGACCTCGGCGGTCTGCAAGGGCGAGTGCCCGTGCTGGGCGTGTGCTACGGCGCGCAGCTCCTCGCGAAGCGCGCGGGCGGCGAGGTGGTGAAGAGCGAGGTGCGCGAATACGGCCGCGCCTTCCTGGACAACATCCATGTGAAGAAGCCGCTGTTCGAAGGCATCCATCCCGGCACGCAGGTATGGATGAGCCACGGCGACAGCATCATCTCCGCGAGCGGCACCATGGAGGTGCTGGCCAGCACGCATGCCGTGCCGGTGGCGGCTTTCCGCCTGAAGGGCGAGGAGACCTACTGCGTGCAGTTCCACCCGGAGGTCTTCCACACCACGGACGGCCTGCAGCTGCTTCGTAACTTCGTCATCGGCATCTGCGGCAGCGTGGCGGACCACACGCCGAAGGCCTTCGTGGAGGAGAGCATCGCCACGCTTCAGGCCCAGCTCGGTGAGGACCACGTGGTGCTCGCACTCAGCGGCGGCGTGGACAGCTCGGTGGCGGCGATGCTGCTGCAGCGCGCCATCGGCGAACGCCTCCACTGCATCTTCGTGGACAACGGACTGCTGCGGAGGAATGAGTTTTCCCAAGTGCTGGAGAGCTACCGGCACATGGGCCTCAACATCAAGGGCGTGGATGCGAAGGACCGTTTCTACAGCGCGTTGAAAGGACTGGAGGATCCCGAGGCGAAGCGCAAGGCCATCGGCCGCACCTTCATCGAGGTCTTCGACACCGAGGCGAAGCGCATCACCAACATCAAGTGGCTCGGCCAAGGGACGATCTATCCGGATGTGATCGAGAGCGTGAGCACCGGCGGGCCCAGCGCCACCATCAAGAGCCACCACAACGTGGGCGGGCTGCCGGCGAAAATGAATTTGAAAGTGACGGAGCCGCTGCGCTCGCTCTTCAAGGATGAAGTGCGGCGCGTAGGGAAGGAGCTCGGCTTGGACCCGGCCATCCTCGGGAGGCATCCGTTCCCCGGTCCGGGGCTGGCCATCCGCATCCTCGGCGACATCACCCCGGAAAAAGTGGCGCTGCTGCAGGAGGTGGACGACATCTTCATCAGCACGCTTCGCGAAGCAGGGCACTACGATGAAGTATGGCAGGCGGGCGCGATCCTGCTTCCGGTGCGCAGCGTGGGCGTGATGGGCGATGAGCGCACGTATGAAAATGCCGTGGCGCTGCGGGCCGTATCGAGCACCGACGGCATGACGGCCGACTGGTGCCACCTGCCTTACGAATTGCTGGCACGGATCTCGAACAGCATCATCAACCGGGTGAAGGGCGTGAACCGCGTGGTGTACGACATCAGCAGCAAGCCCCCGGCGACCATTGAATGGGAATGATGCGGAAGTTTTTGCTGTTGATCGCCCTTGTGGTGCTTGCCGCGACGCGCCTCAGCGCGCAGGAGGAAGTGCGCACGGTGGGCGGCGCGAAGTACATCGTGCATACGGTAGCGACAGGCGAGACGCTCTACGCGCTGAGCCAGCATTACGCGGTGCCGCTCGGTGCCATCACGGCGGCAAATCCCGGCAGCGGCCAAGGGCTGAGCATCGGCCAAGTGCTGCTGATCCCCGTGGCAGCGCAGGAGAAGAAGGAATTGAAGAACGCGCCGGAACTGAAGAACGGCGAGCTGCTGCACACGGTGGCGAAGAAGGAGACGATATACGGCATCGCGAAGCATTACGGGGTGTCGCAGGAGGACATCCAGGCGCGCAATCCCGCGCTGGTGCGGGGCATGCAGCCGGGCATGGTGCTGCGGATCCCCATTGCGCGCAGCACCGCCGCGCCGCCCATGGCCATTACGCCGGCGGTGAATGACAGTTCCCGCTCGCACCAGGTGATGCCGGGGGAAACGATCTTCGGTCTGGCCCAGCAGTTCGGCATCACGGCGGACCAGTTGAAGGCCGCCAATGGCGGATTGCCTGATGGTCTGCGCACGGGCAGCTACCTGCGCATCCCTGCGGCTATGCCCGTCGTGATGGACAGCACGGCATTCAAACCGATGCCCGCCATGCCCGGCCATGTCTGGAAGGTGGCGTTGCTGCTGCCCTTCAGCACCGACCCGGCGGATACCGCCTCGACCACCGGCGATGATGGCTCCTCGGTGACGGAGGCCGCGATCGAATTCAACGCCGGGGCGGCCCTCGCGCTGGACACGCTGAAGAAAATGGGCCTCAGCGCCGATGTGCATATCTATGACACGGGAGACAGTCCCAGCAGTTGGGAGCCGCTGATGCGCAGCGATTCCGTGCGCGGCATGGACCTGTATATCGGGCCCTTCCACCGCGCGGCGATCGAAAGCTTGGCGCGCGTGGCCAACGGTGCGCCCATCGTCTGTCCGGTGCCGCAGAGCAATAAAGTGCTGCTGGGCAATCCCACGGTGAGCAAGGTGCTCAGCGGCAAGCCCGACCGCATCCAAGAACTGGCGCGCTTCATCGCCGAGCACCATGCGAACGACAATGTGGTGATGGGCGTGGCGGACATCTATGCCGAGCGCGAGATGCAGCGCCAGATGCGCTGGCAATTGCAGCTGGCGTTGCAGGCCAAGGGCATGGATGTGCATGATTCAGTGCCAGAGGTGCTCTGCCAGCGCCGCGACATCACCGCGCTGATCGCCCTGTTGGACACCGGTCGCACCAATGCGGTGGTGGTGCCCAGCGAGGATGTGGAGTTCATCACCACGGTGCTGAACAAGCTGGCGCCGCTGGCGGGGAAATACCGCATCACGCTCTACGGCATGAACGCGTGGATGGACGTCAACACGCTGGACCTCGTGGCCATGCAGAAGCTGCACACGCATGTGCCGGCAAGCAGCTTCATAGACTACCAGTATCCGCCGGTGCAGGCCTTTGTGAAGAGCTACCGCGAACGCTACCGCAACGAGCCGGGCGAATACGCCTTCCTCGGCTATGACGTGACACTGTACTACTGCAGCGCGTTGATGCAGTTCGGTACCGGCTTCCCGCTGCATTACGCGGAAGTGGCGGCGGCACCGCTGCACTTGGCGTTCCGCTTGGGCAAGCTGGGTCCGGAGAACGGCTACCGCAATGGAAGCGCGGTGGTGCTGGAATACAAGGACACGGGTTTGCGCCCGGCGCAGTGAGGAGAGTGATTGGTGATTGGTGATTGGTGATTGGTGATTGGGGGCGCGAATCGGCGTCCGGGGCCCTATCACTAATCACTATTCACTATTCACCCACGGAGCTTGCGGATCGTTCCCTCAGCGCAGCCAGCGACGCTCCATCACGAAGGTGCCGAAGGGCAGCAGCGCGGCGATGCCCACGCCGTAGACGCGCTCCATGCCCCACTTCAGGCGCGTGAAGAGCGGGATGGCCAGCACGATGTAGGAGATGAAGAGCACGCCGTGCGCCCAGCCGACGTACTTCACCATGAGGGGCAGGCCAGCGGCATACTTCAGCGGCATGGCGATGCCCAGCAGCACAAGGAAGCTGATGCCTTCGAGGATGGCGACGATGCGGAAGCGGCGGATGATGGGGGAGGTGTTGTCCATTGCGGCCGCGAAGGTGAAGTGTGATGGTGAGTGTTCCGTCATCGGTGGGCAAGGAATTCGTGTCGCGGACGCAAGATCGCTTCGCAGGGCCTCGCGATGACGTTTCTGCAGGATCGTCATCGCGAAGCCCGCATTTGGGGCTGAAGCGATCTTGTATTCCTTCGTACCCGATCCGTTCCTTTGTGCCCCCAACATCCAGATCAGTGATCTTCTGATCTTCTCATTTTCCGATCGACATGAACCTCTTCCGCAACTTCAAGTCCGTCACCAAGACCTGCTACGGCCGTGGCTCCTTCGACAAGCTCGGCGAGATCCTCGAACCGCAGCGCCATGTCAACGACCGTTTCATGGTCTTCGTGGTGGACGACTTCTTCGCCGACAAGGAGGACTTCAAGAAGCGCATCCCCGCGCGCTCCAATGATGAGATCCATTTCATCAGTTCGCTGAAGGAGCCGAGCACCAAGCAGATCGACGCGTTGCGCGACGACATCCTCGCGCGGCGTGGACTGCCCGCGGGCATCATCGGCATCGGCGGCGGCACCGTGATGGACATCGCCAAGGCCTCCGCGCTGATGTTCACCAACGAAGGCAGCAGCGTGCAGTACCAAGGCCTGAACCTGATCAAGAAGCCCGGCATCTACCATTGCGGCGTGCCCACCATCAGCGGCACAGGCGCCGAAGTGAGTATGACGGCGGTGCTCACCGGACCGGTGAAGAAGCTCGGCCTGAAATGCGATTGGACGGTGCTCGACCAGATCATCCTCGACCCCGACCTCATCGCCACCGTGCCGCAGGACCACTGGTTCTACACGGGCATGGACACCTACATCCACAGCGTGGAAGCGATAAGCGGCACCAAGAAGAACACCTTCGCCGAGGCCTACAGCGAGAAGGCCTTGGAGATGTGCCGCGAGGTCTTTCTCAAGCGCGACCGCAAAGATCCCAAGAGCGACGAGTTCCTGATGGTGGCCAGCTATATGGGTGGCCTCAGTCTCACCTACAGCGAAGTGGGCGTCTGCCACGCGTTAAGCTACGGCCTCGGAAAAGTGCTGGAGATCCACCACTGCCTCGCGAACTGCATCGCCTTCGACAAGTTGGAGGATGTTTACGGCGACTACGTGCAGGAATTCAAGGGCATGGTGAAGCACAACAACATCCATGTGCCGCAGGGCCTGGCCGCAGGCTGGAGCGAGGGCACGATCGATGCCATGGCCGAGGTGGCCTACAACCTGCCGCACATGTGGGACCACGCCTTCGGCCCCGAGTGGGAGAAGGTGCTGGACCGTGAGCGGATCAAGGGGTGGTATCGGAGGATGTGATCGGGACCCTATTTGAGAAGCACAAACTCGAGGTCGTTATAGACCTTGATCGAGTGTCTGTACAGACCTGCAATTCCTGAAAATGCGCCGATGATCAAAATGGCGGCCGTTATAAGAACGCGATGGTCCTTGCTCATCGCAGTAAAGACGGGCCAGTGGTTCCAGTTTCGAAGGATCACAAACAGTACGAGTATTTGTATTGGTAAAAGGCGCAACAGCAAATGAGGAGGGGTCTTCATGACGACCTTCACTTGAAGCTTGCCATCAGGCAATTCCACAAAACTGCCTTGGTAGAACGCGGTAGGCAGGAGGAGTGATCCGAGGATCGCCAATTTGTAGGAAAACCGAAAGCCGCTCTCATCGATCTGCCCGGCGTACGGTTTCTGGCCGAGGCCGGACAGGAAGAATGTGGATCGGGAAATGGCGCTGCCGGTATGCGCATGCACATCACTGTCAATGATCTTCTTGAGTTCAGATATCACTTCCGAAACCGGTCGTGACGTGCGTATATCCAGGAAATTGCTTTTCAGAATCATCGATCCAAACATAGCTCTGGCTTGGTTTCTCCAGACTTCGACTAAGAGCTTTGCCGAGTGCCTGCATCCATGTCCCGACTATCTTTGAAAAGACAATGGTGAAGCTCGCATCGAAGCAAGAGGCATTGGCCAAGCAGATCCTTGAGACGGAGGATGAGGTCGTCCTGGATTCGGTGGACCAGTTGCTCAACGGGGGTGTCCGCTATCAGTTCAGCGAGGCGGAGATCAGCGAGTTCCAGGACCGCTTGGCCCGGTATGAGGCTGACCCAACGCGTGGGACCAGTTGGGTCGATGTGAAGAAGCGGATCCGCGGTAAGCTCAAGTCATGAGTCGAACGCTCGTGATCGAGCCGGAGGCGGAGCATGAATTGGAGTCCGCGCTTACGGCCACACATTTTCGCGATTCCGGGTCAAGCCCCGAATGACATTCGTTATTGGAAGGGTTGCTCGGATAGCCGCGCCCAGCGCGGCTATCCGAGCAACCCTTCCTGCGTAACGAGATCGGACAGAATGCCCGTCACTCCTTCATCCCCGGTTGGAACTTGGCGCGGGGCGTGAGCATGGTGAAGCTCGCTTCCTCGTGGCCGTAATCGCACTTCGGACAAGGCATACGCGACTCCTTGCGGAAACGGTGTCCGTTGCTGCACTCAAAGGATTCGAGGACCTTGTTGGGATCGTGGAGATGTGGGCCGCCCGGGCCGGGGGCGGAGGCTGAAAACCCGAGGTCCGTTTTCGATGTGCCACGCGCGTAGACGATGGATCGCTTGTTCTTCGCTTGGCACTCGGGGCAGGTCATGGCAGTATCGATAAGTGTTCGGAATGCGCTGAAGGTACTACTTCGGTCCAACGAATGTCCAGCGCCGTTCAACACAGACAGTGATGGGGAATGGTGAACGGGCTATTTCAGGTCGCCATTCTTCGCGGCCTTCTGCATCTGCTTGTTCGCATAGATGGCCACTTCCACGCGGCGGTTCTGCGCCATGCCCGCCTCGGTGGAATTGTCCGCGACAGGCTGTGTTTCGCCATAGCCCTGCGTGGTGATGCGGCTTCCCTTCACGCCTTCCGAGGTGAGGTAGGAGGCCACACTTTCAGCGCGGTTTTTCGATAGGGTCATGTTGTGGTCGTCCGATCCGGAGGAATCGGTATGGCCTTCGATGAGGATGTCCGTATCCTCGTATTTCCCCAGTGTTTTGGCCAGTTGCGCGAGATTCTCCTTCGATGTGGCGGTGAGTGAACTCTGGTCCACGCCAAAGAGCAGGCCGCTGTCGAAGGTGATCTTGATGCCTTCGCCGACACGCTCGACGGTGGCTCCCTTCAGATCATTGCGCAGCTCCTCGGCCTGCTTGTCCATGTGGTGGCCGATCAACGCACCGGCGGTGCCGCCCACCACCGCGCCGATGATGGCGCCGTAGGCCGTTCCGTTCTCGCCGAACTGATTGCCGATCACCGCGCCGGCACCGGCACCCGCGCCCGCGCCAATGGCCCCGCCCTTCACGCCTTTCGAGGCATTGCAGCCACCGATGGCCAAGGAGATCGCGACAGTTGCGATGGCTGTCAAATGAAGTGGACGGAGGGAGGCAGGGGATCTCATGGGAATTTGTTTCCCTAAGGAGATCCATGCATCGTGCCAACAGGGCGGAGGAACTTCTGTTTCACAGCGACAACAGCGCCGCAGCGGTATTCCCAAGCCTCGTAACGATCCGCGTGAACATGGCAATGGATGCCCCGGACCGGGAATCACTCGCCACGATCGGTCGCTGCGGCGTGCTGATTTTCCGCGAGGTGATACACCGGTAGATTAGCTTGCTCCACCAAATCCCTCGGCCCGATGCACGCGCACCGCTTTCTTCCCACGATCCTCTTCCCCCTCGCTCTGCTTCACTCCGCGCAGGCCCAGCCTTACAAATACGGCTGCCACTACTTCCGCCAGCATCCCTCCGGCACACCGGTTCCCACAGCGGCGGACCGCACCTTGATCGAAGACATCATTGCCCGCAGCGACACCTTCGACATCCTGCACTACGATATCGCCATCGACGTCAGCGACTACGACGACCAGCAGATCAAGGCCGCCACCGCCATCACCTTCACCCCGTTGATGGCCAACCAGGCCTTCATCCGCTTCGAGCTCTGGGGGCTTACCGTGGATTCTGTCACCACTGCGGCTGGCCCGCTCACCTTCAGCAATGACGGCATGGTGCTGCGGGTGAACTTCAGTACCACACCCGTGATCGGCAACTCTTACGACCTTACTGTATACTACCACGGCAATCCGCATCGCGATCCGGATTGGGGCGGCTTCTACTTTGAGTCCGGCTACATCTACAACATGGGCATCGGCCTCACCACCATACCGCCGAACTTCGGAAAGGTGTGGTACCCCTGCTTCGATTCCTTCGTGGAGCGCGCCACCTATACCTATCATGTAAAGAGCGCGGGCACTTTCAGGGCGCATTGCCAGGGCGACTTCCTCGGCGAGGTGCAACTCGGTGGCGACACCGTGATCCGTTCTTTCGACTTTCCCTATTCCATTCCCACGCACATCTCGGCCATTGCCGCCGCGGATTACGTGGACAGCGACTATGTGCATGCGGGCGCCTACGGCGATATCCCCGTGCGCCTTACCGCCAAGCCCGCGCAGCTCGCGTTGATGGCGTCCAAGTTCGGTGACGTCGGCGCGGCCATCGACGTTTGCCAGTTCTGGTACGGCCCGTATCCGTTTTCACGCGTGGGCTATGTGCTCACCACCGATGGCGCGTTGGAGATCCCTGAGAACGTGACCATCCCGGATTTCCTGCCGAGCCAAAGTGTGCTGGAAAACCGCGGCCTCTTCACGCACGAGCTCGGCCATCATTGGTGGGGCGACCTGGTGACGCCGCATACGCAGCAGGACATGTGGATGAAGGAAGGCTTTGCGGAATACAGCTCGCATCTGTTGGAGGAATGGCTGGGCGGACAATCGGCCTTCGAGAAGACGGTGAAGGACAACATGCTCCATGTGCTGCAACAGGCGAACGTGCAGGACGGTGGCTTCCAACCGCTCTCGCCCATGCCGGACGAATACATCTATGGACTTACCACCTACTACAAGGGAGCGGCGGTGGTCCACAACCTGCGCGGCTACCTCGGCGACACGCTCTTCCGCCAAGCGATGCATGATGTGCTGATCGCGCATGCTTACTCAACCCTTGATGCTGTGGGCCTGCGTGATGCGTTGGAGGCCTCCACCGGCTACGACCTGCATCCCTTCTTCCAGGACCAGGTGTTCACGCCCGGCTTCTCCGTGTTTGTGGTCCATTCCATGTCGGCGCAGCAGAATGGCAGCTCGTGGAACGTGGACCTTTCCATCCAGCAGAAGCTGCGCGGCACCACCGCCTTCCATCATCAAGTGCCCTTGGACATCACCTTGATCGGCGCGCAGGGACAGCGACAGGAATACCGCGAGACCGTTGACGGTGAATACACCGACGTGCCACTGGTGGCGGACTTCGAGCCGAAGATGGCCGTGCTCAACGGACACAACCGCTTGAACCAGGCGCGCATGGACAATGAGATGATCCTTGTTCCCGGTGTAAGCGTCTCGGCCTTCGTTCCCCATGTGGACATGCAGCTTTACGCGGACAACCTGGTGGACAGCACGCTGTTACGCATCGAGCGCGTGTGGGCCGCACCTGACCCAACGCCCTTGAGCTGGGGCATCGACCAGATCTCCTCCACGAACTATTGGACGGTGGACGGCCTGTGGCCGGAAGGCACGCTGCTGCACGCCAAGGTGAGCTACTCCGGTCATCTGGCAACCGACCTCGACAACGACCTCTTCGGCACCACCGAGGACGGCGCGCTGCTCGTCTACCGCACCGACCCTTCGATGCCGTGGGAGATCTACGCGGATCAGACCCTGCACGCGAACAGCCTCACCAATGGCGTGGGCACCATCGACATCGATGTGCTGCGCAAGGGCCAGTATGCCTTTGCGAAGGGCTTCGGCGTGGCGGGCATCGCTTCCCAACAAGCCGATGTGAACCGCTTGGCGCTCTTCCCGGTGCCTGCCCGGGACAAGCTCACGGTACGCGGCGCATTTGCATCCAACAACAGCGTGCGCCTCGATGTCTTCGGCACCGATGGAAGGATGGTCCTGCGTGCCGTGCGCAGTGTGGACGGCAACTCCGAAGCGGTGCTGGACATCTCGTCGTTGGCTTCCGGCAGCTACGTCCTACAGGCCCGCAGTCTCAGTGGCGCGGACTTCGGACGATCAGGCTTTCTGGTGGGGCGCTGATCGCTGGGGCGCCGATTTCCCATTTTTCGGGACTGGATCGGGGAAGCGCTTCACCGTTCCTGGGCCTTTGGCATTCAGGCTTGGCCTTGGCCGTGGTGTGGCATGATCTCCGCTGCGGTCGCGCAAAGCACTCCCATGGCAGCCCGTCGACCTACCACGAGTTCCTTCATGGCGGACCTGTTCCAACTGTTGAATTTCAGCCGCTCCGGATATGAGATCGCATATGACCGTGCGTTGGATCCGCGCTTCCGGGACCTCTTTGGAGCCTTGGCCAGTGGGCGCGTGCTGATGTTGGCCGATCTGGAGCGGGCCGCGAAGGCCCCTCGCTTCCGAGCGATCCCCGGGCTGCGGCTGGTGAAGGCATCGCTCGAACGGACCTGGTTGGATGTCCGCAATGCCTTGCAACTATTGGGAGACCGGAGTCTTTTGGCGGAATGCGCGCGCGGTGAGCGGTACATGCTCCACCTGTACGACCGCTATCTCGGAATGCCCGACGTCGACCAGACCACTGCTGAGGTGTTGGAGCGGCACAGGTCCATCCTGAACGCCAACCTTGAGGACATCGATCTTCTGCGCCACACCTCCGGTTCACTGGCCTGACCGCGACTTCCCGGCCGATGCTCGCGGGTGGAAGCGCATGATGTTGCTGCGCAGATACTCGCGGTCCAAGTGCGTGTAGATCTCGGTGGTGGTGATGCTCGCGTGTCCCAACATCTCCTGCACCGCGCGAAGGTCAGCGCCTCCCTCCACGAGATGTGTGGCGAAGGAATGCCGGAAGGTGTGCGGGCTGATCACCTTGGTGATGCCGGCCTTCAGGGCCAATGCTTTCACCAGTTTGAGGACCCACACGCGGGATAGTTGCCCGCCGCGCCCATTCAGGAAAAGGATGTCCTCCGCCTCCTTCTTGACGGGCAGATGCGTGCGTTCGCTGGAGCGGTAGATGGCGATCTGCTTCAATGCTTCGGGGCTGATCGGCACCAGCCGCTCCTTGTCGCCTTTGCCGATCACACGAATGAATCCTTCGTCCCCATGCACCCGGCTGATCTGCAATCCGCAGAGTTCACTTACGCGGAGGCCGCAGCCATAAAGCGTTTCCAGCATCGCCCGGTCGCGGTGCGCAGCGGGCCTGCTCATGTCGATCGCCGCCACCATCGCATCGATCTCCTCCACACTGAGGAAGGTGGGCAGATAGCGGCCCGTGCGCGGGCTTTCCAGCAGTTCCGTCGGGTCTTCGGTGATCACCTTCTCGATCCGCAAACCCTTGAAGAATCCGCGGACTGCGCTCACCAGCCGCGCTTGACTCGAGGCCATCAGCCCCGCCTTGCCGGTCTGTGTGATGAAGGCCTGAAGATCATCGAGCTCCAGTTTGTCCGGCGTGATGGGAGGGGAGTGCTCGAGTGCGAAGTCGCGCAGTTTGCCCACGTCGCGCAGGTAGGCATCCACCGTGCGGTCGCTCAATGCGCGCTCCAGTTTCAGGTGGACCCTGAAGTCCGTCATGGCCTCTTTCCACTCCACGTCCCAAAGGTGCGGTGGATGATCGCAGCGCCGATCGCCTGCAATGCGCACTTTTGCGCATCGCCATGCACATCCGCATCATCAACGGTCCCAATCTCGACATGCTCGGCACGCGCGAGCCGGACATCTATGGCCCGCGCACCTTCGCCGACTACCTCCTCGAACTGCGCGTGGTCTTCACCGGCGTGGACCTGAGTGTTTTCCAAAGCAACATCGAAGGCGAGCTGATCGATGCGCTGCGCGCCGCGAACGACGGTTGCGATGGCGTGGTGCTGAACGCGGCGGGCTATACGCATACCAGTGTCGCGCTGCGCGATACGATCGCCTGGCTGAAGGTGCCGGTGGTGGAGGTGCACATCAGCAACATCCACGCGCGGGAGGAATTCCGCCAGGTCTCGCTGACGGCAGCGAAGTGCGCGGGCTGCATCACCGGCTTCGGGCTGGACGGCTACCGCTTGGCCATCGATCACCTCCTGCGGCGCGGCGGCTGATCGAAGTGCTTCGGGTCGAGGTCGCTGAACTTCCGCCAACCGAGGATGTAGCGGTCGTAGGCAATGCTGCGGTGGTACATCCCGGTGAGGTCGGTGTTCACGTCCAATAGTGCGAGGCGTTTCCGCTCGCGGATCAATCGCGGCAGCCAGCGCAGGAAGTGCCGATGCGCACGACCCACCTCCCAAGTGTGCTCCGAGTGCCCTTCCAACAGGAACTTGATCCCGGCGAAGAAGTCGAGTGTGAAGCGGTGGAAGATGCGCGCATAGATCCAGCGGGAGCGCAAATTCTTTGTGAGCACCGCAAGGCTGTTGCGGAAATTGAGGTAGGTCTTGCGCGGGTTGTCATAGCCCAATGCGCCCCCGCCCACGTGGTATACCGCCACATCACCGGTGTAGCCGATGCGCCACCCGATCCGGCGCAAGCGCCAGCAGAGATCGATCTCCTCCATGTGCGCGAAGAGCGCGGAGTCGAAGCCGCCCACTGCGTTGAAGGCCTCTGCGCGGATCATCAGGCAGGCGCCGGTGGCCCAGAAGACATCGCGGTCGTTGTCGTACTGGCCCAGGTCCTCCTCGGTGAGTTCGAAGATGCGCCCGCGGCAGAAAGGATAGCCGTTGCGGTCGATGAAGCCTCCGGCCGCCCCGGCATGTTCAAAGCGTTCCTTGGCGGCTTGGGCCAGCATCTTCGGTTGGCAGGCGGCCATGTTCGGTCGTTCCTCCAAGTGGCCCCGGAGCAGCTTCACCCAACCGGGCGTCACCTCCACATCGGAGTTCAGCAACACATAGTAAGTAGCGTCCACCTGCGCCAATGCGGCGTTATATCCGCCGGCGAAGCCGAGGTTCTCCGGCATGGCGATCACCTCCACGCCGGGCAGTTCCGCGCGCACCCAGGCCACTGAATCATCCGTGCTGCCGTTGTCCGCCAGGATCACACGCGCGTCGTTCTTCGTCATCTCCCATACGCCGGGAAGGAAGCGCTCCAGCCAATGCTGGCCGTTCCAGTTCAGTATGACGACGGCGGTGTCCATATCCCTTGTGGAAGGGCGGTAAAAATGGGGAACAACGGCTTGGCCGCGCTCCGCGATCACATCGTTTCGGAATATTCCGCCGTCAGCGCGGGCTGTCGTAGTTGTTCTGCACCTCCTCCCGCTGTTGCCCGCCGTCGGCGCTGCCGGGCGCGATCTGGTCCAGCCAGTTCGGGTTGTTCAACTCGCCCGGCACGTCCGAGGTCAGGATGGTCCAGCAGGTGGTGGAACGTTCCTGCTGGGTGAAGACGAAGCGGCGGTCGCTGTATTTCCCCGCGCGGTAGTAGTGCCAGATCATATAGGGCGTTACGCCCACCTCGTTGGCGCGGTCCACCACGGTGTTGGGTGCGCCATAGCGGAGGAAGACGTAGCCTTGGTCGCTCTGGTAGCCGCGCATATTGCGGCATCCGAATTTCCGGTTCACGTATTCCACCACGCCTTGGTACTTTTTCCAGGCCGCCTCGGGGTCTTCCGGCGATCGGTTGTACCAGAAGGTATACAGGTACTGGCGCATCACGTCAGGTTTCCGCTCCTTCCATTGGTCGTCGATGATCTTGCGCTCCATGTCGCTGGCGATGGGGCGCAGGCAGCTGAGATCCTCCGCCAGCGTGTCCGGATCGGTGATGGCATCGGTGAAGTTCGGTCCCAGCTCACCCGGTTTCAGGGCGCTGATGTCGTAGGTGATGGCATTGTAGCGCTGGAAGAACTGTTCCCGCCGCGCCACCACGGAATCGTTGCGGTCGTGCAGCTCGAGTGCGAGGAGGTAGTTGCCGGAGGGCAGTCTGTCGATCCCGAATTCCAGGCCGATGGGGACCACGGCACCCGCCTTCATCCGTTGCATATGGCGGAAGGCTCCTTCCACTTTTCTCGTCTCGAAATTCTCGATCTCGGCGATGGCGATGAAGGCCCCGTCCTTCCCGAATTGGTCCACGGTGCCGTAGGCTTCCGCATAGAAGCCCAACTTGTTCGCCTCCGGAGGGAAGTAGGTGCCGGGGAAGGGGATCTCCGTTGTGTCGTTGCCCACCTTGGAGGCCATGGTGAATTCGATATCCGATAACGATGCGCCGACGGGCCGGGCCGGCACCACCAGCGGACTGTTCATGTAGATCTTGGCGGTGTCGCCGCTGTTCACATCCTTCATCTCGATCGTGAGCGAATACGCGCCCGGCTGCAACAGGAAGCGCTCCTGATGGATGAAGTCCCCGTCCAGAGTGTCGGCCCGCTCGGGAGAGAGGATCAAGGTCTTCCGGAAGTCCACGATCGAATCTCCCTGCTCGATCAAGGTCAACGCCTGCACTTTGGCTTGGCGGAAGCCGCGTTCGTCGGTGTTCCACGTCGTGGTATTGCCGAGCACGGTGATGTTCACATCCACGCGCTCTCCCTTGTCCGGCACATGGAATCGCTTGGCCTCCACAATGGCATCGAGCCGCGTTTGTGCCAGGAGTGCGGAGGGCGCCAGCAGCGCGGCGAGGAGAAAGGGGTAGCACTTGCTCATGCTTCAAAGTTAACCGCGCCCCCGGCGCGGCCATGACCGATGCTGGACCCGGCGCCACCGTTGCCGCATCAGACGGGGCCCATCAGGAACCCGGCGCGATAGGCGTTCTGCAGTTGAGTGATGCGGTCCTTTCGGTTAAAGCACCAGGCCCGCACCGCGTCGAAGTTGTCGGCATGCACCAGTGTCACGATGCTGTCTTGTTCAAGCGTGGCATCGATCAAGCGCAGGAGCACCCATCGTCCGAGTTCCGCCTCGCGTTCCAAGCGGCTGCCATCATGAATTGGGCGACGAAGCAGCACCGCGCGTGAGGCATATTGCCAAGAGAAAGCACCGACGTAGCGTGCCTTTGCGAAGAAACTTCGGCCGAAGCGCTCCGCCTGCGGAAGATGTCCGACCTCGTGCGCGAGCAGCAACAACCACTTCCAGGTGGAATGCAAACTGCCGTCGCCGTGGCCTTTCGGATCGTACCAGATGCGCGTGAACCAGATCGTGCGGCCCACGGTGATCGCGCCGCCGCGAGCGTAAGGATACCAAGGCGCGCGCAACCAATTCGTTCGCGATGGTCTGATGCGCGCCGCGCGAAGCAGATCGATCTCCACGCCACTCACCGCATGTAATAGGACGATCGCGGCTTCTGTCAGCGAGCCATCGGGGCGCACGGGACCGGCGTGCTCCATGCGATGATCAGATCAGCTTGATGCCATACAATTTACACAGCCAACTCAGGTGACCGATGTGCCCGCCTTCGTGCCGGATCGCATGGGTGATCAAATCGCGGACCGTGGTGCCGATGGGGAGCTTGGTGGGGTTGGGCGCGTTCAATTGCTCCTCGCTCAACGAGGCGATGTGCGTGATGGCCTTTGGATGCACGGCCTTGAAGGTTTCCAATATCTCGTCATAAGGTGGACATTCTTCCGGCGGCAGTCCAGCGGCGCCCAAGGTGAAATGTTTCGCCCACCAGAACTTCTCGAAAGGCCCGCCGGTCGCGGAGAGCAGAAGGCCGTTTTCCGCAGTGGCGAGGTGCGCCACCAGCCAGAACATCGTGTTCAACTCCTTGCCCTCGCAGACAAAGCGCCGGTGCGGGTCTTGGCCCTTCAGCGCCCTGAGGTGGAACAGGGTCCACTCGCGCGTGCGGTCCATCACGTGGCTAAGTACTTGGGCTTCGGTGGGCATGGGGGAGCAGTGATGTGGCAAAGGAAGTGGATATGGCATACTTCAGGACAAGGCAGGGTCGGCATGAGAATGAAAACCTACGCGGGAAACGGGATCATGACGATGTTTGTGTTCAACGCGACCGCACACATGGCCCATCCTGTATTCGGCATATCTCTATTTGTCGCTTGCGGTCTGATTGCATGCAATACTCCCGTCGATAAGACATCTGCGTATTGGGCTTATCGCGGTCACGTGGATAGGTATGATGTGCTGACCTCCGAAACAAGAAAGGTCTATGACACATCCTCTGTGTTCCAAAGGGAGATCTCCGATTCGACGGACGCCCTTATCGGCTACGTGGAAAGGATGGAAAATGCCTTGCTTGATTCGGTTGACCAACCAGATATCCGGAAATGGGATCGAGATGCAGCCCCACCCATGGATAAGTTGCTCGAGTACAAGGTGACCACGGAGGTATTGATCGGCAAGGAACCAGCGAAGCCGAAGTTGGGGCCGCTTTCTGCCGAGGCATTGGCGAAACTGATCGATCGGCATGTTCGATTACTCTCGCAGATCTCGGGTATGGAGAAAGGTTTCTTTACCGGGCTGCCCGAGACGGGTAATATTCATTCGTTCGGAACCCTGGATCGATGGTCGAACGTTACCTTCTACCACCTGCCCTTGATCCATGCATTGGATGAGTTGAACGCAGTCAAGATCGCTCTAAGGCAAGTGGAATTGCAGTTGTTCATCATGCAGTCATCTGGGATTGTGCCCCTTATTAGTCCGCTGATCCTGTAGGTCCTGTGATCCTGTAGAAGATCAAGTCCAACGCGGCTCCTATTCCGCTGGTACTTTCGCCGCATGTCCGGCAGCATCTTCGGTAAAGCCTTTCAACTCGTCAGCTTCGGCGAAAGCCACGGTGCGGCCATCGGTGGCGTGGTGGAAGGCTGCCCCGCCGGGCTGAAGCTCGACGTGGAAGCAGTGCAACGTGAGTTGGACCGTCGCCGACCCGGAAGCACGCCATTGGGTACAGCGCGCAAAGAGGAGGACAAGGTGGAATTCCTCAGCAGCATCATGGACGGCGTGACGCTTGGGACGCCCATCGGCTTCATCATCCGCAATAGCGATGCGAAGTCCGGCGACTACGACCATTTGAAGGATGCCTATCGTCCCGGTCATGCGGACCTTACTTGGGAACAGAAGTTCGGCGTGCGTGACCATCGTGGCGGCGGTAGGGCCAGCGCGCGGGAGACCGCGGTGCGTGTGGCCGCAGGTGCGATCGCGCGACAACTCTTGAACACAGCGGGCATTAGCGTGCATGGCTGGGTGAGCCAAGTGGGTGAGGTGCGATTGATTAAGCCGTATGCCGAACTGGCAATGGAGTATGTGTACAGGAGCGAGGTACGCTGCCCTGATCCGGAGACCGCGCAACGCATGACGAACTTGATCGAGCAAGTGCGCAGCGAGGGCGATACGCTGGGCGGCCGCATCTCCTGCGTGGCGCGCGGCGTTCCTGCGGGACTGGGTGAACCGGTATTCGACAAGCTGCACGCGGACCTCGGCAAGGCCATGCTCAGCATCAACGCCGTGAAGGGCGTGCAATTCGGCAGCGGCTTCGACGCCATCGCGTTGCGCGGATCGCAGCATAACGATGCATACGTGGCCAAGGGCGGAACGATCGGCACCGTCACCAATCGCAGCGGCGGCGTGCAGGGCGGCATCAGCAATGGCGAGGACATCCTGTTCGACATCGCCTTCAAGCCGGTGAGCACCTTGATGCGCGAGCAGAACAGCGTGGACCGGGAAGGGAAGGAGGTCGTGCTCGAAGGGAAAGGAAGACATGATCCCTGCGTGGTGCCGCGCGCCGTGCCCATCGTGGAGGCCATGGCCTGCCTAGTACTGGCGGACCATCTGCTGCGGCAGCGGCTGGCGCGGGTGTGAACTGTCCATCACAAGGACGAAGCGCTTTCCGAAGTACGGTGGTTATCCCCTCCTACATTTGAAATATGCGCAATGCGACTCTCATCGCGGCCCTCACGATATCCTCGCTGGCATTCACCTTATCGGCGCGGTCACAGGTCTTTCGCAACCTCGACTTCAGTGACGTCTGCGACACCTGCAAGACAGGAGTTGCCTTCTGGGACCTTTCGTGGTCTGGGAACAGAACGGTGATCAAGCAAACGATCGGGGCGCAGGGCCATCCGGCGTTGATGATCGCCGATCCGAACGATGCCGTAGGCTTTGTGGAACAGCAGGTCCGGCTTCCCGTGCTTCGGACTCCACGGATCTTCAGGGTTTCTGGAAACGTGAGGACCGATAACGTGGTCGGCAAAGGCGCGGGCCTCAATGTGGCGATCCATGACAGCACCGGCACCTTGCTCGCGAATGCGGACATGGGATTCGGTTCGTTTAGTTGGTGCACGGGCACGCAGGGCCTTCGGAGGCTGGACCTGGACGTGGTATGTCCGGTGAACACTGCGCGCATCGCGCTCGGCGCAATCCTCTACGGACAAGGAACGGCGTGGTTCTCCGATTACAAAGTGACCTTGGTCCCACTCGAGGACCGCGTGCCGGGCAGCCGGGCCATCGCCTACGTGAATGCCGCCTGCGACACGATCGCGGCCCATTCGCTGCATCGCGACAGCGTTGACCTGAAAACGTTGCGCTCCGTCGCTATGCAAGTGGCCGGTCCTGACGGGGATCTCCGCGACCTGCACCTCGCCGTTCAATTCCTTCTGGCCGGTCTGAACGACCACCATTCCTTCCTGATGCGGCCCGAAGAAGTAAAGGCGTGGGAGGGGAACGGTGCGCCAACGGCGGTGGAATATGCAAGCCATCGGATCATACAGGGCTGCGGCTACATCGCGGTCCCGTCCTTTGATAGCAATGACAGCACCCTGATGGCAGCCTTCGTCGACACCATTCAGCAAGCCCTGCACCGCTTCGACGGTGCTGGCATCCGCGGCTGGATCATCGATCTGCGTGAGAACAAGGGCGGAAACATGAACCCCATGGTATGCGGCCTAGGTCCGTTATTCGATCCCGGCACTTTAGGACAATTGGTGGACGCCCAAGGAAGGGCCTCGCGGTGGGCCTATCGGGATGGCATCTATATGTGGGACGACAGGACGGCAATGACCGCGCCCCATCCGGTGCAGTTGGGCCATAAACTTCCCATCGCCGTTCTCTGGGGGCCGCATACCGGCAGTTCCGGGGAATGCACCGCCATTTCATTCATCGGCAACAGTCGCACCCGCTCCTTTGGCCAGCCTACATGGGGACTTACCACCGGCAATAGTGAATTCGATCTATCGGACGGGGCGAAGATGTTCCTTGCCTCCACCCGTATGGCAGACCGCAACGGGAATGTATTCGATGGGCCGATCGCCCCGGATGAGATCGTGGATACGCAAGCGGACAATGGAGAAGATCCTACTCTGAAAGCCGCTCTGAAGTGGATAGGGAATTAGGGTAGCATGCCGCGTCTGTGAGCGATCCGTCGCGGACAAGCGATCAGACAATCAGACGATCAGACAATCAGAAAATGGAATGCCGTTCTCCGACCAACTGCATCTATGATCGTCTTGTCGCGGCCAAGTGATCGTCTGATCATCTGATTTTCAGATCGTCGGTTCAGTCGGGCTACCTTTCCGCACCACCATTCCACCCGCATGAAACTCCCTCTGCACATCCGCATCCTCATTGGTATGGGCGCTGGCGTAGCGTGGGCGGTGCTGAGCAGCTTCATGGGCTGGAGCCGCTTCAACCTGGATTGGATCGATCCCTTCGGCTCCATCTTCATCAACCTGCTCAAGCTGATCGCCGTGCCCTTGGTGCTCTTCAGCATCATCAGCGGCGTGGCCGGCATGGGGGAGGTGAGGCGCTTGGGCGCTCTCGGGTTTCGCACGCTCGTGCTCTACCTCGTCACCACGGTGATCGCCGTTTCTATCGGGCTGTTGCTGGTGAATATGATCCAGCCCGGCAAGTGGGGCGATGACAGCAAGCGCGTGGCGAACCGCATCAACTATGAGCTGTGGGTGCAAGGGGCGGAGCAGGCGAAGGCACCCTTGGACGGCAAATGCCTGAGTTGCGATCCGGCGTATGCCGCGCTGCGCGATTCCATTGCGACGGTGCGGGGCGTGATGGTACCGAACGAATGGAGCAAGGCCGCGGCGGGATTGAAGAGTCCCACCGGCGCATCGGGCCCTTTGCAATTCCTTGTGGACCTGGTGCCGAGCAACATCTTCCGCAGCCTGAGCGAGATGTTGATGCTGCAAGTGATCGTCTTCTCCATCTTCTTCGGCGTGATGCTGCTGCTGATCAAGCCTGAGCAGGCCGCGCCGCTGAACGCTTTCATGAACGCCTGCAACGAGGTCTTCATGAAGATGGTGGATGTGGTGATGAAGGCCGCGCCATTCTTCGTCTTCGCACTGATGACAGGCGTCGTGGCACGCATGGCCGGCAACGATCCCGGAGCGGTCGCGGAACTCTTCAAAGGCCTTGCGGGCTATGCGCTCACGGTGGTCATCGGTCTGGCGATCATCGTCTTGGTGGTCTATCCGGTGATGATGAGCCTGCTGATGCGACGCAACGTCTACCGCCATTTTCTGCGCGCCATGGGGCCTGCCCAACTATTGGCCTTCAGCACGAGCAGCAGCGCCGCCACACTGCCTGCCACCATCCGCTGCGTGGAGGAGAACATCGGGGTGAGCAAGACCACTGCGAGCTTCGTGCTGCCCATCGGTGCCACCGTGAACATGGACGGCACCAGTCTCTTGCAGGCCGTGGCTGTGATCTTCCTTGCGCAACTGCACATGGTGGACCTCACTTTGGGGCAGCAACTCTCGATCGTCCTCACCGCCACCTTGGCCAGCATCGGCGCCGCCGCCATCCCCAGCGCGGGCCTGATGCTGCTCGTAGTAGTGCTCTCTTCCTTGGGCCTTGATCCCGCGTGGGTGGCCATCGTCTTCACCATCGATCGGCCTTTGGACATGCTGCGCACCGTGGTGAATATCACCGGAGATGCCGCTGTTTGCTCGGTGGTGGCGCATTCGCAGGGCGAAAAGCTCTTCACCGATCCGGAGAAACTCCGCGCCGCATGATCTTTGTGCCCGTGCGTTATAGCCGCACGGAATTTGCTGAACGTGGGCCGTCACGCCTGAAAACCTGAACCCGATCCAATGGCCAAGTGGACCAAACGCATCCTGATCACATTGGGAATTCTTATCGCACTGCTGCTGGTGGCGGCGATCCTCGTCCCGATCCTATTCAAGGACAAGATCGAGGCGGCGGTGAAGAAGCAGGTGAATGAAAGCGTGAACGCCACGGTGGAGTGGGGTGATTGGGACATCGGCATCATCCGCAGCTTCCCCAATGCGAGCGTTTCCGTAGAGAATGTGCGCGTCTGCAACAAGGCGCCCTTCGAGGGCATCTGTCTCGCGGACATCGGCGAGGTGCGCGTTACCATCGGCCTAATGAGTCTCTTCGGCGATCAGATCCAGATCCAGAATGTCGCGCTGGACAGGCCTTTCATCCATGCGAAGGTGCTGAAGGATGGCCGCGCGAATTGGGACATCACCATTCCGGACAGCACTAATGCGGAACTGCCCAAGGACACCTCCACGACGAAGTTCAATGTGGCCTTGAAGAAGTACAGCATCACCAAGGGGCACATCATCTATGACGATGAGACCTATCCGATGCTGATGGACCTGAAGGGCCTGGAGCACAGCGGCAGCGGGGATTTCACGCAGGACCTGTTCACACTCAGCACCAAGACCACCGCCGACAGCGTGACCGTGGTCTATGATGGCGTCAAGTACTTGAAGAACGTGAAGGCCGATATCACCGCCGATCTGGACATGGACATCCCGAACATGAAATTCACCTTCAAGGACGCGGATGCCAAGGTGAACCAGCTCGAGTTGGGCGTGGACGGCTGGGTCGCGATGCCGCACGATGATATCGACATGGACCTGAAGTGGAACATGAAGAAGAATGATATCGGCGCGCTGCTCTCGCTGATCCCTGCGGAATTCGCCAGCGACATGAAGGGGGTGGACATGAGCGGCAAGGCGGCCTTCAGCGGCTACGTGAAGGGCACCTACAACGAGAAGACGATGCCCGGCTTCGGCGTCACGATCAACGTGGACAACGGCCGCTTCAAGTATCCCGACCTGCCCGCGAGCGTCGACAACATCTATGTGGATTGCAACATCCAGAGCCCGCAAGGCAAGGACCTCGATGGCATGGTGGTGGACCTGAAGCGCTTCGCCCTGAAGATGGCCGGCAATCCGGTGGAGGCGCGTATGCACCTGTCCACGCCCATCAGCGATCCCAATGTGGATGCGGCATTGAAGGCCGATCTCGACCTCGCCAGCGTGAAGAAGGTGGTGCCTTTGCCGAAGGGTGATGATCTTTCCGGAAAGGTGAGCGCCGATGTGCAAATGGCCGGGCGCATGAGCGACGTGGAGGCGCAACGCTATGAGAAATTCAAGGCCGAAGGACAACTCGCGTTGAGCGGCATGACCTATAAGAGCGACTCTCTTCCTTATGCCGTGGGCATCAACAACCTCGTCTTCGACTTCAGTCCGAAGTTCCTTTCCCTCACCAGCTTCGACGGCACGGCGGGCAAGAGCGACATCCAAGCCAGCGGCCGCATGGACAACTACCTACAGTGGTGGTTGAAGGACAGCACGCTCGTCGGCACCTTCAACTTGAACAGCAACCTCTTCGATCTGAACGAGCTGATGGGGCCATCCACGGAGACCACCGCCAGCACGGAGGCCGCGCCCGCCGATACCGCTGCGATGAGCGTGATGGAGGTGCCCAAGAACGTGGACTTCACGCTGAATGCCGCCGTGAAGCAGGTGCTCTATGAAAAGATGACCTTGGCCAACGCGAAAGGCGCCTTGCACGTGCACGACGAACGCGTCGACCTGAAGAACCTCTTCTTCAATCTCTTCGACGGCAGCGTGGGCATGAACGGATCGTACGACACCAAGGACAAGGCGCATCCTAAGTTCGATCTGGCCTATGACGTGAAAGGCCTCGACATCAAGCAGACCGTGGATTACGTGGAGACCGTGCAGAAGATGGCGCCCATCGCGAAGGCCTGCACCGGCAAGTTCAACACCACCATGAGCATGAAGGGCGAACTCGATCAGCACATGTCGCCCGTGATGAATTCCTTGACGGGGCAAGGCAATGTGCAAACGAAGGACGTCACCATCGAGGGCTTCAAGCCGCTCATGGAGATCAGCAATGTGCTGAAGATGCCACGACTGGCAAAGGCTGAATTGCAGGACGTGAACTTCAGCTTCGAGTTCAAGGATGGCAAGATGTTCACCAAGCCCTTCGATGTGAAGCTGGACCGCATGACCGCGAACATTAGTGGCAGCACGGCCTTCGCGGACCAGGCCATCGATTACACCATGAAGGCGAAGGTGCCCACGGACATGTTCGGTGCAGAGGCCGGTCAATTGGTGAGCGGTCTGCTGGGCCAGATCAACCACTCGCTGGGCACCGAGGCCGCGCTACCCACAACGCTGGACCTGACGGCCAAGATCACCGGTACGGTGGACAAGCCCGTGGTGAAGCCCGTCTTCGGCAACGGCGGCAGCGATCTGAAGCAAACAGTGAAGGAGGAAGTGAAGCAACAGGTGAACGATCAGATCGACAAGGCGAAGGCCGATGCGATCGCGCAGGCCAGGGTGCAAGCGGCGAAGCTTTTGGCGGATGCGCAGAAGCAGTCTGACGACATCAAGGCCAAGGCCCGGACCGAGGCGGCCAACCTGAAGGCCCAAGGCTACAAGGCCGCGGATGATCTCGTTGCCAAGGCCAAGGACCCCATCGCCAAGATCGCCGCGAAAGCAGCTGCAGACAAAGCGAAGAAGGCCGCCGACGACCAGGAGAAGAAGGCCATTGCACAAGCGGATAAGCAGGCCGATGCCTTGGTGGACGCTGCCGGCAAGCAAGGCGAAGCGTTCATCCAAAAGGCGGAGAGCACGAATACCACCATTAAATAGACCGATCCCACAGGACGGTGAAGACGTAGAAGGTGGGATGCTCGGAGATCAGAGAAGGTTCAAACGGATGCGCGTGTCTGCGCTGCGGTTCCTCTGCGCGATGCTGTTCGCTGGAACTGCATTGCTCAACGCTCATGCCCAGGACGATCCGGGACCCTGCGACCCGCCTACGGACAAGAGGGTCCTGAAGCGGTTGGACGATGCGGAGAGCACCCACAATCCCACCGATCGGCACCAGAAACTGAAGGCCTTGTTGGATGATCAGCCCGATTGCGCCGAATGCCTCTTCCGCACCGGCGAGAGCGCCTATGAGCGTGCACAGGCGGGGGCGGGAGGCTATGCGCCCGGCATCACCTACCTCGAACGGTTGAAGGCGTTATGCCCGGAGTACCACAGCGACCTCTACTACTACCTGGGCAACATGTACTACGCGCAGGACCAGTACACCGAGGCGAACGATGCATTCCAGGCGTTCCTGAAATTCCCAACGGACGACCCGGCCAAGGTGGACAAGGACATCGACCGGAAGATCGAGGAGGTGGAGCACATCCTTCCGGAACTCGCCTTCTACACCGATTTCTACAAGGACCAACGCCCCTTGCGGCCGGAGTTGCTACCCGGCGTTGACACCCCGGCGGATGAGTACCTGCCCATGTTCTCGCCCGACAACGAACTGCTCTTCTTCACGCGCATCAGCAAGTACCAGGCGAAGGGCGATCGTTATCCACGCGACGTCGAGGAGCTCACCGAGGCCCGACGCCCTGATGTGCTGAACGACTTCGACAAGGGCGATCCGATGCCGCCGCCCTTCAACACCGGTGACAGCTACGGCGGCGTCACCATTAGCGTGAATAACAAAGAGCTCTTTGTCACGGTGTGCAAGCCCGATGCTACCGGCTACAAGAACTGCGACATCTATCGGACGCACTATCAGACGCATATGGACTTCGGCACCGGCAAGCAGGTCTATGAATGGAGTCCGTTGACCAACCTCGGACCGAATGTGAATACCGACGATGGTTGGGAAAGCCAGCCTTCATTGAGCGCCGACGGTCGGACGCTCTACTTCGCCACCATCCGGCGCGGAAGTATGGGCACGGACATCTTCAGCAGCACACGCGACGACAAGGGGGAATGGAGCAAGGCCCAACCGTTGCCGGCACCGATCAACACCGACGGCGATGAGAAGGCGCCCTTCATGCACAGCGACAGCCATACACTCTATTTCGCGGCGCGGCCGCCGAAGGATGAGAACGGCAAAGAAGACCTGAGCGCCGGGCATCGCGGCATTGGCGGCTACGACATCTTTTACAGCCGGTTGAATGCGGATGGGACATGGACGCAACCGAAGAATCTCGGCAATCCCATCAACACGCCGCAGGATGAGCACGGCCTCATCGTCAGCGCGGATGGTCGCACCGCCTACTTTGCCAGTGGTCGCTTTCACGGGGCCGGAGGGCTGGACATCTACGGATTTCCCCTGCCCCAGGAAGCCCGCCCACAGAACATCATCGTGGTGAAAGGGGATGTGAAGGATGAGGAGGGGAAGATCGTTCCGGACGCCACGGTCTCCGTGACCTACATGGATACGCGCAAGACCGAGTTACTGAAGGTGGATCCCTCCGATGGGCATTACGCCACAGTGGTGACTCTCAAGGCCGGTTCGGATGTGATCGTCACGGTGAAGAAGCCCGATAATGTGTTCGATAGCCGCGCCTTCACCATCGCCGACACCGTGCGCGGTGGCGTGGCGGACGTGGACATGAAGCTGGAGAAGATCGAGGTGGGGAAGAGCTACCGCGTGAATGATATCAAGTACGCCACGAACAGCGCGGAGATCGAAGGGGCAAGTCAATACATCCTCGACGAGCTGATCACCTTCCTCAAGGAGAATTCCACCGTTCACATCGAAGTGCAAGGGCACACGGACAATGTGGGCGACCTGCAGAGCAACTTGGCCCTGAGCCAAGACCGCGCCTTCACGGTGGTGGCCTATCTACAGGACCATGGCATCCAGGCTTCACGTCTGGTAGGGAAAGGATATGGCCCCACTGTGCCGCTCGTATCCAACGATACGGAGAGCGGTCGCGCCGAGAACCGGAGGACCGCCTTTGTCATCACCTCCCGGTAAGCCTTCCACATTCCGCTGTTGAATTTGTGGCGGTCTGGGTCTTTCGAGCCTCTGCCTCGGATTAACTTCACGGCATGATGAGAGTATTGACACTCTTGGCGGTGGTGTTTTCCTTGAATGCACAAGCACAACTGTCGCACGGTGGTGCACCGTTCGGATGGGGTGCTCCCGCCAGTCATTTCGCTCCCGTCGCCACCACCACGTTGGCGCCTATCACAGATCCCGAAGAGGAGACAGCGTTGGCCACCAATGCCAGCGGAGGGTTCCGTTTCGGCGAGCAACGCATGGTGCCGGTGGATGTTCTGGCTTATGGAAGTTGGGAGGATACTCCGGATGGCGGACGTGTCTGCCGGTACAGCTTGGTCAGCACCGGCGCAGCCATGATCAGTGTGCAGTTCGATATCTTTCAATTGCCCGTGGGCGGTAAGGTGTTCCTCTTTGACTCGGCGCGCACCACTTTCCTTGGAGCCTTTACACATGCGAATGAGCAGCCGTCGGGCGGTTTAGCGACTGCACTTATACACGGCCAGGCAGTGACGATCGAATACCAGGAACCACCGGGAGCGGGCCGCGCCCATCTGCATGTGGCCAGTATTACCCATGCTTGGTTGAACATCTTCGATCACCAAGCGGACGGTCAACGCGGATTACATCCGGGCTGGCAGAGTGCGGCTTGCCAAACAAACGTGGTCTGTCCCATAGCTGCCGATTGGCAGGACCAGAACCGGTCGGTAGTATGGTTCATGCGGCCGAGCGGTGAAGGGTGCAACGGCACCTTATTGAACAATACGGCGGAGGATGGCACCCCTTATGTGCTCATCGCCCATCATTGTTATCAGGCCAACGAAAGTAATTGGGTCTTCTATTTCAACTACCAGAGCCTCACCTGTATGGGGGATAGCGGAGAAAGCTATCAGACGTTGACCGGAGCCATGCACAAGGCGGGCACTTACTCGGGGGATTTTGACCTGATGGAACTCAACGACGTTCCCCCGGATAGCTTCAATGTGTACTATGCCGGCTGGGACCATAGCGGACTGCCGCCTCAAAGCGGGGCCTCCATCTCCAATCCCTTGGCCGATGTGAAAAAGATCGGGTTCTATGATTCACCGGCCACCACGGACACGGTCACCGTGACGAATACGCCCAGTTGGAGCGATCTATGGATAAGCGGGATCATAGAGGCCGAGGCTAGCGGAGCGCCGCTTTTTGACCAGAACAAGCGCGTGGTAGGACATATCATCGATACGGATCAAACCTGTGAGACGGTCACCACAGCGCCCACTTGGTCCGCCAAGTTCAGTGTGAATTGGAATGGGCCGACTTCCGCCACTCGACTGAGGGATTGGCTCGATCCCGCGGACACGGCGATCACCTTGAATGGTTATGATCCCAATGCGTCCGCGGCCACTTCGTTGCAAGTGCGCCTGAAGGCCATGCTTCAAGGTCCATACGATTCCGGAACAGGAATGATGAACGCTTCGCTGAATGATAGCGGCATGGTCCCATTGGCCGAGCCCTACAGCGCCTTGGGCTATTCATTCGTCGGCGACGGCCAGGGTGTAGAGACCGCCCAAAGCGTACTGGATGTCACCGGCCCGTATGAAGTGGTGGATTGGATCGTGGTGGAACTGCGCGACAAGAACAACCCTTCCGTGGTGCTCGCCTCACGCCCGGCGCTCCTGCGGCGCGATGGTAGCATTGTGGACCTTGACGGTGTAAGCAACGTGCAATTCGCGGATCAGCCGGTGGACGACTACTATGTGGCCGTGCGTCATCGGAACCATTTGGGCATCATTACGGCAACGGCCCATGCACTTTCGGACGATGTCTCGTTGTTGGACCTCTCCGACGGATCCACGGTGCTGCTCGGTGATTCCGCCACCAATGACATCGCCGGTGTCCACTGCATGTGGTCCGGGGATGTGAACATGGATGATGTGGTCCGCTACACCGGAGCGCAGAATGACCGGGACCCGATCCTTTTCCTGATCGGAGGACTTGATCCGACGCATACCGTCACAGGTTACCATCAGGAGGACATGAACATGGACGGGGTGGTGAAGTATACCGGTGCGAACAACGACCGCGACGCCATGCTTCTCAATGTGGGAGCCTTGCCCACCGGGCAACGGTCCGGCACACTTCCTTGACCCCCTTATTTCCTGTCGGCAGACCTGGCGGCGTTTCCCCGCATGCGCAGGTTCAGTGCTTCGACCAGCACACAGAAGCCCATCGCGGCATAGATGTAGTTCCTGTCGATGTGGAAACCAAGACCGTCCACGAGCAGGGCGAGGCCCACCACCGCCAAGAAGGCCAAGGCAAGCACCTTTACCGTGGCGTGCTTGTTCACGAAATTGCTGATCGTCCGCGCCGCCACAAGCATGATGACAACCGCGATCACAACGGCCAGCACCATGATGATGAGGTCGTTGCTCATTCCCACCGCTGTGATCACCGAGTCCAGGGAGAAGACAATGTCCAGGATCACGATCTGGAGCACTACGAGCGCCAATGAGGAGGCAACCTTCAGATGGCCTTCCTTTCCGTGCTTCAACTCCACTGTCCCATAGATCTCCGTGCTGGCCTTCCAGATCAGGAATAGGCCGCCGAATATCAGGACGAGGTCCTTGCCGGTGATCTCCATGGTGCCGATATGGAAGAGCGGCTCCACCAGATGCATGATGTAGCTCAAGGTCAACAACAGCAGGATCCGTGTGATCAAGGCGAAGCCCAAACCCAGTCGGCGTGCGCTGGGCTGCCGTTCCGGCGGAAGCTCCCCGCTGAGGATGCTGATCATCACGATGTTGTCGATGCCCAGCACGATCTCCAACGAAGTGAGCGTGAGCAATTGCATCCAGCCATTCGCTGTGAGCAGTACGGAGGGGTCAAGGTGCTGGAAGGGCATGGCACTGGCAGCGAAGTTACCGGCTTGGATGCGGTCCGTTGGAAAGTCGTTCGGTGAGTGGGCCACCGATGGAATAAATGCTGATGGTCACGTTCCGGTTGATCGGGTTCAGCCAATGCACCACTTTGTCCAGAAGACCTGGCTCCGCCAGTCCGACGAATTGCAAGGGTCCCAACGCCTGGGAGACATGTTCAACCCTTGCGTCAAGATCTTCGGCACCGATGAAGAGCACCACATTCGGTCGGCGTTCCGGCTCAGGCTGTTCTTCCAGAGCCTTGATGTCGGTATTGGGATCGGTAAGGACCTGCTGGCTCACATGCCATTGCCCGAGGTAGAACAGGGGCAGCATCGGCGGGTCGTGTTCCGCAGTGTCCTCGATGATGAAGCCGTGGACGTCCTTGTCGTGCAGCATCAGCATTGCTTCCACGCGCTCCCGCTTGCTGTAGCTGAAGCAGAGCGGAATGAGCAGCAGGATGTTCAGGCCCCAGGTCCATACCAACACTCCCCGCCACAGCCCTTCCCTGCGTTGCCACCATGCGCTGCCCTGTCTGAATTGCTCCCAAGCGGTGTAGCCGAGAATAAAGATCAATGGGACGATGGTCAGGATGAAGCGTTCCTGCTTGTTCGGGAAAAGGGAATGGAAGAAGAGGAAGCTGAAGGCCGGCAGCCATAGCAGCAAAGGCTTCGCACGCTTGAAGAAGCCGAAGAGCACAGCGATGGAGAACGGCGGGATGAAGACGCCCAGCAGCACCAGGATGTAGTTGTACCAAGGTTGGTTGAAGTAGGTGGTGGAGTTGGCAAGGTTGTAACGCACGTACTCGGTCATCTCCGCGAAGGGGCGATGCCAGATGAACATGTCAATGCCGCCTTGCACCAGTATGATCGGTATCACGACGCCGACACCGAACCACAGCGCTTTGCGAAGGTCCTTCATCAATAGGAAGGCGAGCCCTGCGCCGCATGCGAAGAAGATGGTCTGGAAGCGGAAGTCCACTGCCAGTCCGGCGAACATGCCGGCCACGAGGAGGTCCTTCACCGTCAATGCCGTCGCCTCTTTGCGGATCAAGCGCCACGCGGAAAGCATCAATGGTGGAATACTCACCACCTCCACGAGATTGCGCACCGAGACGAAAGGCATGAAGAAGAACAGGGCCAAGAAAAGCCCGCATCGCCAAGCGACAGCAGGGGAGGAGAGCTTCAACGCGATGCGGTATCCGACACGCACCACGATGAGGCTCCACAAGGCATGCAGCAGCCGCACCAAGATGATCTTGCATGCTGGATCGGTCAAGCCCAGCCAACCGCACAACTTGAAGAGCAGGTAATGGAACCCCGGGTACAACATCATATGCCCGGTGGGTATGGGGTTCGCTCCCTGGTTCCAAGGCAGCCAGCTGTTGTAATCGAAGTGGTCCACCCAACTTTGGGCCGCCTCGATCACCAGGAAATGGTCGTCCTGTGCGAAGTATCCACCGGAGAAGAATGCCGCCAACAACCGTGGCATCAATGCGATCATTGTGAGCCACAGCAGTGGCTGCTGTCGCATAAAGGCCCACGGATCTTTCTTCTCAAGTGCGTTCACGGGGGCAAATTAGCCATGGCGCCGTCGGCGGCCGCGATCCCGCTTCGGCTACTTTCGGCCGCCATGTCAGTTCCTCGGAACGATCTGCGGTCTTGGAGGTCAGCCTGGGCACTTCCTGCCTTCCGGTTGGCATTGCTTGTGGGCTGTATGATCGGTGCGGTGGTGGCCATCGCATTGCCGCACTTCTTCGCTTGGATCGATCTACGGCCGGGGGGCTTTCCGATCGATCCGCTTCTTTCGCACTGGGGTCCAAAGGATGTTACTGCTATCACCTTCACCGTACTCTATGGCACATTGCTGTTGGTCTTGGTCAGCGTTGTCAAACGCCCATTACGCGTGCTTCAAGGTCTGTATGCCTACATCCTGATGCTGCTCCTGCGGATGCTGGTCATGTCGGTGTTCACATTCGAGCCGCCGCCGGACATCATCCCGCTCATTGATCCCTTCACCCAGGGCTTTTATCCCGGTGGTACGCCATTCTTGAAGGATCTCTTCTTCTCCGGACATACCGCCACACTGATGCTTATGGCGTTATTGGCCGAAGGCAGAGCGGTGAAATGGATCGCGGCCTTGGCCACTGGTGCCATTGGTCTCTTGGTCTTGGTGCAGCACGTACACTGGACGGTGGACGTCCTGGCCGCAATACCCGCAGCGTGGCTGGCCTGGAAAGGCGCGGCGATATTGATGAGATGGCTGGGCCTGCCTACTTCAGCGGGAGCCGCTTGAGGTAGATGTTGCTCGCGAGGCGCTCGTTCAGCGCATCAGGAAGCCAGCCTTGCACCCTTGCGGTGATGCTGTTCAGGAGCCCCGGTACCACTTGAGCACGGCCTTTCAACATGGCGCTTACAGCGGTCTTGGCCACCGGCTCCGGTCCGGAACCGAATTTCCGTGCGAGGTCGTCCATCGCCATCATGCCCGCGCGCTCCGTGAATCCGGTGATGATACTGCCGGGGCAGATCGCGGTGACCGATACGGATGTCTTCTCAAGCTCGATTCGCAAGGACCGCGACCAGCGCAGGAGAAAGGACTTCGAGGCGCTGTAGAGTGCGAAGGTGGCCATCGCGGAATAGGCCGTCATGCTGGAAATATTCAGCACATAGGCCCGCTTGGACTTCTTCAACTGCGGCAACAGGCGATAAGTAAGGTCCACCGGAACGTCCATGTTCAGCCGCATCATCCGACGCTGGTCCTCAAGGGGCAACACATCGAAAAGTCCCCAGAGTCCTTGCCCGGCGTTGTTCACCAGACAGGTCAATGGAAGGCCGAGGGATCCCACCCATTCAACGATACGATCGACCGCATCGGGTGCGAAGAGGTCTGCTGCGAAGACCTGTGCCCGACCTCCATTCAATGCGCTGGCCTTCGCCGCCACCTTTTTCAAGGCCTCTTCGGAACGCGCCACGAGCAGCACGCCGAATCCGTGCCGGGCCAGTTCCATTGCGATGGCCTCGCCGAGTCCTTGGCTGGCTCCGGTGATCAATGCATATCCACGGTCTTCGGTCATTCTAGGGTGTTGGGCATGGCTTCATGTATGGATGCACAAGCCGCGCATCCGCGAAAAATATCCGCCTTGCTGAAGGCGGATGCTTACTTGACCAAGTGCTGGAAGCGGTGGTAGAAGGGAGTTGGACTCTTCTCCGACTTAGGTGTGTATTTCCCGGCGATGATAGGGATATACATCACGCGGCGGCGGCTGGCATCCCCGGTGAGGACGCTGCGTTCGACGCGGTGCCAGCAGCGGCCATCATGCACGGTAAGGTCGCCGGCCTTGATATCGAAGGCGACTTCGCGGGCGTCGGGTTCGTTGTCCAGGAAGTTCTTCTTCCTGAACAGCATGTTCCAGAGATTCTGCTCGTGGGTGCCGGGTAGCAGGCGCAACCCGCCGTTGCGTGGGTCTTGGTCGTCCAAGTGGATGCCCACGTTGAGCATCGGCAGGATCTTCTTTCCGAGGAAGATGTCCCGCACGCTGTCCGTGTGCCAACCCATCTGGGTGAACTTGCTTGCGTCGGTATTCACGTAATGGTTCACCACCAGACCGTCCTTCTCGTTCACGCCCAAGCGTGCCTGTGGACCTACGAAGTCCAGCAAGGTCTTGAAGCGCGGGTCCTCGAGGAACTCGGCCAACACCCGGTGTTGCTGGTTGGCGAAGGCAAAGCGCTGTACGATGCGCTTTCCGTCCACGTCATTCCCATATTTGATGGGAACGCCGTTCACCTTTTCGCGGTTAGTGTTGATCCATTCGGTCTGGACCTCTTCCATGGCACGCCAGATCTCCGCCACCGCCTCTCGGCCAATGAAGCCGGGGAAATGGATGATGCCATTCTTGGCGAAAAAGAGCTTTTGCTCTTCCGTCAGTTGATTTCCCAGCGGGGTGCTGGCGTCGATTATCCGTGCCACGGTCTGTGGATTAGTCGGGCGAAAATAGTTCATGCAACGATCGCTCGCAGTTAACCTTTCTAAAGTGTGAAAGGCAGTTATCCCCATTGGGGTGTCGGTTAGATTTGCGACCCTTTCCCCAGTGGATGAATATCGTTGTCCTTTCCCGCGGCTCGAAGCTCTATTCCACGCGTCGCCTGGTAGAGGCCGGACGTGCCCGTGGCCACTCCATTTCCGTGGTGGACCACGTGAAGTGCGACCTTGTCATAGCACGAAAAGATCCCCATGTGGTCTACAATGGTGAACCGTTGAGCCATGTGGACGCCATCATCCCGCGCATCGGAGCCAGTGTCACGTTCTACGGCACTTCCGTGGTGCGGCAGTTCGAGTCCATGAAGGTGTTCTCCACCGTCGAGAGCCAGGCCTTGGTGCGCAGCCGGGACAAGCTGCGAAGCCTGCAGATCCTCAGCCGGGCCGGCGTGGACATGCCCCGCACGGTCTTTACCAACTATAGTAAGGACGTGGCAGGTGCCGTGGACCGCATTGGCGGAGCGCCGTGCATCATCAAATTGCTCGAAGGCACGCAGGGGCTGGGCGTGGTGCTGGCGGAATCGCGCAAGGCGGCCATCGCCGTCATTGAAGCATTCAACAGTCTTAAGGCCCGGGTGATCGTGCAGGAATTCATCAAGGAGGCCCGGGGCGAGGACATTCGCGCCTTCGTTGTGGGCGGCGTTATCGTGGGTGCCATGAAACGTGTGGGCAAGGAGGGAGAATTCCGCAGCAACCTGCATCGAGGGGGCAGGGCTGAATTGATCGAGCTCTCCGAGGAGGAGCAGCGGATGGCCATCCATGCGGCCAAGGCGTTGGGCCTGCATGTGGCCGGGGTGGATATGCTACAGAGCGATCGCGGTCCGCTGATCATCGAGGTGAATGCCTCTCCCGGACTCGAAGGCATCGAACAGGCAACAGGTAAGGATATTGCCGGGGAGATCATCGCCTTCGTGGAACGGAGTGCGTAGGGGAGAAGAAGGCCGTCGCTCAGGCGATGTCGATCAACCGGTAGCGTGCTCCCTTGAATTCACGCACTTCACCAATGTTCATTGGGATAAGCGCGGCCAGTAGCGGGGACCCGGGCGATATGACCATAACATCAGTTTCCTCCACGCGGATCTTTCCCAGCGCTGCCGCGACATAGAAAAGACCTTGCTCCATTTGTACCAATGCCCCCTTTGCGAAGTGGAGATGCCGTCGATCCGGGTCTATGCCATGCAGCGTGCGTGCCAGGTCCTGAAGATTCCCCAGGGCCGTCTGTTGTTTCTCCATTTCCAACTGCGCCATCGCCCGTCCTGTCTCATGCTTGTCGCCCGCGCTGCTCTTGGTGTCACTTCGTCCCGCTTCCCTGGCCTCCTCCACGCCAGCCTCGGCATATTTGATCCGTTCGGCGAGGATGATAAGGCACTGCGCGTGCACCGCGCGTTTAAGATCGAACAGGTCCTTCATGTGACTCTCCCCGCGTATTCTTCCGCGCCACGTCCACCACGAATCGGTTATTAAGGAACTTGCGGCCGAGAAGCACCTGATACTTCATGTCGCTGCGGTCGAAGAGGCTGAATTGCGTGGGCACTGTTTGGCCGTTGAGCTTCACCGGAGTAGTGATCAGAAAGCGTTCCGTGCGCTGGCCCGTGCTGGTCTTCACCACTACACGGCTGAAACGCTTGAAGACCATCTTCGTCCGCTTCCGCCCCATGGCGAAGGTGACCACCAACTCATCATGGTCTTCGGCATTACGCAACGCGATCTTCTGATAGTGCAACGCGCTCCGGTAAGCCCCGGTATCCATCTTGGCCTGCACGCGCGCCACGCCCAGCTTTGGGAGGGCGATATATTCCAACCGACCGATCGTCACCTTGGCCTTCGCCATGGCCGAAAGATGGCCCGGTCGTGTGGAGGTCGCGAACCCGTTCAGCAGAAACTTTCACGCCTTCGCTGTTGAAACGGATCTTCCTGAAACGCCATCCGATCAGCAGTCCACTATGTGAAACCAAGAATGGGATCACCCTTGCAGACTCTCTGCTCCTCTGTGCCTCAGTGCCTCTGTGGTGTATCACCTCGGTGACTCCTTTTCTCACAGGTGCATGAACTCCTTTTTCGCGAGAAGCTCCTCCTTGGTCTCGCGGTGGTCGGGATCGTCCACGCAGCAGTCCACGGGACAAACTGCGGCGCACTGGGGCTCATCGTGAAAACCGGTGCATTCAGTGCATTTGTCCGGCACAATGAAGTAGATGTCCATGGCGACCGGAGCGTTGTTCGCATCCGCGTCGTAGCTGTTGCCAGTGGGCAGTGTTTGCGGGCCATGCAGCGCAGTGCCATCGCTGAGTTTCCACTCGGCGCCGCCTTCATAAATGGCGTTGTTCGGGCACTCCGGCTCGCACGCGCCGCAGTTGATGCATTCCTCGGTGATGATGATGGCCATATCCTATCGGTAAATTCGCGCCTTCCGCCGCCGATCCGCATCCGCGTATGGTTGTTGGCTCCGGCGGCCCAAAAGTAAACCCTGTGAGCACGCCTACTTCCTCCTTCGCAACAACTCCTTCGCTTGCAGCGCGCACGGCGGCTTTCGTTCAATTGGGGAATGCGTTGCGGCTCTTCGCTGAAGATGCTTTTTGGCCTGGCCATCGTTGTGGTCTTACCGAAGCGGAATTCATGACCTTCGGGTCTGCCATCCGCGCGGCGCGTGCGAAGAATAGCTGGTTTACCGAAGAGAATGTCCGCCATGCCGCATTGGGGATATCGCGCATGTTGGAGAAGGAGGCGATCATGAATTGGCTCTCCGCATATCCGCAGTTGGATCATGGACATGAGCCGCATACGGTCGGAATCATCATGGCGGGCAACATCCCATTCGTCGGTTTCCATGATCTGATGTGTGTGCTTCTCAGCGGGAACCGCGCCACTGTGAAGACCGCTTCCGACGATGCGGGATTAACACCGGCGTTGCTGGAACTGCTGGCGCGCTTTGCACCGGAACTGGCCGCACAAGTGATATTGACACCCGGGAAATTGGGCAAGGTGGACGCGGTGATCGCCACCGGCAGCGACAACACAGCGCGCTACTTCGAGCACTATTTCGGCCATCTGCCGCGCATCGTGCGCAAGAGCCGCACCAGCGTGGCCGTGCTCGATGGCACCGAGACCGACGGAGAACTGGCCGCGCTCGGCGAGGATGTCTTCCGCTACTTCGGCCTCGGCTGTCGCAACGTGGGCAAACTCTTCATCCCGCAAGACTTCGACCTCGACCGCTTGTTCGGCGCGCTCTTTCCGTGGAAGGAGATCATCAACCACAACAAGTACGCGAACAACTACGACTACAACAAGGCAGTGTGGCTGCTGGACCGGGTGCCGATCGTCGAGAACGGCTTTCTGATCTTGAAGGAAGACAATACCCTCAGCAGTCCGGTCGCTTCACTCTACTATGAGCGCTATGCTGAACGATCAGCGGTGGAAGCGAGGTTGAAAGAGGAGGAGCAACGGCTACAGTGCGTCGTGGGCCATGGCCATCTGCCCTTTGGCGAAGGCCAGTTCCCCGGCCCTGGAGACTATGCAGACAAGGTGGATACGCTGGCGTTCCTGGTAAAGCTCAATTATTGAGATGTTGCCTCATAGCAGCCCAAGTCCGCGCTGGAACGGAATACACCGTCCAGATCAAAGTTGGATACGTCATCATCGGGGGTGAAAGCACCCTTCCCAAAAGCAAAAACTTGAGGAGGCGAAGGATAGAGCGGCAGATGGAAGTCCCCGTTGTTCGCATCCACAAAGCCGGGTTCTTGGTTGAGGTAAATACCGGTCAGAAAATGTTCGTTGCTGGTGGACTGGTCCGTCCGGAAGAGGAAATGGTCAAAGGTGAAGTCCGGTGAGAGCTGGCTATCGAAGGACAACTGGAATTCATTGGTATTGCTGCCATAGATGATGCCGTTCCTGAAGCTGCTCGTTTCCACATCCCGCACTTGTCCCGCTCCATTGATGTCTGTGAAGGTGTTGGTGAGGATGAATGCTGGCTCCTCTCGCACATCATAGGACCAGTAATTGGCGATGGTGCTGTGGTTGAAATTGTACTGGCCGCCGCCCGTCAAGGCCACGCAGTACTGGCCGCAGTTGGCGACTAACAGATTGGTGCTTTGGATGCGGTAGTTCTCGGAGAGGATGCCCGCCGCCGAGCAGTTGCGGATGCTCACGTTGTTCAGCACCAGTTTGTTGGCACTGGTGGGCTGGTCCTGTGTATAGATCCAACTCTGTGGCTGTATACCGACCAGCGCGTTTTTGATGTCGACATGGTAGAATGTGTTGTCCGTCGGCCCGTCGTTCACCCAGATGCGGTCCCATTGGCCCGGCAGGTCCGCATATTCCGCCTCCAGCCGGTCTCCTTGGAAGATGATATGGTCCTGATCGGTGCCTTCCGCCTGAATGTGACCGCCGCGATAGATCCAAAGCCCGCCGCCACCATGGAAGTAGACCTTCACCCCGGGATCGATGATCAGCGTGCAGCAGGAATCGACCACGGCATAATTGGAAATGACGTAGGGCTTGTCGTTGGTCCAGTGTACCGTCTCGCAGATCTGGTTGCCATTTTCATCATAACCACCGGCGATGTAGCTGAAGGCCGGAAAGCCGTTGACGTGGTTCAACGGATGATCGACATCCGGGAAGAAGTGCGCGTTCTGTCCCCATGCCTGCAAGGTCACCTTCTGATCGTTGCCGTTGGTGTTGAAGAGGATGTGGTCCTCGATGATAAATGGGGTGTTCGTTCCACCTGGACCAAGCGTGGCTTCCACAAAAACATAGATGCTGTCGCCGCCCGCGATCTCCACATCACTGAAGCTTAGGCCTGAACTGCCATCCACATTGATGCGGTAGGGGGAGGGGGAACCGCCTTCGAGGGAGATGTCCACATGCACGCCCTCGCTGTTGCCGTTGTGTACGGTGAAGCGCTTGGTCACCGAACCCACGGTGGTGAAGATGGTGTCGTAGAAGACGGTGTCCTCGGAGAAGGAGAGCTTGGCCGATGGCGAATCGGTGAAGAGTTTGTCCTTGCGGCAGCCGAACAGCACTGTGGCCAATACGAGGATGAGGAGGGTCGGGCGGAGGGTCTTCAAAGCGCGCAAAGATGGGAAGCTGCGCCTATTACGGAAGGTGGGGCGGATCATTGCCTCTTTAGTAGGTCTTATAGATGGTGTTTGTGGATATCCCGGAACAGCTTACATTTGCCGCCCCGTTCAGCGAATAGTTCAAAGGACCGGGACCGAAAACAGCACACCAGCCATGAAACAGGGCATCCATCCGGACAACTACCGTCTCGTCATCTTCAAGGACATGAGCAATGACACCATGTTCCTCGGTAAGAGCTGCGCGAACACGAAGGACACCATGACGTGGGAGGACGGCAACGAATACCCACTGATCAAGCTGGATATCAGCAGCACCTCACATCCGTTCTACACCGGCAAGATGATGCTCATCGACACCGCCGGCCGCGTGGACAAGTTCAAGAAGCGCTTTGCCAAGCATGCCGAGATGAAGGGTGGCAACGAAGCTGCGAAGTAGTACTGCATCCGATACCTATTGAAGCCCTCTCCGAAAGGAGGGGGCTTTTTTCATGCACATCGGTTACTTTCGGCTTCATGCTGGCGGAACGTACCCTTGAGAAGAAGGCCTGTTTGGAATGCGGTGAACCGATCCATGGGCGCACGGACAAGAAGTTCTGTTCCGATGCTTGTCGCAACCTCTTCCACTACCGCACCAATAATGCGCCGATCAACTATGTGCGCAACGTGGTGAACACGCTGAAGCGCAATCGCAGGATCCTGAGCGAACTCAATCCGGATGGCAAGGTGAAAGTGCACCGTGACAAGCTTGTGGAGCGTGGTTATAACTTCATGTACCACACCAACATCTACCGCACGCGGGTGGGCAACGTCTACGTGTTCTGCTTCGAGCACGGCTACCTTGAACTCAGTGAGAACTGGTATGCCTTGGTGCGGCGCGACGAATACCTCGGTCGCGCGGGAGATCACTGAGGGAGGCCTAGCAACTGGCCCAGAGGATCAGGATCACCATCGCCAAGATCATTAACGCGAGCACCACGGGGCCTCCGATCTCGTTCTGTTCGGACTCCTCGGGAAAGTGTCCCTCATTCTCGTGCTCGGACATGATATTCAGTGTTTGATGGCGCGAATATAAACGGACGCGCCGATCAAGGGGCGTGGACCGTGGCTGCTCGCGCGACCGATCAATTCAGGCTGAAGGTGGGCTGGCGTAGTACCATGCGGGCGATCACATGGCTTTCGTTGGAGCGCATCCGGCGCACCATCGCGCGCACCTGCTCGTCCAACTCGGCGTCGCTCAGTGCGTTCGGGTCCTGATAGACGGAGAGGCTGTTGCGGCTCTTCAGGATGAGTGATATTTTGTAGGAGCGTGACATGGTGTTCAGCAAGAAGACGCTTGAGGACGAATGATGGATGCCTTTCGGGAGAAAGGAACGGGGAACGGTCCATTCCATCACGGGAATGGCGACTGTGGAGGTCGGCAAGGCACGGCTATATTTGCGGCCCCAAATGAGCTTCGGGGTGTAGCTCAGCCCGGTTAGAGTGCTACGTTCGGGACGTAGAGGCCGGAGGTTCGAATCCTCTCACCCCGACCAGTGATCCAGCCCTTGCGACGAATGTCGCAGGGGCTTTTTCATGCCCGGATCGCCAAGCGAAGCTTGAGCGCATCCGGGCATGAAAAAGCCCCGAGTGAGCGAAGCGAGCAGGGCTTTGAGTACTGAAGCTCCCCCCACAAGGAAGGCCCGCTTCGGGCAATCCTCTCACCTTCAGATCCGGGCATGAAAAAGCCCCGAGTGAGCGAAGCGAGCAGGGCTTTGAGTACTGAAGCTCCCCCCCACAAGGAAAGCCCGCATCGGGCAATCCTCTCACATTCAAGATGGCGCGAACGCAGCCACGGTTCCTTTCTATCGGGAACGGCCCGCTTCCTACATTCGCAGCCCTTATGCGGGAGTAGCTCAGTTGGTAGAGCATCAGCTTCCCAAGCTGAGGGTCGCGGGTCCGAATCCCGTTTCCCGCTCAAAGAGGTCGTTTCGCGAATGCGGACGGCCTCTTTTTATTTGGATGCGCCCGGTCATTCATGCGGAAGGGACCGCTCCTTTCGGAACAGCCCCTTTCAGAAGCGTCAAGATCTGCCCTTATTCGATCACGAAGCGATGGACCTCCATACCGTCCTTTCCAGTGATGCGCAGTTGGTATTCGCCGGATGAAAGACGTGAAGTATCCAGTTGGCGCACGCCCTTGCTGTCTACGCGCGCGCTTTGCAGAGTGCGTCCGGTAACGTCAAGTATGGCAAGGTCCACGGCGCCTTCAAGAGAGGAGAGGTCCACGTTGAGGAGACTGCGTGTGGGAACTGGGTAAAGTTTCACGCGGCCAGCACCTGGCACATCGGTGACCCCGACAGGGCCGATCGTGACGTCAACCTGAGTGCGGGGACCTTCGCAGCTATAGGTGGTCACGAAGATCTCCCAATCGTAGAATATCTCGAAGTAGGCTGTTGCACCGGAGCCTCCGTTGGTGGTGGAGGTGATGGCGCCCACATCTCCGAGTGGATAGGGATAGGTGCCGGAGACATCGTTGTACGTCATGCCGATGTTGTTGCCGAACATGCGCAGGCCATAGGTGCCGGGCGTGACATCCCAATTGAGGTAGATGCGTGATTCCCCGGTGGGCAAGGTGAAATTCTGCGAAGCGATAGTGTTGCCATTGGTCATGTTCACCAAGCCCACCAAGCGGGTGCCGGCCGTTGTGGCATGCACCAGCACACTGCGCAATTGGAAGGGCGCGTAGCATTCGAAAATGGGGTAGAAACTCGCGTCGCCCTCACCGCTCCAGTTCGTGCCAGGACTCTCCATGCCACCATAGAGGGAGTCCACCGATGGAATGGCGGCCTCGGCGCACCAGAAGGAGGCGGCGGAGCTCAGATAGGGCGTGGTCCAAGGGCTGCCTGTTCCGATCGCGGTCCCGGCTACGGCCGCGTCATACCAAACAATGCTGGTGCCGGTGGCGCTCAATACCGCGGTGCCAGCCACTGGAATGTTCACGTTGGCGCTGACGGGTGCGGGCGGCGTGGGCAATACATTGATGGTGATCGGGTCCGAGGTCACGTCCGGGCAGATGCCATCGACAGTCACTGTGTAGTCACCGCTTTCCGTTGGAGTGATGCTTTGTGTGGTTTCTCCTGTGCTCCAGAGATAGTTGTCCGCTGCGCTGGAGGTAAGGGTGGTCGGCGTATCCCAGCAAATGTCGGTGGGGCCGTCGGCGGTAATGACCGGTGCGATACCCGGGGTCTCGGTGACAAATACACTGGCGAATGCCGAGCAGGTGCCGCCACCGTCCACCAGCACCGTATGGTATCCGGGGGTATTCACAACGAGTTCGTCCGTGGTCGCTCCGCCGTCCCAGCTATAACTGCTGCCTCCGGCCGCGGTGAGTGTGATGGCGCCGCCGCTGGGGCACATGTTGAAATTGCCCGTGCTACTGGTGATACTGACCACGGGAGCGATGCAGGAGCCTTCCACCAAGGTCATGTCCTGGTCGGCATCAACGTTATCGTAGGTGTCCACTTGACCGCTGGGCCAATGCACCGTTAAGCTCGTCACCGTCGTATTGTTGCCCAAGCCGAAGTGGCACATGGCGGTGTTGGTAAGGCCATAACTCTCACCGGAACGTACTTCGCGGACCTGGGTGCCTAGCGCGGTGGTGAGTGTGACGCGCGCTCCGATGCCGTCGCGGTTGCTTGCCACACCATGCAGGCGCACATTCAGCCAGTGATTGCCGTTGCCATTATTCAGCCAGAGTTTGTCAGGGGTTCCGCTGTTGGGCGTTGTGTAGCCGTTGCCGTAGTTGGCCCACACGTCCATGAAACCGTCGTTGTTCAGGTCGCCGATGGCAAAACCGTGCATCACGATGGGAGAGGGGAACACATTGATCAATGGCGTAAAGGTGCCGTCACCGTTTCCATGCAGGAGGAACTGGCTACCGCCACTGATAAGGATGTCGAGGAATCCGTCGTTGTCGAAATCCTCAAAGTGGCTTTGCAGCAGGAAGCCCGTGATGTTCAGGCCGCCATCGCTGATCTCGGTATAGTGCCCGGTGCCGTCGTTCTCAAAGAGCTGCATGGCATTGTCGTGGTTCACCACCATCTGGTCCAGGTCGCCGTCGTTGTCCCAGTCGCCGAAGTCCACCGCCCAACTCTGGTGGTGGTCGGTAAGGCCGTAGGCATCGGTCTGGTCCGTGAAGTTGTTGTTGCCATCATTCACGAAGAGGCGGTTCCACCGGCGGGCATCGTTCGGGTCGTTCACGCCTTGGCGACAGTGCGCCACATACAGGTCGAGGTCGCCATCGCCATCGAAGTCCGAGAAGACACTCCCGTAGTTCCCGCTCATGTCGCCCGCAGGCATTTCGCTCACGGTGGTGAAGTCAATGTAGGCATTGGTGTTCAACACGCCCGTGCCGTTGTTGATCCAGATGATGGGCGCCGCATTGTCGTGGCAGCCGAATACATCCAGCGCACCATCGTTGTTCAGGTCGCCGATGCTGATGTTCTGCATGAACATAAAAGCATAGTCCGCCATGCCAGGCGTGAAGACACCCGGTGCGGTGATGCGCTCATAATGCTGCCCATCGCCGTTGCCGCCGGTGAAGCAGTCCTTGTGGCCATCGTTGTCCATGTCCGCTACCGCCATGCCCCATTGTTCGGCGCTGCTCAACTGTTCGATGTCGTAGCCCTTGAACGTACCGTCGGTGCTCTGATAGAGTATCTTAAGGAACTTGCTGTTCTCCAGCACGGCAATGTCGTCGCGGCCATCGTCGTTCATGTCCGTAACCGCCATGCAGTTGCCGCTGTGCGTGGCATAGGGCAGCAACTCCGGGTGCTCCGTGAAGGCGATCTGCGCGAAAAGATTCCCGGTGAGCAACAGACAGGCGGGAAGCAAAAGGAGTTGGTTGTTTCGCATAGGATCAAATGTATGTTGATCCGGGCTGTAGGAGGAGGTGATCTACGGATTAACGAGGAGCCGGGAACAAGACCGATTCGAGCGCCTTGCGTCGACGATATCAAAGCACGATGCCGCGATCCATTCCAGTGGAGAGATCTCATACCCGGTTAGCTTTGGCACCGATGGCCACCAAACACCGCCCGCTGATCCTTGTCACCAACGACGACGGCATCTTCGCGCCCGGCCTGAAGACGCTGGCCGAGGAGATGATGGCCTTCGGCGAGGTGCTGGTGGTGGCGCCGGACAAGCCGCAAAGCGCGATGGGCCATGCGATCACCATCCACAATTTCCTGCGGCTGCGCGAGGTGGAACTGATCGACGGCGTGCGCGCCTTCAGTTCAACAGGCACGCCCGTTGACTGCGTGAAGCTGGCCGTCTACCACATTATCAAAGGCCGTCCGGCATTGCTCGTGAGCGGCATCAACCACGGCAGCAATCTCAGCATCAACGTGCTCTACAGCGGCACCATGAGCGCGGCTGTGGAAGGCGCATTGGAGGGGATCCCCAGTGTGGGCTTCTCCTTGATGGACCACAGCATCGAGGCATCCTTCGACCATACACGCCCGGTGGTGCGATCGGTGACGGCCAACGTGCTGAAACATGGACTGGGCAACGGCGTCTGTCTCAATGTGAACATTCCGAAGGAACTGGACGGGCCACTGAAAGGCATCCGCGTCTGCCGCCAGGCCTTGGGCAATTGGAAGGATGCGGTAGAGACGCGCCATGATCCATCAGGTTGCGAATACCATTGGCTCAAGGGCACCTTCACCGCCGACGACAAGGGCGAGGACACCGATGTGTGGGCGACCGATCACGGCTACGCGAGCATGGTGCCCGTGCAATTCGACATGACCGCGCACCACAAGGTGGGCGTCTTCAATACCTGGGACAATGCGATCGGATAACCTGCGCTTCGGCCTGATCCTGGGCCTCATCATTCCGTTGGTCGGCCTGCTGGGTTACTCGGTCTTTGTTGTCACTGTGCTGCGGCCGGAGCTGGAGCTGGGCTTCTTCCTGAACAACATGATCTTCGGCATCCGCGGGAACATCCCGCCCATCCTGTCGCTGAGCCTGCTCTCGGACGTGGTGCTCTTCTTCTGGTTCGACCACCGCCGGATGCTGAAGGCGATGCGCGGCGTCATCGGTGCGATGCTCGTGTATGGCGTGGTGATCGTGGTGTTGCTCCTGCTATGGGGAAGAAACTTTATGTGATCGCCGGCGAGGCCAGCGGCGACCTCCACGGCGGCAACCTCGTGAAGGCGTTGTTGCGTGAGGATCCTTCGCTTTCGATCCGCGCGTGGGGCGGCGACCGTATGCGGGCCGCAGGCGCCGATGTGGTGAAGCACTACCGCGAGCTCGCTTTCATGGGTTTTACACAGGTATTACTGAACCTGCGCACGGTGCTGCGGAACATCAAGATCTGCAAAGAGGACATCGCCGAATTCAAACCGGACGGCATCATCCTGATCGACTACCCGGGCTTCAACCTGCGCATCGCGGAGTTCGCGCACGAGCGCGGCATCCCCGTGTTCTACTACATCAGTCCGCAGGTGTGGGCCTGGAAGGCGGGCCGCGTGAAGACCATCAAGCGCGTGGTGGACCGCATGTTCGTGATCCTTCCTTTCGAGAAGGACTGGTATGCGGAGCACGGCATGGAGGTGGAATTCGTTGGCCATCCCTTGTTGGATGAGATCCCCGAAGACCCGACCGAGCATCTTCCGCCGCCGGGCGAAAAGCCGCTGGTGGCGCTGCTTCCCGGGAGCCGTGTGCAGGAGATCTCGCGCATGCTGCCGGTGATGCTCAGCACGGTGAAGCATTTTCCCGATCATCGTTTCGCCATGGCCGCTGCGCCATCAGTGCCGGTTGAATTCTACAAAGAGATCATCGGCAACGCGCCGGTGGAACTGGTGTCCGATGGCACATACGCCCTGCTGCGAAAGGCGAAGGCAGCACTCGTCACCAGCGGTACCGCCACATTGGAGACGGCGCTCATCGGCACGCCCGAGGCGGTATGCTACGGCGGCGGCGCGATCAATGTTTGGCTCGCCAAACGCTTCATCAAGGTGCCTTTCATCTCCTTGGTGAACCTCATCATGGGGCGTGAAGTGGTGCGCGAACTGATCCAGTCGGAGATGGCGCCAAAGCCCATGCGCAAGGAATTGGACCGCCTGCTGAACGATGAAACGTATCGTGAGCTCATGTTGAGCGACCTGCGGCAACTGCGTGTAAAGCTCGGTGGGCCGGGGGCTTCCGCACGTGTGGCCCATGAGGTGTGCAAAAGTCTGCGGGAGCGGGCGTGAAGCCCTTGCGGTGTGCCGATAGTTTCGCCACGCGATGCGAAAGTCCTTGCTCTTGTTGGCCGTGCTGTTGTGGACCTCCGCATCCTTCGCTCAATACCGCGATATCCGCGTAGGGCTGCTCCGCGACATCACCACCCGGCAACTGCTGGTGATGGGCGATGGCGGTCCGTTGACGATCTGGGCCGATGGCAAGCAGGTGGGCTCGCTGCAGGCCGATGACGGACTGGTTCTGCATTGCACAGCGACGGGGATCACCGGGAAGTCACTGGAATTGGATGTCTCCGCCAAGGAGAGCCTCGTGTTCCGTTCGCCAATGGGGAAGGGCTTCCGCGTACGATCGACCAAGCCACGCACGTCGGAGCGGGACTATCCGGGCTCGCTGGAAGTGCGGCGGGCGAGTGGTGCTTTCCTGCTGATCGCCACGGTGCCGCTGGAGGAATATGTGGCCGGTGTGGTGCAGTCCGAAGCAGGGAAGGGGCACGACATCGAGTACTACAAACTGCAAGCTGTGAGTTGCCGCACCTACGCGCTCGCGAATGCGCGGCGCCATGCGTCGGAAGGCTTTGAGGTCTGCGATCTCACCCATTGCCAGGTCTTCAAGGGGCGCAACCTGATCGATACCATCCGACAGGCCGTGGCACTCACCCGCGACCTCGTGGTGGTGGACGCCAACATCCGCTTGATCCACGCCACCTTCCACAGCAACTGCGGTGGCGAGACGATGGATGCGCAGGACCTCTGGAGCCAGAGCGAGCCTTATCTCGTCAGCACCATGGATACCTTCTGTCTGCACTCTCCGCATGCCACATGGCGAAAGGCGGTACTGCGTTCCACGTGGCTTGCCTACCTGAAGAACAACTTCGGTGTGCCCACGGAGGACAGTGCGGTGGCGGATCGGTTCACCAATGATGTACCCGCCTGCCGCGACATCTGGCTCGCGAATGCCTGGCCGCAAGTGCCGGTGGAAAAGGTGCGCACGGACATGGGTTTCCGCTCGGCGTTCTTCAGTATGCATGCGGAAGGCGACAGCGTGATCTTCGACGGCCGCGGCTTCGGGCACGGCGTGGGCCTCTGCCAGGAAGGCGCGATGGAGATGGCGCGCGATGGTTTCTCCTACACGGACATCCTGCATCACTACTTCGCCGAGGTACATCTGGTGGACGTGAAGAACCTGGATTTCTTCCGGGACGACGGGCTGTGATCCGCAGGTGGCGGCGTTGATCACACCACAGAGGCACAGAGGAAGAGAAGGAGCCGCAGGTGGCGTCGTTGATTTTTCCGCAGATTACGCAGATGTCACAGATAGAGTACCGGAGGTGACGTCTTCGATCATTGAACCACAGATGGACGCCGATGAAGTTCCGGAGGTGACATCTTTGATCTTTCAACCGCCGAGAGCGAGGGAGGGCGCAAAGAATGCGAGGAGCCGGAGGTGGCGTATTCGGCCGCAGGCCGCATCGGTGTTCATCTGTGTTATTTGTAGATATACTTCGGAGAAAGGCATTTCATCTGTGAAATCGGCGTCATCTGCGGATAGAAACTCTGTGGACCCGGACGGTACCTTTGGACCCTTTCCCATTCACATGCGTCTCTTCCCGTACATCCTCCTCACATCCCTGTTGGCCTGCGGCAATGCTCCCAAGGACATCGCCGTTTCCGCGCAGCAGGACAAAACCCCAAGCATGAGCTTCGATCAACTCTCGGCCACGGACATCAACGGCAAGCCCTATTCAATGGCCCAGCTAAAAGGCCATAAAGTGATGGTGGTGAATACCGCCAGCGAGTGCGGATTCACTCCGCAGTACAAGCAGTTGGAGGAACTGTACGAGCGCTATAAGGACAAGGGCTTTATCATTATCGGCTTCCCCAGCAACGATTTCGGCGGACAGGAGCCGGGCGATGAGAAGACCATCGCGACCTTCTGTGAGAAGAACTACGGCGTCACCTTCCCGATGATGTCGAAGATCGAGACGAAGGGTGCCGGTCAAAGTCCCGTCTATGCATGGCTTACGCAGAAGAAGCAGAACGGTGTGCTGGACAGTGAGGTGAAATGGAACTTTCAGAAATACCTCATTGATGAGCAAGGGCACTTGGTGACGATGCTGCCCAGCGCCGAAGTGCCGTTGAGCCCCACCGTGCTGAATTGGCTGGACGGCAAGAAATGAGTGAGGCCATCGACATCCTGTGCATCACCGCGCATCCCGACGATGTGGAGATCGGCATGGGTGGCACCGTGCTGAAGCATGTCGGACTGGGCCACTCGATAGGACTGGTCGAATTGACAGCAGGGGAGCTGGGTACGCGCGGCTCGGCGGAGATCCGCAAGCAGGAAGCAACAGCAGCCGCAAAGGTGCTCGGCGTGAAATTCCGCTACCAATTGGGCCTGCGGGATGGCTTCTTTCGCATGGACGAGGAGAGTCTGTTGAAGGTCATCGTTGCGTTGCGCCGCCACCGGCCGCGCGTGGTGCTGACCAATGCCATCAGCGACCGCCATCCCGATCATGGGCGTGGCGCATCGCTCGTGGCGGAGGCTACCTTCCTCAGCGGATTGCGCCGCATCGCCACGGAACATGAGGGTACCGCGCAGGAAGCGTGGCGCCCGAAGACCGTGCTGCATTGCGTGCAGGACCGCTGGATCGACCCCGATCTGATCATCGATGTCACCGCCTTCTGGGAGCGGAAGATGGAAGCGCTGAAGTGCTTCTCCTCCCAGTTCCACGACCCGAAGAGCACCGAGCCGGTATCGCCGATCAGCGTGCCGGAGTTCCTGCCCACCCTGCAAGGCCGGGCGCTGGAGATGGGCCGCTTGGTGGGAAGCACATACGGCGAAGGCTTCACCGTGATGGGTCCACCCGCCGTTGCGGATGTAATGGAGTTGGGGTGAAATAGCGACAGACCCAACCAAAGCGTGTTGGCATACGTGTGTGGAAGAGAGGTTCTCTTTTTCTTTCACCAAATCCGTCGCCACCATCCCGCAGGCGTCGCTTCGCCCATTCTCCGCGTCTATCATTTCGGCCGCTGATTACATTGCCCTTGATATTCTTGATCCCAACCACCTGATTTGGGCTATTAGATGAAGTGTCGCTTACCCATGCGCCTCGCCGCACTATTTGCCATAACAGCTTGTGTATGGGCAGCTGGCCCCGCCTTGAAAGCCCAGCCCTATTGGGCGGAGGACATCGGTGGCGCCGGTAACGACCTTACCGCGGATGTGAAGACCGACGCGGCTGGCGACATCTACATCACAGGTGAATTCAGCGGCAACGTGACCTTCCTGGGGCAATCCTTGGCGAGTGCCGGTGGACTGGACCTTTTCGTGGCGAAACTCCATTCCGACGGCACCTTGGCGTGGGCTGTGCGTGGGGGCGGTACGGGCATCGACAGAGGGGTGAAGATCGCGTTGGGCACCAACGGTACGGTGGCCGTGGCCGGGCTTTTCAGCGGCTCCGCCGCCTTCTTCGGAACGGCATTGAATTCTGCAGGCGGCACACCGGACATGATGGTGGCCGTGCTGAATGCCACCACCGGCGCGGCGGTATGGGTGGCGCAAGGCGGCGGGTCCACCGGCACGGACCGGCCTTATGGCGTGAGCATGGGGGCCGATGGAAGCGTGGCCATCGCCGGTGAATTCATCGGAACCGCGCAATGGGGCACACAGTCGATGACCAGCACACTCGATGGTTCGGGTGTTTCCACCACGGACGTTTTCATCGTGGACTATTCCTCTACTGGCGCGGTGAACTGGGTACAACAGGGCGCAGCGGACGAAGATGCCCGCGCGATCGACGTGGCGCACGATGCCACGGGCAACGTCTACGTTACCGGCCAGTACAGTGATCAGATCACCTTCGATCAGCTCCACGCGAACAGTTTGCAGAACGCGACATTCTTGGTGAAGCTCAGCCCCAGTGGCACCGAACTCTGGTTCCGGCGCCTAGGTGGTGCAACGTTCAATTACGTGCGGGACATGCTCATCACGCCGAGCGGCCAAGTGATGATGGCGGGCGACTTGCAGGGCAACATGATCTTCTTCGGCACGACCAACACCACGGTCACCTCTTCTTCGGCATACTCATACTACCTGCTGAAAGTGGATGCCAGCGGATCGCTGGTGGGCAGTTCCACTCTGGGTTCGGGTTCATCGGTACATGTCGCTGGTATCGATCTTCGCAACGACACGGTAACGGCCCTCGGTAGCTTCAACTGCCGTTTCTCCGGTCTGGGCGATCACTACAATGGTCAAGGCCTTTTCATTGCCGTGGGAGACGAGGACCTCTTCGTGGCGCGGCATCGCTTCAGCGATCTCGGTCTCACCGACGGTCAGCAATTTGGCGGTCGGGAAGGCAAGACCCCAGGACAAGTGGCAACACTCCCGGATGGTTCGGTGATCTTCTGTGGGTCCTACGAAAATGACCTGTTCTTTCCCAGCAACCCTAATGTACCCTTCGCCGCGGACCTGCCCAACTTTGGATTCACTGGTCAGCAGGTGAGCGCGCCACATTGCGGCGATGCCTCGGCAGGCTCCTATGTGGGCAACATCAGCAATGGCGTGAATGACGGCTTTGTGGCACGTGGATATGTGAAGGGCCGCTCACCATACGACTTCTGGAACCGGGCGAATGATGATTGCCTTTTCGGAAAAGGCGGTCTCTGTATTTCACTCCAATTCGGCAGCACCTGTTTGGACAGTATCACCTATTGCGGGCCTGTGGTATTGAAGGTGAAGCCCGACTACTCATGGTCATCGATCCCCAATACCCATTATCTCGGGCCGTCGTTCACCGTCCATTGGTCCACTGGTTCCAATAGCTTGAATGTGCAGGCAAACACTACCGGCTGGATCCATGTGGACCTTACCACTACCAACGGATGCATGGTGCTGCACGATTCGGTCTACGCGACCATCCTCCCGCTGCCACCGGTGCCGTTGGTCTCCGATGATGTCCCGGTGAATACAAACAGTTCCAATCCTGCGCGCATCGATCTGTGCGAGCCGGACAGTGTGTGGCTCTGGGGGAATACCCCCGCCGGCGTCACGCATTACTGGGTGGCTTTGAATACGAATGACACGACCTTCTCGGACTCGATACATGTGGGTGAATCTGGAGGATATCGCTACTTCCTTGAAAATTCGAATGGTTGCGTCAGGGGGACCACGATGCTGGTGAACATCGCGCCTGTGATCCCCATGCCGGACCTGGACCTGATCCTTTCACTGAGCTTCCCGCAGGATACCGGCCACATCGACACCGTCAGCCTGTGTTCTCAAGAACCGCTTCAACTCGTTGATTCCACCTTCTGGTTCGTGGACGGTGATACCGCTGAATTTCCAGAGGGACTGGTGCTGATGACGCGCGTGCAGCCGTTGAATTGGAGTCTCCCGCCGGATCCCGGTCCGCAATCCGGCCAATTGGGGGTTGACTCCAGCGGATGGCGTGTCGTCGTCTTCGATGCACTGGTGACCAACGCTCCCTGCGGCGTCGACACACTCTTCTTTTCGGTGACAGATTCGATCTATGTCAATGTATATCCGCCGATACCGGTAACGGTGAACATCACCGGGGCTGTCCTGATGTGCCCGGATGATTCCCTGCTTTTACAAGCGACCTGTACGGCCTGCGATAGTATCACTTGGTCGGGGCCGGATATCCTGGAGCAGAACGGGGATGATGTTTGGATCGGAAGCGGCGGGGATTATCAGGCATATGCCATGGCCACGGACATCCATGGCTGCTTCTTCTCCGCCATCCAGACCCATACGGTGACCCAGTTGCAAGCGCCTGTACTGGTGGTGAACCCTACGGATGGTATCCTCTGTCCTGGCGGCGATGCGACACTCACCTCCAGTGTGACGGGAACCGGATACGCGTGGTTCGGACCGGGCGGGCAGCTTCCCGATACCGGGCCCAGCATCACAACAGATGTGCCCGGTGAGTACTACATGGTGCTCAGCACCTCATTGGGCTGTGATTTCGTCAGCGATCAAGTGGAGCTGACCACCTATGCGACACCCTATATGAACATATCGCCACAACCTATCCTTTGCGCCGGTCAAGGCCCCGTCACCATCCAAGTAGTGACCGCCGCTGTGGGCGGTGTGCAGTGGAGCGCGCCGCTTTCCGGCGGTGCCCTCACCCAGACGATCAGTGTGCCCGGGACCTACCAGTGCGCGGTGACCTCCTGCGGTATTGTGACCCAACTCAGCGTGACGGTAACCTCTGGTGGTGCCAATGCCGAACTCATCACTCCCGGGCCCCTGACCATCTGCCCTGGACACCCTGTGACCATCGAAGCCGTCCCGGGGCAGCCGAATTATCTATGGACCCCCGGAGGTAGCACGGCTTCCTCGGTAACCACGGATATACCGGGCGAGTATTCGGTTGTGGTCAGTGACGGTTTGGGCTGCACGGATACCTCGGCCGTGGTCCTCGTGGATTCATCATTCTACACACTGCCCATCAGCGGTATGGATGTCACGATCTGCTGGGGCCAGGACACTGCGATGATCGTCCAAGGCTCCGGCAACATCACGTGGTATCCGGGGCCGAACTTCAATGTCCCCGCGGGCACCGGCGATACGCTGCCGGTGATCCAGGCAGCGGACACCATCGTCTACCATGTGACGCAGCAGGAGGGCGCGTGCACCAGCGATCCCATCACGGTGGTACTCAATGTGACGACGACCGTAGCGCCATTCACCATCACCGGCCCCGATCATTTATGCAGCGGCGATTACCTCAGTATCTCCATGCAAAGCGACTCGGTGCTGAACCTGTATTGGAGCACGCCGACCGGCAATGCGAGCGGCAATCCCCTGGTGATCTATCCGGTCACGGCCGCGAACGGCGGGCCTTACACGGCGCATCCGAGCCAGGGCGAATGCCTCGTTGAGCCGCAGACGATCAATGTGCCGATCGACGATCCAGAGCCTTTGCCATGGCAACCTGTCGACACCCTGTGCTCGGGCGCGGAGATCGTGCTCGTCGTTCCACCGGATTACTCCAACCCCGTATGGAGCACGGGCAGCACGGACCATACGCTGCATATCGTCGATGAGGGCAGCTATGCCGTGGTGGTGGACGATCCCAACGGATGCCCATTGAGCACAGTGGTCAATGTGGATGAGGTGATCTGCGACCTGGTGATCCCCAACGTCCTCACGCCCAATGGCGACGGCTACAACGACGAGTGGATCATCCAAGGCGGATTTACGTCGGTCGCGCTCAACCTCTTTAACCGATGGGGCAACGTGGTCTTCAGCGGGAATCTGACGAAGAAGGTATTCCGTGGCCTGGACGACACGGGCAGCGAACTCACTGCAGGTGTGTATTACTATGTGCTCGACCTGGGCATGAGCAAGGGGCGCAGCAAACAGGTGTCGGGCTATATTCAGATCCTGCGCTAAGGCACAACCACGTTATTTTGCGGCCATTCAACCGGCACACGTGGAACTCGCACCCATCGCGGCAGGGGACGCCCAAGCGCTTGAACACTTGTTCAAGGCGCATTACCGCCCGCTCTGCGGATTCGCGCTGGGCTACCTGAAGGACGCGGACCAGGCCGAGGACATCGTGCAGGAATTGTTCGTGCGCCTGTGGCAGGACCGAGAGGGCCTTTCGATCACCACTTCGGTGAAGTCCTACCTCTTCACCGCCGTGCGCAACCGCTGCCTGAACGCGCTGGCCGTGAAGAAGCGGATGCGTCCGCTGGATGAGGAGGTCCACGACGCGCCTATGGGCGAGGATCGAGAAGAGGACGAGTTGACGGAACGCGCCGCGCGGGTGCAGGCCGTGATCGAAGCGCTGCCCACGGAGCGGCGGAAGATCTTCCGCATGAGCCGCAACGAGGGAATGAAGTACCACGAGATCGCGGAGCGGCTGGGCCTGTCGGTGAAGACCGTGGAGAATCAGATGGGCAAGGCACTGAAAACGCTGCGTGAAGAACTGGCGGACCTCATGCCATTGATGCTTTTATCCTGGGCGTTGTGGAATTGGATCGGAGGTGGATGGGGGTAATGGGGAAGGAGATTGTCATAACAAGGAGATCGTGAACGGAGCACCACATATCACCAGCGAACAGATCGCGGCCTACGTGTCCGGCGAGGCGGATGCCGCACTGCGCGCCGTAGTCGAGCAATGGGCCGCTGCGGATACCGCCAACGCGAAAGAGTTGGAGGCGATGCAGCACGCTTGGCAGTGGAGCGCGGATGCGTCAATACTACCTGAGGTGGATGGGGACGCGGCGTGGCAGAAGGTCCAAGCCCGCATGGAAGAAAAAACTTCCGGCGGTCGCGTGGTGCGGATGCGGCCCATGCAGCGCTTCGCCCCGTGGTTGGCGGCGGCCGCCGTGGTAGCGGGATTGTTCTTCGCGGTACGTATCCTCTTAGTGTCCGGTACGCAGGACTGGTCGGCCACCGCGCAAGTGATCCACACGGTGTTGAAGGACCGCAGCCGCGTGGTGCTCTCTCCGAATTCCGAAATGACAGCAAGCATCGGCCACAAACGCTCCATCACCCTGAAGGGACAGGCCTATTTCGAAGTGGCACGAGACACCACAAAGCCTTTCACCGTGCATGCTGAGGATGTGCTGGTGACGGTGCTCGGTACCGGTTTCGAAGTGAGTGCCTACGATACATCTGCAACGGTCCAGGTGAAGGTGCGCCATGGACATGTGCGTGTGCAAGCGAACGATGTTGAACTCGATCTTCTCGCCGGGGATGCGGCAACCTACGATCGCGCAACGCATCGTCTAACTCGCATGGCCTTGCCGTCTTCCGTGGTGTGGGGCGATCGCATCCTGCAGTTCGAGGAAGCGCCCATGTCCGAAGTGGTACAACGCTTGGAGACCCTTTACGGTGTGCGCATTGAACTCAGCAACTCCGCCATCGGCACCTGTCGCCTCACTGCGGACTTCGACAACGAATCCATCGACCGCATCCTCGGCGTGATCGCCGATACCTTCGGGATCACGGTTCAGAAGGATGCTTCGGGCCACTACACGCTCAACGGTGATGGCTGCTGATCGCCCGTGGCGCTTGGCGTTGCTGGCCGTCATTCTGCCGTGCGCGCTGCACGCGCAGACCATCCTGCAGCGCCCCGTGAAAGTGCAGGCGGACCATGTGCGCCTCTCGGAGGCCTTGGCGTTGGTCGCACGTGATGGTCATTTCAAGCTGAGCTACAACGCGGCCCTCGTGAATGGCGACAGCATTGTTTCCGTGCATGCGGACGCCAACGTGAAACACGCGTTGCAGAAGCTGGTAGGGAAGCGCATCATCCTGAAGGAAAGCGGCGAGCACATCATCCTTCTCGCTGCCGGCGCAGCGAAGGACCCGGTGATGCTGCAGGGTCAGTTGTTCAATGCCGTCGATGGCGCAGCCGTACCGCAAGCCTCGGTGTATGAGTTGCACGAGGACCGCGCGGTGCGCACCGATGCCTCGGGTGCCTTCATGCTGGAAGCTTCCGGAAGGCGCGACCCCACGCCGCTGCTCCTGGCCTGCAAGGGCTATCGCGATACCGTGGTCTATGTCGCGCGCGACGCCGATCTCACACGCTATACGTTGCGTCCCGAGGAACGCCTGGACCGCTTGGAGACGCTGTGCATGAATGAGCGTTGCGCTACGGTGGAGGAACTGGGCCTTACGCGCCTGCTGGTTCCAGCGGGGCAGATGGACCAGGCGGCGAACCTCGGCACGGGGGAAACGCGGGACTGGCAGATCTCCCTCATCCCTTCGTTCAGCTCCAACGGTGACATCGCGGGCGCGGTGGAGAACCGCTGGTCCTTCAATGTCTTCGCCGGTTATGCGCGCGGCTTGGATGGATTTGAACTGGGACTTCTGGCCAACATGGAACGCCGCGATGTGAAAGGCGCGCAGATCGCCGGCATCGCCAACCTCGTGGGCCGCGATACGCGCGGCGTGCAGATCGCAGGAGTGGTGAATCACACGCTGCACGAGATGAAAGGCGTGCAGATCGCAGGCATCGCCAACACCGTGTGGGACACGCTAACCGGCGTGCAGATCGCGGGCGGTGTGAACGTGGTGAAGGGCGGCATGTTGGGCACGCAGCTGTCCGGCGTCGGCAACCTCACCACACAAAGTTGTGATGGAGCGCAGGTCGCAGGCGGCTTCAACGTGGCGGTGAAGGATGTGCGGAAGACACAGGTGGCGGGCGTCCTCAACTATGGAAGCAACGTTACCGGCGCGCAGGTGGCGGCAGGGCTGAACGTGGTGCTGGGCGAAGTGGGCGGCGGCCAGGTGGCGGGTGCGTTGAATATCGCGCGGCAGGTCACGGGAGGTCAGGTGGCGATGGGTGTAAACTTCGCGCTGGACACCGTGCGCGGCGGACAGGTGGCGGTGCTCAACATGGCGCGTGTGGTGGAGGGCGGCCAAGTGGGCATCGTGAACATCAGCGATACCATCATCGGGCAGAGCTTCGGCTTCTTCAGTTTCGCACGGCGTGGCTATCATCGGCTGGATGCGGAGTACACGGACGTGATGCCGCTCACATTGAGCTTCCGCACCGGCACGCGCGGCTTTCACAACATCCTTTCTTGGTCACCACAATTGACACCGGATGACGGCTGGGCCTTCGGCTATGGCTTCGGTTCCGAGCCGAAGTTGAGCAAGCACAGTTCACTCAACATCGACCTCACCGCGGACCAGATGAACGAGACGCCGGAGTGGATCGACGCCGTGAACATCCTCGGTCGTTTCACGCTGGCCTACAGCTACACCTTCGGCAAGCATGTCGTGCTCTCTGCCGGACCGAGCTTCAATGTGCTCTTCAGCGATTGGCGTGATCCCGAGACGGGCGAGCACCTGAGCACCCTTCCGCCGGCCAACCTCGTGATCGACGAGACCAGCGACGACCTGGAGTTCAAGGGCTGGTTCGGCTATCGCTTTGGATTGGGCGTGCGGTTCTGAACAACTCCTCTCTACGTTGTCATTCCGGGCTGTCATTCCGGCCCGCGAGCCGGGACGGGATCGCGAAAGGGTTCAGATCTTTTTCGCGAAGAGTAGGGGTAATTGAGCGTAGCGCTGTCATAGGGGCATAAGCACCACCCCATGATCCGATCGAACCTTCATCTTTTTCTTTCCATTTTCATCATCGCCGTTTGCGGAAGCACTGCTTTCGCACAACAGGCCCCGCCACTTGCGCATAGCCAGACCGTGCGCGGCACCATCCTGGACGCGGATTCACGTCAACCCGTGATCGGCGCGGCCATCGCAGTGATCGGCAGCACGCCGCCACTTGGCGCTGTTACCGATGTGGACGGTCGCTTCACCATCGCCAACGTTCCCGTGGGCCGCATCGATCTGCGGGTTCGCGCTATCGGCTTTGAGGATGCCACGCTCAACAACATCCTCGTCACCGCCGGAAAGGAATCGGTGTTGAACATCATGCTCACCAGTTCGGTCACGCAGATGGATGCCGTCACCGTCACGGCGAAGAAGGAACGCGGTGCGGTGCGAAACGACATGGCCACCGTGAGTGCGCGGACGATCAGCGTGGAGGAGACGTCGCGCATCGCGGGCAGCATCAACGACCCGGCGCGGATGGTGAGCGCCTTTCCCGGCGTGGCGGGTGATGCCGCTGGAAACAATTCCATCGTGGCGCGCGGCAATTCGCCCACCGGCGTGCTCTGGCGGCTGGAGGGCATCGAGATCCCCAACCCGAACCACTTCAGCGATGAGGGCAGCACCGGCGGGCCGATCAACGTGCTCAACAGCGACATGTTGGACAACTCCGAGTTCTACACCGGGGCCTTCGCGCCAGAATACGGCAACGCCACGAGCGCCGTCTTCGACATGCACCTGCGCGATGGCAACGACACCAAACGCGAGTACACGCTGAAGGCCGGAGTGCTCGGCACCGATCTCACGGCGGAAGGACCGATGCCAGGTGTGAAGGGTGGTTCCTACCTCGCGAACTTCCGTTACTCCACGCTATCGCTGCTGGATCAAGCAGGCATCGTGGACTATGGTGGTGTTCCCCAATACACGGATGCTTCCTTCAAGCTGAAGCTTCCGGCCGGGCAGGCGGGCACATTCACGTTCTTCGGCCTCGGCGGTATCAGCCACATCATCGATGAGGATGATGGCGTCACCGGCGACACGATCTTCAACCGTGCCGACTTCGGCTCGCGCATGGGCGTGCTGGGCCTGGAGCATACGCGCACGCTCGGCCAGAACAGTTATGTGCACAGCAGCATTTCCCTCAGCGGCAATAGCAGCAGCACCATCTATGATGAAGCACCCATTCCCGGCGAGGATAACCTCGAACTGCGCCACCAGGACGACCTGAGCCGATGGACCACGCGCATCGCCAGCACGCTCAATGTGAAGCTCGATGCGAAGAACAAATTGCGCAGCGGCGTCATCGTTTCCTTCGATCAGTTCGGCCTCAGTTCCAACACGTGGCAGAGCGAGCAGCAAAGCATGGTGACGGACGTGGCGGAACGGGGGAATGCCGTTACGGTACAGGCTTTCACTAGTTGGAAGTGGCGCTGGAGCGAGCGTTGGAGCATGACCAGCGGTGTGCATGTGCTGCACTTCGGTCTGGACAACGCAACCAGCGTGGAGCCGCGCCTCGGCATCCGTTTCCAGCAGCGGCCTGACCAAGCATTCACGCTCGGCGCAGGTCTGCATTCACGCACTGAGACGCTGATGACCTACTACGCGGAGGTTGAAAACCCGGAAGGAGAAGCAGTGCGGCCTAATACCGATCTCGGGCTCACCAAGGCCGCGCATCTCGTGCTCGGCTACGAACGCATGCTGACCGAGGACATCCGTTTCACCCTCGAAGCCTACTACCAGCATCTCTACAATGTGCCGGTGGAGAATGACCCGAACAGTGCATTCAGCCTTGTGAATCAAGGGGAATGGTTCACGGACAAGGCCTTGGTGAATGATGGGGTGGGGCGCAACGTCGGCGTTGAGATGGCGCTGGAGAAATACTTCACGCACGGTTGGCATTTTCTGGCGACGGCAAGCTTGAGCGATGCGCGTTACAAAGCCTTGGACGGTGTATGGAGGAACTCGCGCTTCAACATGGGCACAGTGGCCAATGTTCTTTCAACGAAGGAGTGGAAGGTGGGCCGTGAGGGCAAGGACCACGTTCTCACCACAGGATTCCGCTACTCGCTGATGGGTGGCCAATACGCCACGCCGATCGATCTGCAGGCCAGCATTGCTGCGGGTGAACAGAAGGATGGTGCCGAACCGTGGAGCGTGAAAGGCGCCCCGATCCACAAGGTGGACGTGGTGTTGGCCTATCGCATCGGGCGGCCCAAGGTCAGCCATGAATTCAAACTCGATGTGCAGAACGTGCTCAACTCAAGCACCGCGGTATACTCGTACTACGATGATCGCACGGAGACCATCAAGCCGGTGCCGCAACTGGCGCTGCTGCCCGTGTTCCAGTACACGTTGCACTTCTAGGCTGCCTGAGATTCACATCACCCGCTTCAACAGACAGAGCCGATGCGTGTGACGCTTTTCCTCGGCGTTGAAAATGCCTTCCGTGTCGATGGTGTCGATGCGCACACGTCCCGAGGCATGAAGGATCCGACGCTGATCGAGGACGATGCCCACATGGATGACACGGCCTTCGTCATTGTTGAAGAAGGCGAGGTCGCCGGTGGTGGCCAACTCCACGCTTTCCACGGTCCTTCCGAGTTCGGCTTGCTGCCAAGCATCACGGGGCAGAGCGATGCCGCCGACGAGGAAGAGCATCTGCGTGAGGCCGGAGCAGTCCACGCCGAAAGGCGAGCGGCCGCCCCAGAGATAGGGTGTGTTCAACCATTGGTCCTTCACTGCCAGCATGCGCATCACGGGAGTGCCGTTGGGCTGTGCGGTGGTTTTTCCGGGGAACGCAAGGCGCTCCGCACCGATGTCGAAATGCCCGCCGGAGTATGCCGGTAGCACGGCGCCGAAGGGCATCACCATGGCACCCGCAGCAGTGGAGACATGCATGAATTGTTCGATGGAGCGGACGGGCTTTTGGTCCACGCCGTCGCGGGCGGGCTGTAGTTGCTTGTTGTCCACCCAGCCTTGGTAGTTGTCGTGATGGAAGCGCAGCAAGGTCCATTTCGGGCGATGCTCCAGCACATCCGCCGTTTCCCCGAAGAGCCATTGGCTCACCTGTTCCGCGCGGTCGTCCGGCTCGCGACGCACCGGCACGATACTCAACGGACAGATCACCTGTTCCCCTTCACTCATGCGGCGAAGGTCCGCCGACCGATCACTACCGCCGAGGGTGCGCACCGTGAGTTTTACGCCGGTCGGCGTTGACGAAAAGCGGAGAGAAGAGAAAACCGCCGATTACGCAGATGAACGCCGAAGTTCAATCACACGGAAAGGCCGATAAGCGATCCGCCGAAACCCGTCGGAGCAAGGCATTCATCTGCGTCCATCTGCGCAATCTGCGGATAAACTCAGGAGAAAGCCATCCCGATCCTCAGCGGACCGAAGGATCAGAGCATCTCGATCACCATCGCGCTGGCACCGCCGCCACCGTTGCAGATGCCGGCCGCACCGTACTTCTTGCCGTTCTGCTTCAGCGCATGCAGCAGTGTGACGATGATGCGAGCACCGCTGCAACCCAACGGATGGCCCAACGACACCGCGCCTCCGTGGATGTTCACCTTGGCGGGATCGAGTCCCAGCAGCTTCGTGTTCGCGATGCCCACCACGGAGAAAGCCTCGTTGAGTTCCACCAGATCGATGTCCTCCATCTTCAGTCCGGCCTTCTTCACCGCCACGGGTACGGCCTTGCTGGGCGATGTGGTGAACCATTCCGGAGCCTGCTCGGCATCCGCGTAGCCGATCACTTTCGCAAGCGGCTTCAGGCCGAGTGACTTCGCCTTCTCGGCGCTCATCAATACCAGTGCGGCCGCGCCGTCATTGATGGTGCTGGCGTTTCCTGCGGTCACGGAGCCTTCTTTCGTGAAGACTGGCTTCAGGCCTTTCAGCTTCTCAAAGTTCACGTTCGTGTATTCTTCATCCTCGCTCACCACGGTGTCGCCCTTGCGGCCCTTCACGGTCACGGGGATCACCTCGTCCTTGAACTTGCCCTCCTTCCAGGCCTTGGCGCTGCGGGTGTAGCTCTCGATGGCGAAGGCGTCCTGCTCCTCGCGGCTGATGTTGTTGTCCGTGGCGCAGAGATCGGCGCACACGCCCATCGCCTTTTGGTCGTAGACATTGGTGAGGCCGTCCTTGCCGATGCCGTCGATCAGCTTGCCATCGCCGAAACGATAGCCGTAGCGGGCATTCTCCACATAGTAGGGTGTGCGGCTCATGCTTTCCATGCCGCCTGCGACCACCACTTCGGCGTCGCCGAGAAGGATCTCCTGCGTGGCGATCATGATGGCCTTCATGCCACTGGCGCAGACCTTGTTCACCGTGGTGGCGGGGATCGTGTCGGGCAGTCCAGCGAATTTGGAAGCTTGGCGGGCCGGGGCCTGGCCGAGGTTCGCGGAGAGCACGCAGCCCATGATCACGTCGTTCACCTCCTCCGGCTTCACGCCTGCTTTTTCCACAGCTGCCTTGATGGCTGCGGCGCCCAGCTCGGTGGTAGGCACGGTGGAGAGGCTGCCCCCGAAGGAGCCAATAGGGGTGCGAACTGCGGAAACGATGACAACTTCACGGGCCATGGGAAATGTGATCTATTGGGCCGCAAAGGTACGAGCCGCCGTTCTGCCGGAAATACAATGACTACTTGAAGAGCTCCATCCTACCGATCTCCTTGCAGATGGGGCAGATGCGCGGATCATGCCGCTGCGCCGGGCAGTATTCCCGACCGAAGTAGATGATCTGCAGGTGAAGCACATTCCAGCTGTCCTCCGGGAACAAGCGCTTCAGGTCGGCCTCGGTGCGCTCCACGTTCTTGCCGGTGCTCAATCCCCAGCGCCAAGCGAGGCGATGAATATGCGTGTCCACCGGAAAGGCCGGCACGCCAAAGGCCTGGGACATCACCACGCTGGCCGTCTTGTGGCCCACGCCGGGCAAGGCTTCCAACTCTTCGAAGCTGTTCGGCACCTGGCCTCCGTGCTGTTCCATGATGATCTCGGAGAGGCCATGCAGTGCCTTGCTCTTCGCCGGTGAAAGCCCGCATGGCTTGATGATCTCGCGGATCTCCTCCACCTCCAGTTTCGCCATGCGCTTCGGCGTATCGGCCTTGGCGAAGAGCAGTGGCGTTATCTCGTTCACCTTCTTGTCCGTGCATTGCGCGCTGAGCACCACCGCCACGAGAAGTGTGTACGGATCGCGATGTTCCAGCGGGATCGCGGGATGCGGATAGAGCTTCGTCAAGGTCTTGCTGACGAAGGCGGCTTTCTCTTTTTTTGTCATTGGGCTGGCAAATGTGGGGAGTACCTGCACTGGAAACCGCACATGAGGTACGGCTGGATCCGCGAGTGGCCGGGTTAGGCTCAACGCCACTGACCGGTACTTTCGCCACCCATCACCACAATGTCAACGGACCACCGCATTCGACAAGCCAACTTGGGCGATCTGGAGACCATTGTCCGGCATCGCCGCATGATGTTCGCGGACATTGGCCACGGTGACCCGGAGCTGCTCAAGACCGCCGAACCGGTCTACACGGAATGGCTGCGGGAACGTTTGGAGAACGGACGCTACCAAGGATGGTTGATGATGGCAGCGGACGGAACGGTGGTGGCTGGCGTCGGTCTCTGGCTGATCGATTGGCCCAGCGGCGTGCTCGACTTGGCCCGGTTCCGGGGCTATGTATTCAACGTATATACAGATCGCTCTCACCGAAGACAGGGGTTCTCGTACCGTTTGATGCAGGTTTTGTTGGATGCCTGTGTGGCACAAGGCATAAACGTGGTGGGCCTGCATGCGAGTGCTGAAGGCAGACCTGTTTACACTGCCTTGGGATTCAAGGAGACGAACGAGATGCGGATCGTGTTGGAACCACATCGGAAGGAGTCCGGCGCGGATCCGCGATGATCTGTTGAATTGCTTCAGCTTGCGGCCCTGTAAAGCGATGTCGTTCCAGGTCTGGGCTTCCGCGCACTCGTTTTATATCGTTTTACAACGACGCGGACGATGGGAGTCGGGTTGTGGCCAGCCGGAAAGGGATTGTCTATTTGACGCCAGAAATGATCGGCATGGCCCCAGCGCCAAGTGCGCATTAGCGCACGCGCATCGGCAGTCCGGTGCGCTCGGCCACGGTCTTGGCCACGGACGCGCCTTCCGGGCTGAAGGGCCAGTTGAAGAGCACCTTAATAGGGTGGTCCTGTGAGATGCGCTTCAAGGCCTCCACCGTGAGTTCCGTGGCGATGCCACGGCCGCGATATTCCTCCAACACCAAAGCGCTGCACAGGTATACCGCGCCATACGGCCCCTTGTCCGGCGTGCGTTCGTAAAGTTCTTTCTCCGTGATCGCGCTTGTGAGGAATTGCTCCATCAAGTTCAGGGTGGTGGGGATCAAGAGGATCCAAGCCACCGGACCATTGGCATCAGTGCGTTCGGCCACGGTGGCGGGATGTAGACGGCGCAAGCGCGTCAATACATCTCCGGTAACGAACAGCTGATCGGGATCCTCGTGCGCGGCGAAGCTGTCTTCAGCCAATTGGATCAGGCGTTCGTAGTTGTTCATGGTGCGGGAACGCAAAGGTGGTGATCGCTATTGCCGGCCCACTTGATCTCGTCAGGTATTCATCTGTGTCATCGGCGTCATTCCGCTATGGCGGAACAGGTACTGTGGAAAAATACCATAGGCCACCGCCAAGCGGTCCATCCTGCTTCACCCCGGTACCACCAGCCCCAACGCCGTGTGGCTGTGGGTCCGCACCTCCTTGATCAATGCCGCATCATCCGCGAGTATGCGTCCATGCGATGGAACCATACGCTTCAGTCCTTCCTGCCATTCCTCCGCGCGTTTTGGGAAGCACTTCACCACCAGCTTCAGCATGATGGAAACCGCTGTGCTCGCCCCCGGTGAAGCGCCCAACAATGCTGCCAAGCTGCCGTCCGCGGCCGATACGAGTTCGGTGCCGAACTCCAGGATGCCGCCTTCCTTCGGATCCTTCTTGATCACCTGCACGCGCTGCCCGGCGATGGCCAGCTTCCAATCCTCCAGTTGCGCCGTGGGCATGAATTCCTTCAGCTCTTCCAAGCGTTCCTCGGGCGTGAGGCGCACCTGCTCGATGAGGTATTTGGTGAGGTCGAGGTGCTTCCAACCGGCCTGCACCATGGGCATGATGTTGTCCCATTCCAGCGAGGAGGGGAGGTCCAACCAGCTGCCGTGCTTGAGGAATTTGGTGCTGAGGCCCGCGAAGGGACCGAAGAGCAGCGCCTGTTCGTCGTCGATGGTGCGCGTGTCCAGATGCGGCACGGACATGGGCGGACTGCCGCTCTTGGCCTTGCCGTAGACCTTGGCGTGGTGCTGCTGGATGATGATGGGATTGGTGCAGCGCAGCCATTGACCGCCCACGGGAAAACCACCGTAGCCGGCCGCCTCGGGAATGCGACTCTTTTCCAGAAGCGGCAGTGCACCGCCGCCCGCGCCGATGAAGACGAACTGCGCGCGGTACTCGGTGTGCTCGCGTGTCTTCAGGTCCTTCACCGTTACGCGCCAGCGACCATCGCCCGTGCGTTCCAGGTCGCGCACTTCGTGGCTCAGGTGGATGTCCGTGTCGGGCTGCGCATCGAGGTCTTCAAAGAGCATGCGGGTAAGCGCTCCGAAGTTGACGTCCGTGCCGAGCATGGAGCGTGTGGCCGCGTAGGCTTCCGTGTCCTGCCGGTCCTTCATAAGCAGCGGCGCCCATTTACCGATCTGCTCGCGGTCCGCTGTGAACTCCATTCCGTGGAAGAGCGGGTGCGCGCTCATCGCGGCGTGGCGCTTCCGCAGAAAGTCCACGTTAGCCTCGCCCTCCACGAAACTCATGTGCGGGATGCTGTGGATGAAGCGCGCCGGATCGATCCTCTTATGCTGCGCCAGCCAGGCCCAGAACTGCTTGCTCAATTCGAACTCCTCATCCACTTCCAGCGCTTTTGAGATGTCGATGCTGCCGTCGGCCTTCTCCGGCGTGTAATTCAGCTCGCAGAGTGCGGCGTGACCGGTACCCGCGTTGTTCCAAGCATCGGAGCTTTCACCGGCGATCATGTCGAGCCGCTCGATGACATGCATCTTCAGTTTCGGGTCAAGCTCTTTCAACATCACGCCCAGGGTGGCGCTCATCACACCGGAGCCGATAAGGAGGACGTCTGTATGGATGGGAGAGGAGGACATGCTTGAAATTCTGAGGAATCGTGAGTCTTTTAGTCGGGAGTCTTGAGTCGTGTCGTCGGCTGGCCCAGTCACTTATCACTTATCACTTATCACTTATCACCAATCACCAATCACCAATCACCAATCACTCACCCTACCCACAAGATCGCCACCAGCGACATCACACTGATCAAGATCCACAGGATGATCCCGAGCACCATCGGCTTCACGCCCACGGCGCGCATGGTGGCCAAGGTGAGGCTGGCGCCGATGAGGAAGAGCGTGAGCGTGAGGCCGCGTTTTGCCGCCAGCTCAAGCCAGCCGTAGAGTTGACCGTATTGCGGGAAGTAGCTGCTGACGACCATCGCCGCGATGAAGAGGCCGATGAACCAAGGGATCTTCACCTTGCCGCCGCCCTTCATCACCAGGGCGGTGATCAGCGACAGTGGGATGATCCACAGCGCACGTTCCAACTTCACGGTGGTGGCCACTTGCAGCGCTTCATTCCCGTAGGCCGCACCCGCGCCCACCACCGAACTGGTGTCGTGGATGGCGATGGCGCACCACATGCCGAACTCGTGCTGGCTCATGTTCAGCAGATGTCCCAGCAGCGGGAAGACCAGCAGGGCCACGGAATTCAGGATGAAGACGGTGCCCAGCGCGACGGACATTTGGTTGCGGTCCGCGCGCACGATGGGCGATACTGCGGCGATGGCGCTGCCGCCGCAGATGGCGGTGCCGCTGGAGATGAGGAAGGCCGAAATGCCATCCACTTTCAGCCGCTTGGCGAGGATCCAGCCGGCAAGGAGGGTGATCGTGATGGAGAATATGGTGAACACCAGGCCGTCCTTGCCGGCGGCGATCGCGTGTTGCAGGCTCATGCCGAAACCGAGGCCCACCACGGATGCCTTCAGCAACCAACCGGTGGCCTTGTGGTTGAACTCCGCGAACGGATCGCCGATGGTGACCGACAGCACCAGGCCCAACAGCAGCGCCAGCGGCGGACTCATCGCCGGTGTAATGCAGAGCAGCATGGCAATGATGAAGACGGCCTTGCGGGCGTTCGGGCCTACGTGCAACGGCGGGCCTTTGTCTGTGGCTTCTTCGGTTGATGCGTCAGTGGTGAGGGCTTCGGTCATGTGCTGATGCGTGCCGCGAAGGTCCGTCATCCTGCAGATATCACTAATTAAAAACCTTCAATGCTTGGGAGCTTCCTCAAATTGCCTCAATACACGAAGGGGATGAAGCGCTTGGTGCGCTTGGCATAGTCCGCGAAGCCGGGATACCTGTGGCGCAGGTAGGCCTCCAGTTTGGGGATGTTGTAGAATGCGAAGAAGCAGAAGAGGAAGGTCGGGATGAGCGCCGCATACCAGTTCCGCGTGAGCACCGCATAGCCGCTCACCCACAGCAGGTCGCCGAAGTAGTTGATATGGCGCGAGTAGGCGAAGAGGCCGCTGGTGTAAAGTTTCCCTCTGTTGACGGGATCCTTCTTCCAACGGTCGCGCAACACCTCCGCCGTGGTGTTGATGCCTGAGCCGAAGAGGAAGAGCGCGATGCCGATCGCGTCGATCCCATCCAGCGGCAGGTGTGTAGGCAGCGCCAGCAGCGAAAAGCCGAGGTAGTAAAGCGCGAAGGCGAAGGGGATGTCGATGCTCTCCGCCCAAGGGATCTTGCGTTTCAGCAGGAAGAGCATCATGAAGCCGAGCCGCAGGAATGCGATGACGCTGAAGAGCAGAAGCACTGTACGACGCGGCCCGCCACGCACCGCGTTGGTGATGTGGAGATGCTTTTGAATCCACTCCCCGCCATTCAGGAAAAGCAACCAGTAGGAGAGGGTGATGAAGACCAACTCGAAGAAGATGATCACGGCCTTCTGCGGAAGGCTGGGGTTCTTCTCGCCATACATGTCCATGGGCCGAAAACTACGGAGCTATAGATCGAAGTGCTCCTTCAAACGCAGGAAGGGACGCTCGATCCAGCGGTAGGACAGCTCGGCGATCAAATACGTCAGCAAAAGGGCCAGGATGAGTTGTATCCAAGGGCTAATAGCAATGCCGGTATGACCATGGATCGCCTCGAAGAATACGGGGATCGGTTTGTGATAGAGGTAGATCCCGTAGCTGATCCGCCCGGTGTGGATCATCCATCGACGGTCCAGTAGAGCCCCCCACACACCACCGTGACCAAGCAGGCAACCGGTTACAAGTGTGATGGTCAAGAACCAAACTGAAGCGTTCAGCAATAATGGGCCAGGCAAGATCAGTGTATTCAATGCTAAGCCTGCAAGGCTCAAGGTCACCAGTAATGTCCACTTGTGGCCGATCCAAGCAAAGAAACCGTCCTCGTGCCCAAGGATCGCGATGAGTGCACCCCCGCCCAGCGTATCGAAATGGGACACGGTGAGCATGCGGACATGATCGATGTCGCAGAAGGTCTTGAAAAGAAAGCTCAATACCACCATGGCTATTACGGTGCGCAAGAGGGTTTCCCTTGAAAGGAAGAGCACCAGCCAAGGCCAAAGCAGATAGAACTGTTCCTCCACCGCCAAGGTCCATACATGATTCAGCTGCATGCTGCCAAAGCCATGTTGAAAAAACAGCAGGTTGCTAGTGTAGGTGAAATAGAACACACCTTGTCCCGGCTCCCAAGACCAGATGTGAAAGGCGTAGCGCAGAACGACGAACGCAGTCAGCAGCAGATAATAGGCCGGAAAGAGCCGGAGTATCCGCTTCGCCATGAAGTTGCGTACCAGCATCAGGCGGTTTGGAACGACAGCCTTTTGTTGCAGCAGAATGGCAGTGATCAAGAAGCCGGAAATCACGAAAAAGAGATCTACACCGATCCATCCATATTTGAAACGCCCCAAGTAGTATTCGGGTAGAAAATGATGCAGGACCACCGCTGTCGCCGCAATGGTGCGCAAGGAATCCAATTGTTCGAATTTCGGAAGGCGCGAACTCATTCAACGGTGCTCATACGAAGTGTCGAGTATATCGGTCGAAGCGGTGAGCAAGATAGGTTCCCTGGTTCTCGGAGAGGAGATGAGAAAAAAGTGCGTGTTCGCTACAGCGCTTTCCTATCTTGTCTCAGCATGGATATGAAACGGTTGAAGTTCCTGTTCCCGTTGATTGTGACGACCTGTACGATGAGCACCGGTCCCTCACGGCAGCTTCAGCACGATAAGGCCGAGGCGAGCAACCAAGGGCCATCAAAGATCGAAGGACTCGATGTGTTGAGCTATGCGATCGATACGGGATCGGACACGGTCGAATACATCAAGGTGGGAATGGACACGGTCACTGCGAAGCCGACGATCGTCTTCCTGCAAGGATCCCTGCCATCGCCTTTGATCTTCGACATGGGCAGTTTCAAACAAGTGAATTTGCCGTTCGATGCCGCTGCACTCTCCGCGCATTACAATGTGGTGGAGATCGCGATGCCGAAGACGCCTGTGATCGCAGGGCCGGAACACTTGAACGCGGACTACGACTATGTTCCCGACACGGCGAGGCCGGACGCGTACGGTCCGGCCTATCTCAATGCGAATTATTTGCAGAACTATGTCCATCGGGCAGAGTTGGTAATAGCCGATCTGGTAAAGAAGCCTTGGGTCATAAAGGACAGCTTGATCCTCATCGGACATTCGCAAGGCGCCAAGGTCGCGGCCGTCGTTGCTGCGCAGAACAAGCATATCTCGGCCGTGGCTTTGCTCGGATTCAATGCGTTTGGGCGGTATGATGAACAGGTCCGTCGCGAACGCGAAAGACTCCGGTCAGGGAAAGTGTCAGCTGCCGAGTATCAAGCCGACCTTGATTCCTTGTATCAGCGTTGGAAGGAAGTCAATGCCTCCCCGAACGAAGTTGCTGAAGGGCATCTGGAGTGGTCGTCCTTCTCGATCAACTACATCCCTTACCTGCTCAAGATCGATGTGCCGATCTTCATTGGCTATGGGACGAACGATCCAATAGCGGAGAACGACGACCTGATCCCGTTGGACTTGATCCGTCAAGGAAAGACTAACTATACCCTGAAACCTTATGTGGGGCTGGACCACAACTTCTTCGAATTGAAGGATGGCATACCCGACCGGCGGAACGGGGCACATTGGATGGATGTGATCAATGACGTTCTCTCTTGGACAAGATCGGAAAGAGGGAGGCAGTCGATTGAATAGGCTTTCAAAAGATGGATCTCGATGATGTAGTGGATGGCTGGTTGCTGTGGAGGTCACTGTTGACCGGATGTTGCCATGAGTTCGCGGTGCGGGAGTATGGCGCTACGTTCGCAGCTGCATGGATCCAGACGGCATTCCACTTCAGGAAAAGGATTACCTCTACACAGCGCTCTCCGGCCTGCCGAATGCCAGGCACGGGCTCTTCACCGCCATTCCACTTTACAAGAACGAGGTGATCGCCATCTTCCACGGAGAACGACTGTCCGCCATAGAGGCGGGTGATCGCGCTGCCAAAGGATTGGACCGCTACTTCATGGAACTTCCGGACGGGACCACCTTGAATGCGATGAGTGTGGAGGGCTTCGCCAAGTTTGCCAATGATGCGCAGGATAGTGCAGGCACCGTGTCACGCAACAATGCCCGGATCGCGCTGGATGATAGCGGTCGGGTCTGCCTTCGTGCGATGCGACGCATTCCGGCCGGGGAGGAAGTGCTATGCGGCTATGGAAAGCGCTATTGGCAGAGACACGGTTGACCATCGGCCGTGCCGCACTTGCTCGCGATCAACGAGGTTGGCGGTTGGATCGCCATCAGGTCCATACCTAGTTTTACGCGATGCTGCGTTCGCGCCTGCAACTTCTCCTTTTGCTTGCATTACCGGCGTATCAAAGCTCCGGTCAAGTGCCCGCGCCAGTGGCTGAAGAAAGCCAAGACGAAGCACATACTTCTACAGTTCTGACCGCTGGCGATCTTGCCATTTGGAGCGGCGTGGACACGCTGGATGCCAACAATGCGGAAGCGATAGCGACCCTTCGCCGTTTTTTTGAACTGAAGTTGACGTCGCCGGAGATCAGCAGCTTCTGGGTTTCCACTGACCCTGCGCCCGGCTCGCTCGCCTTCACCGATCTGGCCTACGTGGAGTATGATGAACAGGCGGCCCTGAAGTACTACCCCTCACTGATGCGCATTACACCGGTGGAGAAAGGCGACCGGATCCTTACCGTGAAGTGGGCAGCCACCGACAGCACCGGCACTGCTGCCGATGTGCGTTATGTGTTCGATTTCCTTGCTCATCGGACGGATTCAGGCATGCGTTTGGACAGGCCACTGGACCACAACACACACAACTGGCAACGGGAGGATGTCGGTGAACTGCACTACATCATTTCCCCGCTTCACCGGTTCAACAAGGAGCAAGCGCAGGAACAAGCTCGATCCGTCCAGCGTTTATCCCGCTTCTTCGATATCGATCCGTTCCCGATCATCTTCTATTCCTGCAGGGACCCGGCTGACCTCTTCCGGGCACGCGGCTTTCAGTTGCACCCACTGATGTATGCTCACGAGACCGGTGGACTTGCCGACTATGGGGATCGCGTCTTCTCCGGCAATGACAGGGATAGCTACACGCACGAAGTGGTCCACCTCTTCACCACGCACAAGTTCGGGGTGGAAAGGCCCGGTCTGCTGGACGAGGGCCTTGCAACACTACTTGCAGGCAGCAGCGGCAAGCCCTACGCTTGGCACCGCGAAAATCTGCGGCGGTTCCTCAAGGAGAACCCCGATCTCGATCCACTGGTCTACTCCAATACCCATGAGCAGTACTTCATCGACAATGACACCAACGTGCCCTATGCGATCGGGGCTGTGATCTGTGAACACGTACTCCGCAAAGCGGGGAAGGACGGCTTGTTCAACGTGATGGCCTCCGGTACCGATCCGTGGCCCGCATTGGCGGGATACGGGGTGGTGAAGTCGGAACTTGGAAAACTGGTGCGGGCGGAATTGGAGTTGCCGATGCTGGAGTTGAGTGAGTGAAGCCAGCATTGAGCACCCTCGAAAAAGACGCTCGCGTGTCGCGAGTGCTTGCGCCAGCGCTGATCCCGGAAAATAGTGGAGTGGAGTAGACTAGGGAAGCTTAATATCCCCCCATGCCCCGCCCGGCCGGCGTTCCTGCCGGATGCAGCATCTCATCCAGCGCAGCCTCGGTAGAGACCATCACCTTGCGGGCCTTGGATCCCTCGAAAGGCCCGAGGATGCCAGCGGCCTCCAACTGGTCCACGATGCGGCCGGCGCGATTGTAGCCGAGCTTCAGCTTCCGCTGGATCAGTGATGTACTGCCTTGCTGGGTCTGCACCACCACGCGCGCGGCGTCCTCGAACATGCTGTCGCGTTCGCCGTCATCCACTGCGCCGCCTTCGGCTTCGTCGGTGGGTACTTCAGGCAGGATCAAGGCATCGGGATAGCCGCGCTGGTTGCCGATGAACTCCGTGATCGCTTCCACCTCCGGGGTATCCACGAAAGCGCATTGGATCCGGATCAGGTCGTTGCCGGTGCTAAGGAGCATGTCGCCGCGACCGATGAGTTGGTCCGCTCCGCCGCTGTCGAGGATGGTGCGGCTGTCGATCTTGCTGGTGACGCGGAAGGCGATGCGCGCAGGAAAGTTGGCCTTGATGGTTCCCGTGATGATGTTGACGCTGGGACGCTGCGTCGCGATGATCAAGTGGATGCCGATGGCACGGGCCAGTTGGGCCAGGCGTGCGATGGGCGTCTCCACCTCGCGGCCGGCGGTCATGATGAGATCAGCGAACTCATCCACCACCAGTACGATATAGGGAAGGAAGCGGTGGCCGTTCTCAGGGTTCAAGCGGCGTGCGACGAACTTGGCGTTGTACTCCTTGATGTTCCGCACCTGCGCTTCCTTGAGCAACTCGTAGCGCTCGTCCATCTCGATGCACAGGCTGTTCAGCGTGGCCACCACCTTTTTTGTGTCGGTGATGATCGCTTCGCCATCGCCGGGCAGCTTGGCCAGGAAGTGCCGCTCGATCTTGTTGAAGAGGGTGAGTTCCACCTTCTTCGGATCCACCAGCACGAACTTGATCTGGCTCGGGTGCTTCTTGTACAGGAGCGACACGAGGATCGCGTTCAGTCCTACGGATTTCCCTTGGCCCGTGGCACCGGCCATCAGCAGGTGAGGCATCTTGGCCAGGTCGGTGACGAAGGTCTCGTTGCTGATGGTCTTGCCCAGCACGATAGGCAGGTCAGCGGTGCTGTTCTGGAATTTCTCGCTGGCCACCACGGCGCGCATGCTCACGATCTGCGGCTTGCTGTTTGGCACTTCGATACCGATAGTGCCCTTGCCGGGGATCGGCGCGATGATGCGGATGCCCAATGCAGCGAGGCTCAGGGCGATATCATCTTCGAGGTTCTTGATCTTGCTGATGCGCACCCCGGCCTGCGGAATGATCTCGTACAACGTCACCGTAGGTCCGATGGTCGCCTTGATCTTGTCGATCCCGATGTTGTAGTTGTTCAGCGTGGTGACGATCTTGTTCTTGTTCTCCTCCAGTTCCTCCTTCGTCACGGTGAGCTCCCCGGTGCCATAATCCTCCAGCAGATCGAGGGTAGGGGGGATGTAGCTGCTGAGGTCCAACGTGGGGTCGTACTCGCCGAACTCCTTCACTTTCGCATCCACCTCCGCCTCGGTGAGGGCCTCTTCCTGCGCGGTGACTTCAACGCTGAAGCCATTCGCTTCCTCGGTGATGTCGCTCAGGTCAGCTCCCTTGGTGGCCATCGGCTCCAACTCCAAAGGCAACGGTTCGGGCTCGTCCTTCGCCTCCGTTACCTCCATCACGTCCATTTCCTCCTTCACCTCCGGTTCCTCTTCCAATTCCGCGACCTCCGGCAATTCCACCTCCGGTGTTACCTCCTTCACGCGATTGCCGCGCACGTTGGTCCAGTCGTCGGACTCGGCTGCTACTTCTTCTTCAGTCTCTGCTTTCGGCTTCCGCTCGAACAAGGCCAATATCCAATGGAGTGAGGGATTGAATGTGTACACGCCGAAGGCTATGGCAGCGAATACGATGAGCGCGCCCGCGCCGAAGCTGCCAAGCCAACCGGTGAGGTGGCTGTTGATCGCGTAGCCGATGCCACCGCCCAGCACTTGCCATTCGCCCTTCGGAAAGAAGAAGCCCAACAATGTGGGCAGCCAGAACAGGATCATCACGCTCCAACGCAAGGCCTTTCCTGCCGGTGCAAGCCAAGTGTTCAACGTGATGCGCACACCGACGAGGAAGCTCCAGAATACAAAGACGAAGGCTGCGACACCGAACCAGACGTAGATGAATTGATGGCTGATCAGCGCGCCGAGTTTGCCCAGCCAATTTTCAGCATGCACATCCTGCTGAAAGATCTCGCCCCACGGGCGGCTCATCAGGTCCTGGTCTATGCGCCAAGTGAACAGGTAACTCGTGAAGGCCACCAGGAGATAGGCCGAAAAGAGCACGAGGAAGAGCCCGACCACCTTGTGCATGCGCTCGTCCGCGAGGAATGCGCGGAACTTGGCCAAGCGCTCGGCCAACCCCGGGGAACCACCGCTGCGTTTGCCCTTCGCAGTACTGCGTTTACCCTTGGGACGCACCTCCTCCGGTTCTGCGTCCTTGATCTTGTTCTTGCGTTCGTTGGCCAAAGGGAAAGGGATTGGTCCGCGCCGGGCGCGGGATGGCCAAAACTACCGGCACACCAAGGGCCTAACGCCTTGGTGGGTCTGCCTATTATCAACAATGGGATGTGGCCCCCGTACGATGCGTATCGGACTTGCGGGGAAGGGCGATCAATGCCCCAAGGTGCCCAGCACCTCGTCCAGTTGGCTGTACAGCACTTCCGGACTTACTACTTGATGGTCCGGCTGGACCTCGAACTTGGATGCTTTCACTTCACCAGCATGGACCGACGTGGCTTCCAGTCGCATACGGATGTTATTCTGGGTGAACTCATAGCGCATCAGCACGCCGGGAATTTCCTTGAAAGGGCCATACCAATTCGGGGTATCCATGGCGATCTGGTCGGTATACCACACCACCTTCTCGGGCATGTTCATGTCAGCATACACCAGTTCCGCCTTTTTGCAGGGATAGCCCGCGATGGTGTCGATGCCCTCGGAGAAGATCACCGTCATCGCCGCTGGGTTCTTATCGAAGGTGAGAAGGTCCCGCGGTTTCAGGATGGCAACCAGATTCTTGCCCATCATGCTCATGTGGTAGTCCACCACTTGCTCCGGGGTATTCACCACCATGCTGGTGCGGAAGATGCCCATGCCGGCACTCAGGTCCATCGATTGATGTTCCCTGTCGAAGCTTAGGACGGTCTTATCCGGAAGCATTCCGGACATGAGGCCTTCAGGGTCCATGTCGGGGAAGGTGACACCGTATTCGATCACCCCTTCACTGATGCGGCTGCTAAGCAATGTGCTGCCACAACCCGAGACCAGGAGCAGCGTGCCCAGTATGGCTGGTGGGGTGGTGGACCGCAGGAACGAGGTTCTCATGCACATTGGATTGAGGGGCTGTTACGCGATCTCGCTCGCAACGTTGCATCTTGTCTCGCCTATCGGGTGAATCGCCGTGTTAAACTGGAACGATTGCCTCTTTCGTCGATCGCCTCCACCCTCAGTTCATGTGTGCCCGGCAGGTCGGAGTGAATATCGAAGCGGTGTTCCAACTCGGCCTTCTTCGGGTCATATTCCAGTAGTATCCATTGGCCATCCAAGGTCGCCTTCCATTGGTCGAGGCCGGAGAGGTTGTCTCCTACCTTGATCCGGAAGCCGCTACGCCCTTTCATATCCTCGCGCAGGTCGAGTGGGATCAGCACGGGTGGCGTGGTGTCAAGCATCACGGTGAATGCGCCAAGTGTCTTCACTTGCGTGGTGACGGCGCCATTCGCGTAGGTGCCGCCTTGCGGGCTGGGCTTGCCGCCGCGCATTTGTACCACCAGCAACTTGGAGGTCTTTCCCGGAGCAACATCCTTGGTCACATCTATGGTAAGGGTGCCTGCAAGTTGCAAGGGGGTCTGTTCATTTTGAATTTGATGCAGAGCAGCATAGGCCTTGGCCGGTGCTGCCGAGTCCCGGTATTGTATCCGGGTATCAACGTACAGTGCGTTGGGGGGCAGCGAGAAATGAAGCCCCTTTTCAGTCAGCGTATTGGCATCCGACCAGCGGAATAGTTGTCCTTCCTCTTTGGGCCTTGGCCAAGTTGTCGCCGCCGCTTCCGTGGCCCCGTGCAGCACGAACGTGAGGGTGGACCGGTTGCCTGCGGCATCCGTGGCAATCACTTGAATGGCATGGTCCTTACCCGGCACCACGGTGATCTTCCCTTGGGTCGCTTCCTTACCATAAAGCGCCAGCTTGTTGTTCGGGAGACGATAGCAGCGGTTGTAGTGCATGTCCTTGCTTTCGAAAAGGCCATAATCCATGAAGGCATTGGCGTAGCGCAGCGTGCCGAAATCGATCTCGTCCAAGTGCGCGCTGAAGACCATGCTCCCGTCCACACTCACCGTGAGGTCCCTGATGCCGCAGGTATTGTTGCTGTTGCTATACCGGTCGATGGCATTCACCGAAAGGCCGATCGTGCCAAACGCTGCCGGGTTCGAGCCGGGCTTAAGCATGTAGGTGGAATCGTTCACCGCGACCACGGCGAAACCAACTGCCCCTCCTGGATAAGGCGAAGAAAATGAAGTACTGTCCAGCGCGTCGATGCGGATGCCGTTGATGTCCGGCGGCACATGGTCGGGCGGGATCATGCCGAAGGCCTGAGGGTCGAGCGCATGCTGGTCCGATGTGCGGCGTACTTCGAAGTGCAGGTGCGGGGCGCTGGATCCACCGGTGTTTCCGCTGAAAGCGATCGTCTCTCCCTGCTTCACCGGGATCTCGCCCTTCTTGAAGTATTGGTCAACGCTGAAGTCCCGTGCCTTGTACTGCGCTTCCAAGCAAGCGCTGGCAATGGCTCCATTCAATCGGCTTAGGTGGCCATAGACCGTGGTATATCCGGAAGGATGATCGATGTACACCGCCTTGCCATAGCCCCACGGACTGATCTTGATGCGACTGACCCAGCCATCGGCCACCGCCATCACCGGCTGCCCGATCTGGCCGTTCGTCTTCATGTCCAGCCCCGAGTGGAAATGGTTCGTCCGCAGCTCCATGAAATTGCCAGCGACCTCGATCGGGAGGTCCATTGGCTGGCGGAATCCGGGGTTGGGTGACGGGGTTTGGGCTGAAAGAATAGCGACGGACAACAGGCTGAAAAACAAAGTTGTAACGCGAGTTGTTTCGTGTGTCGAGATAGGCTTAGGGCTGGTTTTGGTCATACTGGCTTCAGGAAAGGCGGCAAGCTACCCGCAGCGGTTGGGCTGATCGGTTGCAGCGTGGGAAGAGGATGAACAGTCGCCCGTGCAAACAAAGGATGGGCCGCAACCCGGAGCACGGCTATATTTGGCCTCGGACCATAACGGTCTTTTGCTCAAGGCAATGGAAGGACTGGCAGCGCGCATTATCGCCGCACGGGAACGGGTGCAGGATCTGCTCCGCGAACGCAAGGGCCACCTCGCAACGATCGCCAGATTGGAGGCGGACGGACGGGATGGACACCGTGAGGCGGATGTGCTGAAGGCCCGTATCATTGAGTTGGAGCAGGAGAACGAGGTTCTCCGAGCGGAAAAGGCCACCCCAGAGGTGGAAGGCCGCGCGGGATCGAAGGAAAAGATCGACGAACTGGTGAACGAAATAGATCGATGTCTGGCATTATTGAACACATGACCGGGCCCGACGCTACCACCATGGAGGAAAGATCAATAAGGATCGAATTGGCCGGACGGGCCTATCCCCTCACCATCCATCCGGAGGAAGAGGAGAACATCCGTGCGGCCGCCCAAGAGATCAATGAAAGCATCACCCGCTTGAAGGCCGGCTATCCGCTGACCGATAAGCAGGACCTGTTGGCCATGGCCGCGTTGGAAGTCGCCACCCGGGCGCTCAACACGGCAAAACCAAAGCCCACTGCCACCGACAAGGAGGTGCTGGACGAACTGGAACGACTGCTCATTGACCTCAACGGCTGATCCCCGCCTTCGCTCCCCGGAGCGCTAAATGGTCCACTGAACCATTAAAAAACAACAGTGGACATGGATTTTGACATCGTTGCAGCATTGATCGGGGCCATCGTCGGCCTCGTCGCCGGGGGCGCCATCGTATACGTGGTGGTCAACGGCCTGATGAAGAAGCGGAGCAGCAGCATCCTACGGGAGGCCGAGGCTGAGGGAGAGGCCATCAAGAAGGAGAAGATCTTTCAGGCCAAGGAAAAATTCCTTCAGATGAAGGAGGAGCACGAGCGCGACGCCCGTGAAAAGGACAAGCGGATCCAGCAGGGCCTTGAAAAAGGCAAACAGCGCGAGCAGCAGTTGAGCCGCCAACAGCAGGAGCTTTCCAATAAAGAGAAGCAAGTGCAGGCCCTTAAACAGGACCTGGAACAGCGCACGCAGGGAATCGAGGTGCGCCGGATCGAGGTGGAAAAGAACCACGAGAAGCAGGTCGCGCAACTGGAGCGCATCAGCGGACTGAATGCCGAAGAGGCCAAGAAGCAGTTGATGGACAGTCTGCGCGACGAGGCCCGCACCGGTGCCATGGCCCTGGTGAAGGACGTGGTCGACGAGGCCAAGCTCACCGCCAACAAGGAGGCCAAGCGCATCGTGATCCAGACCATCCAACGCGTGGCTACCGAACACGCTGTGGAAAATGCGGTGAGCACTTTCCACATCGAAAACGACGACCTCAAGGGCCGCATCATCGGGCGTGAAGGCCGCAACATCCGCGCGTTGGAAGAAGCCACCGGCGTAGAGATCGTGGTGGACGACACCCCCGGTGCCATCATCCTTAGCTGCTTCGACCCCGTACGCCGCGAGATGGCGCGCCTCGCTCTGCACCAATTGGTGAAGGACGGACGCATACACCCCGGCCGCATCGAGGAGATCGTCTCCAAGACGAAGAAGCACCTCGAGGAAGAGATCATGGAGATCGGTAAGCGCACGTGTATCGATCTCGGTATCCATGGCCTGCACTTGGAACTGATCCGCATGGTGGGCCGCATGCGCTACCGCAGCAGCTATGGACAGAACCTGCTGCAGCACAGCCGCGAGACCGCCAATCTCTGCGCCACCATGGCCGCGGAACTTGGCCTCAATGTGAAGGCCGCCAAGCGCGCGGGCCTGCTGCACGATATCGGCAAGGTGCCGGAGGACGAACCCGAATTGCCGCATGCCCTGCTCGGCATGAAGCTCGCCGAGAAGTATGGGGAGAAGCCTGATGTGTGCAATGCCATCGGTGCGCACCACGACGAGATCGAAATGACCGGACTTCTCTCGCCCATCGTGCAGGCCTGCGACGCCATCAGCGGTGCTCGTCCCGGCGCGCGGCGTGAGGCAGTGGAGCAGTATATCAAGCGCCTCAAGGACCTGGAGAGCGTAGCGATGAGCTATAACGGGGTTTCCAAGGCCTACGCGATCCAAGCTGGCCGCGAACTCCGCGTGATGGTGGAAAGCGATCGTGTTACGGACGCTGAGGCCGACAGCATCAGCCTCAGTATCGCCGACCGCATCCAGAACGAAATGACATATCCCGGCCAAGTGAAGATCGTGGTGATCCGCGAGAAGCGCTCCTTGGCCGTGGCGAAGTGATCGATGCCCGACGACCAGCGACACACCATCCTTGTCACCGGAGGCGCTGGCTTCATCGGCTCGCATGTTTGTGATGCCTTGCTGGCTGCGGGCCATTCCGTGCGTTGCTTGGACAATCTTGCAACGGGCAACCTGCGCAACATCGACCATCTCAAAGGGGACGATTGCTTCTCTTTCATCCAAGGCGACATCCGCTCCATGGAGGATGTAGTTGCCGCGCTGAAAGACATTGATGCCGTGGTACATCTCGCCGCCTTGGGCAGTGTGCCCCGTTCCATCGCCTTTCCGTTGGACAGTGAGGCCGTGAATCTGGGCGGCTTCCTGAATGTGATCGAATCCATGCGCAACACCGGTTTGAAGCGCATCGTTTACGCCAGCAGCAGCAGCGTCTATGGCGATAGCCCTGAGTTGCCGAAGGTCGAGGGTCGGGAAGGCGAGGCTCTTTCACCCTACGCCGTGACCAAGCGGATGAACGAGACCTACGCGGGTCTATATCACCGCTTGTTCGGTCTGGAGGCCATCGGTCTTCGCTTCTTCAACATCTTCGGCGAACGGCAGGACCCTGAAGGGGCCTATGCTGCGGCCATTCCGAAATTCATTCGTGCATTGCTTCGACACGAGACTCCTGTGATTCATGGGGATGGCCTTCAGACCCGCGATTTCACCTATGTGGGCAATGCAGTACAGGCGGTGATCCAAGCATTGGCGGCACCCGCCGACCGAGCGGGGCAGGTCTTCAACATTGCCTATGGCGACAGCTGTGATCTGCTCTCACTTTTAGAAAGACTCCGAGTTCGACTCGCATTGATCGACCCTGTAGTTGCCGACGTTCCCGTGGAGCATGCGCCTGCGCGCGCCGGTGATGTCCGCGCTTCTTTGGCCGACATCACCAAGGCGCGAAATGAGTTGCACTATGCACCCCGGTACAGCTTGAATGAAGGCCTTGATCGCGCCGTACCTTGGTATGCTGAGCATTGGCGCTGAACGTTGCGATGGGACAGAAGAAGTTGACCTTGGTATTGGGCGCAAGCCTGAAAGTTGATCGCTATGCGAACCGGGCGATCCGCAAGCTGCGCGCGTATGGACATCCGGTGATGGCAGTAGGGCTGCGCGAAGGCATGGTTGATGATGTCGCGGTCGTGAAGACCATTCCTACGGACATACAGGTGGATACGGTGACGATGTATCTCAACGCTGACAATCAAAAAGTGTGGGAGGTTCAGGTGCTGGCGTTGCATCCAAAACGCATCATCTTCAATCCCGGTGCGGAGAATGCAGGTTTTGTCAAGCAAGCGCAAGAAGCGGGCATAGAGACCTTGGAAGCCTGCACGCTTGTAATGCTGGGCACTGGTCAGTTTTGATCTGCGCGTGCGCGCCATGGCCGCAACGCCGGTAGTTTCGCGCCCTCAATTTCAAACATGGAACTGCAGGAAGGAGAATATCGCATCGGCGGGGTGTCCGCGTTGGAGATCGCGCGACAAGCCGGAACACCGGTGTACGTCTACGAAGCCGCGATCATGCAACGGCAGGCGGAGCGGCTGAAGAACGCCTTCCGTTCCACGCCGACCCGCTTCATGTATGCCTGCAAGGCCCTTACCAACATGGCAGTGCTTAAGCAGATGCGCTCACTGGGCATGGGCGTCGACGTGGTGAGCATCGAGGAGGCGCAGATCGCTTTGAAAGCGGGATTCGAGCCCAATGAGATCCTGTTCACGCCCAACATGGTCTCCTTCATTGAATACGAGCGGGCAGTGGAACTTGGCGTTCACATCAACATCGACAGCATTCCGGTGCTGGAACGCTTTGGCAACGTTTTCGGAAGCAAGGTGCCGATCTGCATCCGCATCAACCCGCACATTCTGGCGGGCGGGAACGAACGCATCAGCACGGGCCACATCGACAGCAAGTTCGGCATCAGCATCCATCAGATGCGGCATGTGGAGCGCATCGTGGCCACGTATAAACTTCGTGTGGACGGCCTGCACATGCACACGGGCAGCGACATCCTCGACACGGAAGTCTTCCTGCGTGCCGCGGAACTGCTGCTCGAAACGGCCGCGCAATTCCCGAACCTGCGCTTTCTCGATCTGGGCAGTGGCTTCAAGGTGCCCTATAAGCCCGAGGATATCGCTACCGACGTGGAGGACCTCGGCCAGCGCTTGGGTGATCGCATCATTCAATTCAATGCGAATCGTGATAAGCCGGTGGAACTTTGGTTCGAACCGGGCAAGTTCCTGGTAAGCGAATCGGGTGTGTTCCTCGTTAGTGTGGACCTGATCAAGCAGACCACGGCTACTGTCTTCGCCGGCGTGAACAGTGGCCTCAACCACTTGATCCGCCCCATGCTTTATGGGAGTTATCACGGTATTGTGAATGTGAGCCGTCCCGAAGGCAAGAAGCGGATCTACACGGTAGTGGGCTACATCTGCGAGACGGACACCTTCGCTTGGGACCGTCTACTGCCGGAAATGCAGGAGGGTGATGTGCTCGCCTTTCTCAATGCCGGAGCCTATGGCTTCAGCATGGCGAGCAATTACAACTCGCGCCCAAGGCCTGCGGAGGTATTCGTGAAGGACGGTAAGGCTATGCTCGTTCGACGCCGGGAAACGGTGGAGGACCTGCTCGCCCTGCAAGTGGAAGAGCCGCTCTGATCACCTGCTTTCGTTGCCATGGCTCGGCCCCAGCCGAGCGGTCATATTCTGTCGCCCCCCGCGACCACCCAAGGTTAGCGCTCGCGTGTCGCGAGTGCCACCGACGCTTATTGCAGCATCTCCAATTCCCCTAAGATCGCTGCGCAGGCTTCGCGCACGAGCGCTTCATTGATCGTGAGTGGCGGCGCGATGCGGAAAGCGGTGGGGCAGCTGAGGAACCAGAAGCCTAATACACCGCGGCCCAAGCAGCCCATCACCACGCGTTGCACCAATTCAGCATCGCCTAATTCCACGGCGAGCATCAGCCCGCTCCCGCGAACCTCCTTGATCGCCGGATGCACGAGCAGTTCCTTGAATAGTGTGCCCATGCGTTTCGCATTTTCGGCAAGACGTTCCTCAAGTAGGACCTCCAACGCTGCAAGGCCCGCTACACAAGGAATGGGATGCCCGCCGAAGGTGGTGATGTGGCCCAGCACAGGATCGTGCGTGAGCAGTTGCATCCGCTCGTGAGAGCTTACGAATGCGCCCATCGGCATGCCACCGCCCAAGGCCTTGCCCAGCACGAGAATGTCCGGCACCACAGCGAATTGCTCGAAAGCGAAGAGGCTTCCAGAACGACCAAAGCCCGTCTGCACCTCATCGAAGATCAGGATCGCACCGGTTTCATCGCAACGCTTGCGCAAGGCTTTCATCCACGTCATGTCCGGAACCCGGATGCCCGCATCGCCTTGGATCGGCTCCACGATCACCGCTGCGGTTGAACGATCGATGATGTGCAGATCATCGTGCACATTGAAGCACATGAACCGTACATCCGGCAGTAGCGGGCGGTTGCGGTACTTCTTCTCTTCGTTGCCGGTGACGCTCAAAGAGCCGTGCGTACTGCCGTGATAGCTCCTGTCGCAGGCCACAAATCCGGTGCGGCCAGTGATGCGCTTGGCCAGTTTCAATGCGCCCTCGTTCGCCTCGGTTCCACTATTCACGAAGTACACGCTGTCCAAGCTCGCAGGTAGCTGACTCGTTAAGGCTTCCGCGAAGCGCACTTGCGGTTCTTGGATGAACTCGCCGTAGGGGATCACATGCAGGTAGCGGTCCGCTTGTGCCTTTATGGCGGCGACTACCTTCGGATGCAGGTGCCCGACATTGTTCACCGCCAAACCTGCGACCAGGTCCAGATAGCGTTTGCCATCGCGCGTGTGCAGGTGGCAACCTTCCGCTCCAACGATATCCAAGGCGATCGGGAAAGGACTTGTCTGCGCGAGGTGGGAGAGGAAGCTGTCTTGAAGTTCGGCCATGCCGCAAAGTTCAGGGTCCTATCGGATCGAACGCGAGCAAAGACCGTTCACAGCCCCAGTCGCTCGGACACCCGGTAGTTGTTCCGCTCGGCGGAATTCCGCGCCACCAGTTCCGCCACGAAGCCCGTGAGGAAGAGCTGCGCCCCGATGATCATGCTGGTGAGCGCGATGTAGAACAGCGGTTGGCTCGTGACCAAAGGTGCGCGCACATGATGGAACACGCTGTTCAGTTTGCTACCCAAGAGCCAAAGCGTGGCGAGGAAACCGAGAAAGAAGGTGAGCGTTCCCATCGCGCCGAAGAAGTGCATGGGTTTCTTGCCGAAGCGGAAGACGAAGGTGATCGTCAGTAGATCGAGGAAGCCGTTGATGAAGCGGTCCAGTCCGAATTTGGTCACACCATATTTCCGGGCATGGTGAAGCACTTCCTTTTCGCCGATCTTGTGGAAGCCCTCTTTCTTTGCGATGAACGGGATGTAGCGGTGCATCTCGCCGTAGACCTCGATGGCTTTCACCACCTTGCCGTCGTAGGCTTTCAGGCCACAGTTGAAATCGTGCAGCTGAACACCGCTGGCCCAGCGAGTGGTGGCATTGAAGAGCTTCGTCGGGATCGTCTTGCTCAACGGATCGTGACGCTTCTTCTTCCAGCCGCTGACGAGGTCGAAATGGTCCTCGGTGATCATGCGGTAGAGCTCGGGGATCTCCGCGGGATCGTCCTGTAGGTCTGCGTCCATGGTGATCACCACGTTGCCTTGTGCGGCGAGGAAGCCCTCGTTCAGTGCGGGACTCTTACCATAGTTGCGGCCCAGTTTGATGCCCTTCACCCGGCCGTCCGCCGCATGCAGGCGTTGGATCTCTTCCCAAGAACCGTCGCGGCTGCCATCATCGATCAGCAGTACCTCGTAGCTCTTGCCCATGCCGCCGATGGTCTCGTGCAGCTTCGCCACCAATTCAGGCAGCGATTCACGCTCGTTCAGCAAGGGGATGACGACGGAAATATCCATGCGCGGCGAAACTACACTGTGACCGCACTCTTCCGGCGCATGTCACTTCGAGCGGAGTCGAGAAGCGACACTACAAGCACTTGAAGAGATCAAAGGGTTCCTGGCACGAATTGCATTTGTACAGCGCCTTGCACGCCGTAGATCCGAAGTGGCTTACCAGCACCGTGTCTGAGCTGCCGCATTGAGGGCACACCGTAACAGGAACACCGCCTTTCAATGCACGGATGTCCGAGGTATGGGGCGGAGGCGCAATTCCGTAGTCAAGCAACTTCTTCCTTCCGCTTGCGCTGATCCAGTCTGTGGACCAGGCCGGGGAGAGCACCTGCTTCACGTTCACCTTTTGAATACCTGCCTCGTGCAGCGCTTTTTCAATGTCCTCGCGCATCACATCCATGGCCGGGCAGCCGCTGTACGTAGGAGTGACGGTCACTTCCACGGAGTCGCCGTCGATCTTCACATCGCGCAGCACGCCCAGTTCACGGATAGTGATCACCGGGATCTCCGGGTCGGTCACTTGTTCCAGCACGGCCTGCACATTGGCGATCGAAAACGCGAGTTCCATCTTCACCACTCCGCTCCGGGGAATGTGCGTTGTAGGGTCTGCATCTCCGCCAGCATGGGGCCGAGGTGCTCGCTATGAACGCCCTTCTTGCCACCGCTCGCCATCCAGCCATCAGCGGGGCGCTTTAGTTCGGCCTCCTTCAAAGTGCGGTCGATCGTGGCGCTCCACTCGTTCTTGATGTCGGCCAACTTCGGTGCGACACCGGACTTCGCCAGCATCTCTTCCGTCTCGTCCGGGATGAAGAGTTCGCCGGTGTAGCGCCAGAGGTCGTCCAATGCGTCCTGTGCAAGGTCGTGGCTCTTCGCGGTGCCATCACCCATGCGGACCAGCCATTCGCCACTGTGGCGCAGGTGGTAGGTCACTTCCTTCACGGCCTTCTCCGCGATCCCTTTCAGGCGCTCGTCGCTGCTCTTGGTCAACGCTTGTTGCAGCGGCAGGTGGAAGGCGTCGAAGAGAAAGCTCCGCGCGATGGTGCGCGCATAGTCGCCTTTTGGAAGTTCAGTAATCAACGCGTTGAGGTATTCGCGGTCCGTGCGCAGGTAGGCGAGGGCATCCTCGCTGCGGCCATTGCCTTCGATCTCTCCGGCATAGGTGAGGTAGTTCCGCGCCTGGCCGATGAGGTCCAACGCGATGTTGGCTTGCGCTATGTCCTCCTCCAACTGGGGACCATGCCCGCACCATTCGCTGAGGCGGTGGCCCAGCACGAGGCTGTTGTCGCCCATGCGGACCGCGTAGCGGAACAAGGCTTCTTTGTCGGTCATGATCAGATGTACTTCACGCCCTCAGGCATAGGGTAGAAAGTAGGATGGCGGTAGACCTTGTCGTCCGCGGGATCGAAGAAGGCGCCTTGGTCCTCCGGTTTGCTGGAATGCACGTTCTCGGCGAGTACGGCCCAAATGCTGTTGCCCTCATTGCGGCGGGTATATACGTCCCGCGCATTCTCGATGGCCATCCGCGCATCCGCGGCGTGCAGGCTGCCCACATGTTTGTGGTCCAGTCCGCGCTTGCTTTGGATGAAGATCTCCCACAGGGGCCAGTCCTTTTCGTTGCTCATACCGGTGATTGGTGGATAGTGATTGGTGATTGGAGACTCTGGGTCAAGACTCACGACTCCAGACTAATGGACTCCCGACTTGTTCAGGCTGCTTTCTTCTTCGCTTGTTTCTCAGCATAGGCCAAGGCCGCTTCCCGAACCCAAGCGCCATCGGCATGGGCCTTCTGGCGCGCCGTCAATCGCTCCTTGTTGCAGGGGCCGTTGCCTTTGATCACATCGAAGAATTCCGTCCAGTCGATCTCTCCCCAGTCGTAGTGCTGTGTATCCTCGTTCCACTTCAGCTTGGGGTCGGGGATCTTCAGACCGAGGTATTCGGATTGCTGCACCGTGCGATCGATGAAGATCTGGCGCAACTCATCATTGCCCTGCCGCTTGATCTTCCACTTCATGCTCTGCGCGCTGTGCGGGCTGTTGGCGTCGCTGGGGCCGAACATCATCAGGCTGGGCCACCACCAGCGATCGAGGGCATCCTGAGCCATGGCCTTCTGTTCCGCCGTGCCTTTGCTGAGGACCGTCATGATCTCATAGCCCTGACGCTGATGGAAGCTTTCCTCCTTGCAGATGCGCACCATGGCGCGGGCATACGGGCCGTAGCTCGTGCGGCACAACATCACCTGGTTCATGATCGCGGCGCCGTCAACCAACCAACCCACAGCGCCCATATCGGCCCAACTGATGGTGGGGTAGTTGAAGATGCTGCTGTACTTAGCCTTGCCCGTGAGCAGTTGGTCGTTCAATTCATCGCGGCCGATGCCCAAGGTCTCAGCTGCGCTGTAGAGGTAGAGGCCATGGCCCGCCTCGTCCTGCACCTTGGCCAGCAGCACGGTCTTCCGGCGCAGGCTGGGCGCACGCGTTATCCAGTTGCCTTCGGGGAGCATGCCCACGATCTCACTGTGACCATGCTGGCTGATCTGCCGGATCAAGTTCTTCCGGTATTCCGCAGGCATCCAGTCCTTCGGCTCGATCTTCTGCTCAGCATCCACTTTCGCTTGAAAGATCTCTTCTGCCTGTTTTTCGTCCATCATCTTGCGTGGGGCGGGTTTGCGGGTGGCTAAGTTAAGGATGGGGCAGGGGATGAGCCTTGTTGGCGACGCTTAGTTCGGCATGCACCGTTCGGCGGCTACTTTTGCGGCCCGCCCCAAGCCTACCGTATGGGCGGCCTTTTTCAGTAATGCCAGATACACCCGTTAGAATGGCCCGTTTCCATACGCTTGAGGTCGCAGACATCCATCAGGAGACGCCCGATAGTATCTCCATCGGCTTCCGCGTCCCGCCTGAGCTGCGCGATGATTTCACCTTCATACACGGGCAATACCTCACGATCAAGCTTAACTATAACGGCACTGAATTGCGCCGCTCCTACAGCATTTGCAGTAGCCCGCTGGACAAGGATGAGGTGCGCATCGCGGTGAAGAAGGTTGACGGAGGGCGCGCCTCCACGCAGCTCGTTGAGGAATTGAAACCGGGTTCCCAGTTGGAGGTGATGACCCCGATGGGGAACTTCCATACCGCGCTTGATCCCGCGCAGGAGCATCACTACATCGCTTTCGCCGCAGGCAGTGGCATCACGCCGATCCTCAGCATCCTCACCACCGTTCTTCGCACCGAGCACAAGAGCAAGTTCACCCTGTTCTTTGGCAACTCGGATGTGGACCGGATCATCTTCCGCAACAAGCTGGATGAATTGAAGAAGGTCCATCCCGAGCGATTGAACGTCTACCACATTCTCAGTCGTGGAACCGATGCCGATGCGCTCTTCAACGGCCGCATCACCAATGAGAAGGCCGTTAAACTGCTGAAGACCTTCGTGAATGATCCGCTGCACAAGGAGTATTTCATCTGTGGCCCGGAGCAGATGATGGTGAATGTGAGCGAGGCCTTGGAACGTTCAGGCGTGGACAAGAAGCACATCCACATCGAACTGTTCTCCTCACCTGTAACGAGCGAACCGAAGAAGCCCGAGCCATCGGTAACGCCCGGCAGTTCAGCTCCATTGAAGGGCAAGGCCAAAGTGAAGATCATCCTCGACGGAAACGAAACGGAGATCGAAGTAGGGGCGAAGGGGGACAGCATCCTCGACACCGCCGAAGCGGCCGGACTCGATGTTCCCTACGCCTGCAAAGGCGCGGTGTGCTGCACGTGCAAGGCGCGCATCGTGGAAGGCAAGGTGGCCATGGACATGAACTACGCCCTCACGGATGAGGAAGTGGCCGATGGCTACGTGCTTACCTGCCAAAGCCATCCGCTTACGGAGCGAGTGGTGGTGGACTACGACCAGCACTGAATAAACCGCGTCCCGAAAGGGAGTCGAACGTTTTAGCTCGCGAGGCGGACGGTGTTGGTCCCTTGTTGATGAGGAAAGCGCAGGAAGAAGGTAGCGCCCTCATCCTCTGTTCCTTCGGCCCAACAGCTGCCGGCATGCTTGTTCATGATCCGGTTTACCAAGGCGAGTCCAATCCCCGTCCCTTCGAATTGCGAGGTGGAATGCAGCCGTTTGAAGACGCCGAAGACCATGTCCTTCTTCGCGTTGTCGAATCCCACGCCGTTGTCCTTCATCCAGACCACCGTTCCTTCCTCGTCCGCGTTCACGCCCACTTCAATGCGCGCAGCGCTTCTTCCACGGGTGAATTTGATCGCGTTCGCCAAAAGGTTGTTCAACGCGACCTTCAACATGGCGCGGTCGGCATGAACGCTGAATTGACCGGCCCCGGGAAGTGCGAACTCCACATGGTCATGGTCGATGGCGATATCCCGGATGCATTCTCCGATGATCTCCGCGAGGTCCACATCCTCGCATTCCAGCTTCTGTGAATCGGTGCGCGCAAACCGTAGCAGGTCGTCCACCAAGGCGATCAAGCGCGAAGTGCCTTTGTGGATGCGATGGCTGATATCCTTTTCATCCTCGTTCCCTCCAATGGCCAAAAGGCTGCCGAGGTGATCGCTCAATACCTTGATGTTCTTCAGCGGTGAGCGCAGGTCGTGTGCCACGGAATAGGAAAAGGCGCCGAGGTCGTCCAAGGCGTCCATGAGCTGTTGTGTACGAACGGCCACACGTTTGTCCAGGTCGCTGTTCAACTTGCGAAGCCGCGATTCTTCCTGCTTGCGATCACTGATGTCCTTGATCATCGCTTGGTACAATGATGGACCTTCAGGCGATCGACCGAGATATGAGGCTGTGACAAGGCAATCGATGGTGCGGCCATCCGGCGTGTGCAGGGTGATGTCCACATTGGGGCAGGTGGTGCCTTTGCGGTTGGCGCGCATACGACGCACCAGCCCTCCTGTTTCCGTGAGAAAGGAGGTCGCGTTGGCGAGCAGCAGGGAGGCCCGGTCCAGGCCGATCAGTTGCTGCGCGGCAGTGTTCAGCTCGCGCAGGGTACCCTTGTCGTCAAGGATGACGATCGGGTCGCCGGAAGAATCGAATACCTGACGATATCGGTCAAAGAGGCGCTCCCGTTCTTCGCGAAGGATGTGTACTTCATGCGCCTGCTCGATGCGCAGTTTCAGGTCGGTGGGGTCCCACGGTTTGGTGATGTACGCATGGATACCGCCCCGGTTGATCGCGTCCACCACCGCCTCGATGTCCGAGAAGCCGGTGAGCAGCAAACGAACGATGCGTGGCCATCGCGCTTTCACCGTTGCCAGGAATTCGGCTCCCGACATCATGGGCATGCGCTGGTCACTGATCACCACATGCACGGTATTCTGTTCCAGGAAAGCGATCCCTTCAGCCCCGGAATGCGCCACATGCACATCGAAATCGCGCCGGAAGCTGGCGCGGAACGCCATGAGGTTGCCCTCTTCATCGTCCACATATAGGACCTTGATCCTCTGGTCATCCATGTTCATGCGCGTTTGGCCATCACCACATTTTGGCGGATCGGCAGCTTGAAAGTGAAGATTGTCCCCTTGCCCACCTCACTTTGCAGCGAGATCTGTCCGGAGTGCTTTTCGATGATGCCCTGTACGATCGAGAGACCTAGTCCGGTTCCCTCGCCAACACCTTTGGTGGTGAAGAATGGTTCAAACAGACGATCTTGGGTCCGTTGGTCCATGCCAGTTCCGTTATCGGATATGGTGACCTGGACGAACTCGCCGTCCATTCGTGTGGAGATCTGGATCATTCCGCCGAGGCTGCCGTGCTGCGCCTTTACCGCGTAGGCCGCATTGTTCAGGGTGTTCATGAACACCTGATTCAATTTGCCGGGGTAACATTCCACGAGCGGAAGGTCATGAAGATCCAGATGTACTTCCAGTCCCTCGTGAAATTGGCGGCCCAATACCACAAGCGTGCTGCGAATGCCCTCGTTGACGTCCGCCGGCTTCAGGTCGTCCTCGTCCAACCGGCTGAAGGTCCTGAGTCCACGGACGATATCCGATGTGCGGGAGGCTCCCTCCTCGATGCAGTCCATGATCTCATGCACTTCCTTGATGGTGAAGTCCACTCCGATGCGTTCCTCCATCTCATGGACAATGCGCATGTCGGTTCCATCGGTGGAGGCCTTCCGGTAGGCCAACAGCACATCCTTCAGATCCAGCAGGTCCCGTTTCAGGGGTGGAATGTTGCTGCTGATGAAGTTCAGCGGATTGTTGATCTCGTGGGCAATTCCTGCGGTGAGTTGGCCCAAGGATGCCATCTTTTCGGCGCTCACCAGTTGGCTTTGGGTGCGCTTTAAGTGATCGGTACTTTCTTGTAAGGCCAGCGTGCGCTCGGTGACCTTGCGTTCCAAGGTGACATTCTGTTCGAGGATGATCTGCTCCTTTTCCTTTGCCGTTCGTAGTGCCTCAGCTTGGGAAAGTTCTTTCTCACGGCGTAGCACGTTGATCTTGTCCGCAAGACCGAAGGAGAGGAGAACGACCTCGGTCGCAGAACCTATTGTCATCATATTCCTTGTCAATTCATTGTAGGGTATTATACCAAGGTCTTTCAATACATACAATACAATACCGATCAGGAATACGCTCCACGCGAGTAGAAAGTATCCTGCAGCGCGAGATCCTTTTCTATACGCAATGGAAGCTACCAGTAATTGATATATGGCCATTACACCTGCTGCTATCTGCAAAACATCGTAACCTATAAGAGGTGCCGTTGTTAAATTCATGAACAGCCCTATTCCAAACACGAGATAAAATATATAGCTCAATTTTATTATCTTAGGAGAATGTCTTTTTGCATGTATAAATTGCTGCATGAATAAATTTGCTACAACTGCAGTCATAACTGTTAGAATTATTGAAGCCTTTACAGCCCACATATTTGAATGTTGCCATAGGTACAATTTACATATGCCAAGGAAATTGGATTGGGTTAGGCCCACCAATAAAACATATAGAACATATAGCGCGTAGCTTTTATCCTTTGTCGATATGAATAGAAATAAATTATAAAGTAGCATAACGAGCATTAATCCAACATATGCTCCTGCAAAACCATCCCTAAATGATAATTTTGATAGGGTAGCATTCGTGCTTCCTAAGTATATGGGAATCTGTATTTGTTTATTGCTCTTGATCCGAACATATATGGTAGCACTTTTTTGTGGAGGCAAAATGTAACCTACCGTATGGTCCAGGTCCTTTCTTGTCCACTTGTCCATACCTCGTCGCTGGCCACCGGAGAAGTGCAGGGAGCTGTCGGGCAATTGAATGTAGGTGTCGATCAACTCAATCTCAGGATTTGGAATTGAAATGAATTGGGACCGGTCTTGACCTGAATTGATCACTCTGAATCGGATCCAAAAGATGGACCGGCTCAAACCCATATTAGGGACCTCGGCAGAACTTGGGCGAAACCTCCCTGTCTGCTCAACTTGCGAAAAGGTCATAGCAGATGTGCTATCCTCAAAAATTTGGACCTTAGCGCCGATCAATTTCATCCCTGAACTATCGTTGAGGGATATTGGTGCCTGTGCGAATGATCCTCCGGGGAAGGAGAGGATCAAGCATAGACTGATGGCAACAGGGAAACGCATGCGCGCTTCTTACGAAACCAAGCTTGTGAGGTTTCGGAACGCGGCTATGCCGTGTGTCTCAGTCGATCGGCACGAAGCTGTCCGTAGAGGCTTCGGTCAATTGTGCTCTCTCGGAGCTCCAGGGAATAGCTGATATGGAGAAGCGCCCTTCCTGTATTTTCAACTGCTGACTGCTCGGGGCGCATGCGTAAGCTAAGAATGCGCTGTCTTAGGTCAGGACGGGCAAAATCCATTGAAGCCGGATCATCGAGACCGATGACAATTCCCAGAAACCCTGGCTTAGGGTAAGGATCAAAAATTCCGCTGACGCCCACATCCTCCATTAGTCGAAATCCAAGGCGCAACGAATACTTGAGCGTGTATTTGGCAACAACGCAGACCAGGCTTTCAAGCCCAATTTGATTTGCTACGGAAATAGCGGACAATCCTAATATTTGCGGTAATCCTCTTCCTGCAAATCGATTGGCGTTCCATAATCCGCATATTTCACCCACACCATCCTCAGCTAACCGATGTATCATCAGGTCAATGCCTTTGTCATAGCTACTAAGTGCATGCTGGATCGGGAGGATATCAAGGGGACTCCGTGCTACCTGGATCCTAGCCCCTCCGATCAAGCCGAGTCTTTCATGCTCTACCACGATGACATGACAATCCTTATTTGAAATCCATTGGTTGTTATTGGTATTGACGTTTTCAATGCCAAAGTCTTCCAATACTCTGCGATGCTCATGAATAAATTGAGCACAGGTCTCTGGTTCTTCCACTGCCTTGAAGGCACGTACCGTGATATGTTCCACAATTTCAGCCATGAGCGATGGATGTTTTCAGTAGGATGTGCTCAGCAGGGAGTCTTATTGAACGTGTACTTGCGCTGCCAGCGCGTGAGATATTCAATAGGAATATAGGTTCTTCATTTTTGGATAAATCAAAAGCGCTTTTCAGATCAGCAAAGAGTTCAAGTGCCTCTTCCTTCTCTATCTCTGTGAGTGCTGATTTGAATGCAGACCTCGCGTGATGTCCCAAGAAGATCGCTGCGGAAACAGGATGTGTCGCTAAGTTCATGGCGCTTGCTTGGAGCCACGTGCGTTGTATTGCGCGGCCGGCAGTTAGGACGTTCATAGGTGAAGTGCCGGGCATTGTAAATAGGACTACGCCGGATGAGGCGGCGAGATTCCGTCGAGCACCTGTCTCAAATCCCTTTCCTCCTTTCCAAGTCCTGAGCAGATCCATGGCTGCCGGGTCTGAAGCAGCGCGTAGGCCCACTTGTTCGACCATATTCAACTCCATGGTATTTATGTCCAGCCCATCTCTTGTTCGTTTGGCTTCTTCAGCAGACCAGCGCATTTCAGTTGCGAAAAAATCAGCATGACCATAAATATTCTTGACCCGAAGTCGCTCTGCTGCTCCGCATATCGATCCAATGGCCGCTAAGATCTCTTTGCCTTGGATCGTGTGAGTCCTCAGTCCATTCGCATTACCTGCGGCACTGATCAACCTATTCATCTGCCCTTCTTCCATTGGTTCGGCAGAACCTTTCTTACGGTTGGTGTGTCGTCTTGGAATTTCAATGGCGAGCAATGATTCCACTACCGGTGCAGTGGTTGCTTCAAAGTAGGCTACCAATGTTTCGTCGTTTGGGATCGGAAGGACTTTATGCCCCAAGGCGATTCCCATTGACGAAGCGCGTTGTAGTATGTTTTCGATACAGGCACCCAAGCCGATGTGGTCGATGAAATGGTCGGGATCAAGTGCGGAAACTGATCGGGAATGATCGTGGAACAGAAAGAGCCTTCCGTTGTGGGATAGAAATTTCCACGGTTGGGAATTGCCTGCCGAAGGTGCAAGTGCTCCTGCCTCTACCAACTTCAAAATAGTACTTTCAGAGAGAGGGGGGGGGGGATTGTATTCGTGAATGGCGCTGACCGCTTTTTCAAGCATATCACCGATCGTCGGGCTAGATCCTCCTTGAACAATAGGTGGGAAGCGGTCGGTAGAGCTATTTATGGCCGATGGAACAGTGTTGCTGATCAAATCTTCAACATCGACGAACCAACGCCCGCTTGCAGTGAATTGGCCAAGGGCCAAGCGACGGCAAACATCTGCAGTAAGAGCACCGCCCAAGGCAACATTTGAGGAGAGTTGGGGCCATGTATTAATGGTTTGGCCAATTTCGAGCATGCTAGCTTTTAACCTCTTGCTGATCGTCTCCATCCCGACCATGGGAACCAAATAAGGAAGCTTGTCCTCATTGGTTCTTGCAGCCGCCGCACCGTCGGGATCAAGATGGTCGATCAATCCATGCAAGATGGACCGGTCTGGCTCCAAGTCGAATCGCTCTATGTCCATCATGCCACGGTCACTGGTGTCCATCACCACCGGTATCCGCAGCGCCTTCGCTTTTTGACGAGCGAGGATCTTGATGTCCACGCTGTCGCACTCCTCCACGAGGATGTCCAAGTTTCCTCCTTCCGTGAAGAAGGCGTCCATGTTCTCTTTGGTAAGACCCTCGGTGAAACAGGTCACCTTCAGGTAGGGATCCACTTCGGCGATCTCCCGTGCGGTTATCAACACTTTATTCACCCCGAGGTTATGGGTTCCTGTGCGGATCCTGTTCAAGTTGCTCAGGTCCAAGGTGTCGAAGTCGGCCAAGCGGATCTCCCCGAAGCCGCGCTCCAAGGCCATGGTGAGGCTTACCGATTGACCCACAGACAGGCCGATGACGCCGACCTTCAACTTGGAAAGCCGCAATTGCTCATCCCTGGTGATCTTGTTCCGGTTCCGGTCGGTGCGGACGATAGCGAACTCCTCCTCATCCAGCAGGTGTACCAGGCGCTTGCTCCAGGGATAGAATACCCATGCGCCATAGTCCTTCAATGCACTGCCGTTCAAGTGTGTTGTTATCTTTTCCTGAAGCAGTTCTTCGGTCAGTCGCTGGCTCGGGTTGAGCGACTTGATCAGCTCCCGCAATTGGGCTTCAATGCGATCATTCACTTCGATCCCAGGGGTGTGTTCCAGCACCTTGGTCAGCTTCTCGCGATCTGCTGGAAGCCTGAAAATGAGCGGGTGAGATCCTGCCGGATCCGGTCCTGTGCGGTGCAGGAGCGCTTCCAAAATGCTATCCATAGTTCTATTTGAGCGCCGGAAGATTGGAAAGTGGGTCGAATCTAATCACCGAAAAGTTATTAACAAATAAAATCGTCTTATTGATAACTCTGGAAGCATGTGATCCGTTGCACGCGGGACCAGAAGCTCCTATGCCCATGAACCAGATCCCTATGTCCATCCTGCAGGAGGACCGGCCCTGTGTATTGCTGATCGATGACGAACTAGCGAACAGGCAAACGTTCGCGGCCTGCTTCCGCCGCGACTTCCACGTGTTGCTCGCGGCCGATCTCAATGAGGCATGGTCGCTATTGGAACATCACAATGTGCATGTGGTGATCTGCGACCAACGCATGCCCGGCGTTTTGGGCTGTGAGGCTTTACGCCAGATCCGGGACCGCTACCCGCAGGTGCGCCGCATGCTCATTACTGCATATGCCGACTTGCAAGCCGTGGTGGACGCGTTGAACCAGGCCGGTGTGTGCCACTATATCCAGAAACCGTGGGAAGCGGAAGATGTGCTTTCTGCCGTGCGGAAGGCCTATGCGGAATACAAGGCCGAAACGGAACGGTCAGCCTATACCGAGCGATTGCTCGAAACGAATCGCCAGCTCGAGTTCGCCCTAAGGCAGAGCCTGCTTTCTTGAAGACGTTCCATCAGTGCAGCATGGCGACCTTTGCGCCATGCGCATGTTCCTCCTGATCGCCGCGATCACTGCGGCATCCTTCGCCAGCGCGCAATGTGACGGCTGGCAACAACACATCCAATGCGATCTCTCAGTGGATCTTGATGTCCATACGCCCCGCTTCATCGGAACGGAGAAGCTGGTCTACCAGAACAACAGTCCGGATACGTTGCGGGAGTTGTACTTCCATCTCTACTTCAATGCCTTCAAGCCGGGCAGCGAGATGGATGCTCGCTCACGCACCATCAGCGACCCTGATCCGCGCGTAGCTGGGCGCATCGCGGCGTTGACGCCCGACGAAATGGGTGATCTGCGCTGCTCCGATATGATGCAGGGCAACCGACCGGTGCAACTGGAGCCCTTGGGCACGGTGCTGCGGGTGAAATTGGCCAAGCCTATCCTGCCTGGCAAGCGCACCACGCTCACGCTCAACTTCAATGGGCAAGTGCCGTTGCAGATCCTCCGCAGCGGTCGTGATAACGCTGAAGGCATCGCCTACAGCATGACCCAATGGTTCCCCAAGGTGGCCGTGTATGATCAGCGCGGCTGGCACGCCGATCCCTATGTGGGCCGCGAGTTCTATGGCGAATGGGGCGACTATGATGTGAGGATCGCCTTGGACAGTTCGTTCACCGTGGCTGCTACGGGCGTATTGCAGAACGCGAACGAGATCGGGCACGGATATGCACCTCGGACCCGGAAACAGAAGCGCTCCGATGGCAAGCTGTTATGGCACTTCAAGGCAGCGCGCGTCCATGATTTCGCATGGTCTGCCGATGCCGATTATGTGAACGAGACCATCCAAGTGCCGAATGGTCCATTGCTGCGCTTCATCTATCAGGACGGCCCGAGGACCCACGACAACTGGAAGCAACTCCCGGCCTATATGGTGAAGGCCTTTGAATACATGGATACGCACTTCGGGAAATACCCGTGGCCGGTGTTCACCTTCGCGCAAGGAGGCGACAGGGGCATGGAGTATCCCATGATGACGTTGATCAACGGCGAGCGGAACTTGGGCGGCCTGGTGGGCACCAGCATACATGAGATGATCCACAGTTGGTACTACGGCGTGCTGGCCAGCAACGAACTGGCCTCTCCTTGGATGGATGAGGGTTTCAACCAATATGCCGGTGCCGAAGTGAAGCGCGTGATCTTGCCGCAGCCGCATCAGGAGAATGAGCGCGTCCATCAGGCAGCTATCGAGTCCTATCTGGGCTTCGTTTCCTTGCCGGACCATGAGCCGATGAATGTTGCCGCCGACCATTTCACCACCAACCGGGCATACGCGGTGGACGCCTATACCAAGGGCGAGGTGCTGCTGGACCAGCTTGGCGCGGTGATCGGGGACAGCACGTTACACCGTGGCCTGCTGGGCTACTTCCACACCTGCGGGTTCCACCATCCCGATCCCTTGGATGTGCAGCGTGTGATGGAGAAGGAGAGTGGACTGCAACTGGATTGGTATTTCAACGAATGGATCAATACCGTGCGCAAGCTCGACTATGCGGTGAATACGGTCACTCCGAAAGGTGACAGCACGGTGATCACCTTGGAACGAAAGGAGGAGATGCTGATGCCGACGGATGTGTCGGTGCAGGGCATCGATGGAAGCGTGGCCCTCTTTCATATTCCACTGTCGTTGGAACTGGGCGCGCGGAAGGAGCAGCCCACAGGACATTGGCAAACGATCAAGCCATGGCTATGGACGGCACCGACCTACATCTTCACCATCGCCACGCCGATCTCTAAGATCCAACGGGTCGAGGTCGATCCCGTGGGACGCTTGGGCGATGTGGACCGCACGAATAACGGCATGACAATCAACCCCGGAACACCGGGGACCGGTACTCCTTGACCCGCGGGTTTGCTGGCCGCGTGCGTTGGTCAAGCCGCAACTTCTTCCTGCTGATGACTGTGTACCAGCTTGTGCTGCAGTTCAGAGGGCATGGGCCGGTATTCGAGGAAGCGCTCCGTATGTGTGCCGCGTCCTTGGGTAAGGCTGCGTAGCCGCGTGCTATAGCGGTCCAGTTCCGCCAGCGGTGTTTGCGCCTTGATCACTTGGAAGCGGCCTTGGTTCTCCATGCCGAGAATGATGCTCCTTCGGCCTTGCAGGTCGGTCATCACATCGCCCATGAGGTCTTCCGGCACACGGATCTCCAATTCCTGTATGGGCTCCATCAGTTGCGGGTCCGCTTGGGTGAAGGCTTCGCGGAAGGCCATCAATCCGGCGATGCGGAAGCTGATGTCGTTGCTGTCCACCGGATGCATCTTGCCGTCGTGCACCACCACTCGGATGTCGCGGGCGGGCGAGCCGGTGAGCGGGCCCCGCTCCATCTTCTCCATCACACCTTTGAGGATGCTGGGCATGAACTTGTTGTCGATGACACCACCGACGATGCAGTTGTAGAAGACGAGCTTACCGCCGGTAGGCAGGTCCACGATCTCCTTGCCGCGCACGCTGACGCCGGTTGGATCGGCCATGCCTTCATGCCAAGGTTCGATACGCAGATGCACTTCGCCGAACTGGCCGCTGCCACCGGTCTGCTTCTTATGCCGATGCATAGCGGCGGCCGGTCGGCGGATGGTTTCGCGATAGGGGATGCGCGGCGCGCCGAACTCAGCTTCCAGCTTGTATTGGTGGCCGAGCTTCCATTGGATGACCGCCAGATGCAGTTCGCCCTGGACGCCGAGCACCTGCTCGCCGGTCTCACGCACAAAGCGCAGTGACATGGAAGGATCTTCTTGTTGGATCTCCATCAGGGCGACGTGCAACTTCTCTTCCTGCTTGGGGTCCTTCGCACGCACCGTTTGGCGCAGCTTCGGTTCCGGGAAGGCGATCCCACGCAGCCGTACCGCGGTTCCGCTGGCGTGCAGGGTCTGTGCCGTCGCGGTATCCTTCAACTTCAATGCACCGCCGATATCACCGGCAGTGAGCTTGTCCACGGGCTTGCGGTCCTTGCCTTCAAGGATGAAGATCTGGTTGATGCGCTCGGTGCCGCCGGTGGTCGCATTGACAAGCTCGTTGCCTTCGCGCAGTTCGCCACTCATCACCTTGAACAAGGTGATGCGACCACTGCGCGACTCCGTGGCCGTCTTGAAGGTGAAGAGCACCGTAGGACCATTCGCAGCGCACTTCAATTTGCCGCCCTCTTCCAATTCCTCGGCCGGCATCTCCACAGCGCTGGGCGCCACATTGTCGATGAAGCCCATCAAGCGTCCGCTGCCCATGTTGCGCAGCGCGCTGAGGCAGAACACGGGGAAGCAGCTGCGTTGCATCATGCCCTGCTTCAGGCCATCGCGCATCTCATCCTCGGTGAGCTCGCCCCTGTCAAAGTAGTGGTCCATCAAGATCTCGTCATTCTCCGCGGCCTTCTCCACCAGTTCCTTATGTAACGCTTCGGCGCGCTCCTTCTCCTCATCGGGAATAGGCCGCTTCTCCGGCTTGCCGCCATCGTCCTTGAAGACGTACATCGTCATCTTCAGCAGGTCGATGATGCGATGGAAGCCTTCACCCTGTTCCACCGGATACTGCATCACGGTGACGGCACTTCCGAAGTGTTCCTTGGCCTGTTCCACCGCCGCATCGAAGTCCGCGTTGGGATGGTCCAGTTGATTGATCCCGATGATCACCGGCCGCTTATCGCGCTGCATGTGCTCCCACACGAGGTCCGTGCCTACTTCGACACCGTCCCGTGCATTCAGCAGCAACACGCAGGTATCCGCCACGCGGATCGCGGGTACGGTCTCTCCCGCGAGGTCGTCCAGCCCCGGCGTATCGATGATGTTGATCTTGTAGTTGCGCCACTCGGTGTGCAGGCAGGTGATGCCTACGCTGCTTCCTCGCTCGTGTTCAATGTCCGTGTGGTCGCTCACGGTGTTTCCCTCTTCGACACGGCCGCGGCGCGTGATCAGACCGGCTTCGAAGAGCATGGTTTCAGCCAGCGTGGTCTTGCCGCATCCGTGGGATCCAAGGAGCACGACGTTCTTGATGTGTTTATCATCATAGGTCTTCATGGCGCAGTGGTTTTGCGGTGAGGAAAGGAAGGAACGTGGCCAACGGAAGAGGAGGCCCCCGCCGTTAGGAAGCCTGAAATTAGTGCGCCCGCGGATCTTCGCAAATGCGGCCAACATGCGTTCAGTAAAATTTGCCCAATGCAAAAGCCCCGGGACTTCCGGGGCTTTTGCATTCAACGAATAAGTGGGTCAGTTCAGCACCGACAGGTCCCTATCACCTTGAAGCCGCTTGAAACGCAGGATCACCTCCTCATAACTGGAGGGCAGGTTCAGGTCCTTAAGGGGGTCGAAGGAAAGGTGCTCGCCACCGCAGTAGCTGGAATGGGCACGCTCTTTTTCAGTCGATTCGGTCTTCTCCATTCAGTAAGATCTGTTCGCTTCCTTGCAGGGATGCGCTGTAAAGGTATGTGCGCGATGCAGAGTTTCGCACCCGTGTCCTGAAGTGACCGGACACGATCGCTTCATTTGTAGGAGACCCAAGGGCCGATGCGCTTCCTCCGCCATGGACGGCCGCGAGTTGAAAACGGTGCGCACGGTTTCGGCCACCAGCCCTTTTCAATAGGCCGCCATTGCAGGTATTTTGGCCGCACATTCCCATCTTCAGCACATGTATCGATCCCTGTTTCTTCCTGTCCTGCTCGCCTTGGTGGCGCCGGCCTCCGCGCAAGTGAATGGCAAAGGCGTGGTCCAACTGGGCTTCGGTCTGGACCTGGGTCTTCATGCCACGCACTACGAAGGCACCTTCCATTTTCTCGGTGTCAGCACCACGGACCAGCATGATGACAACGCCGGCACGGTGACCTTTCCCCTCGAGGCACAGTACGGTCTCTCGGACCGGTTCAGCTTGGGCCTTTACCTGGAGCCGGGCCAGTACGTGGATTCCGCAGGCACGCATCCGAACCACATTTTCCTCTTCGGCCTTTCACCGCGCTACTACCTCGTCAACAAGGACCACTTCGCGGTTTTCGTTCATGCGGACATCGGCGGTAGCCACTTGCGCATCGCAGATGTGGAAGATGGCAACAAACTCTACGACGACACCTATTCCGGTTGGCACTTCAGGCCGGGAGCGCAGCTGCAGTGGTATTTCGGCAACACCTTCGGTATCCACTTCGGCATGGATTACGCCTCGCACTGGTTCAACTGGCGCAGCCGTTCCCCGGACGATCCGGTGTTGGACCTGGTGGATTATTCCGGCAAGTTGAATACATCCGGCGTTCAGTTCCAGTTGGGATTGCAGGTGAAACTGTGATCCGCTACCGCGTCCATTACACCCGGCGTGAAATGATCACCGAACGAACGGAACGGCCGGTTACATTTGCCGCCCCGTTCATCAGTTGAACGGCTTTTCAGCCTCCTTAGCTCAGCGGTAGAGCAGCTCATTCGTAATGAGCAGGTCGTCAGTTCAATTCTGACAGGAGGCTCCATCATCTCTCAAGCCCTCCGGTACTCGGGGGGCTTTTTCGTGGATCACACAGCCAATCCTGTTCGTCCTGTATTCCTGTCAAAAAACTCCAGTCAAGTGCAACATATCTGGATCCGCCGACATCTACATTCGCCCTGATGAACGAGGAACAAGAACTCGCTGAGCGCATCGTGAAGCGCATGATGAAGCAGGACGCCTTCAGTCAGTGGCTCGGCATCGAGGTGCTGAAGATCTCCCCCGGTGCGTGCGTGTTGCGTATGACGGTTCGCGCCGAAATGGACAACGGCTTCAACGTGACGCACGGCGGCATCACCTACAGCGTTGCGGACAGCGCACTGGCCTTTGCCTCCAATTCACACGGCATCCACGCGATGTCGATCGAAACATCCATCTCGCATACGAAGCCTGTAAAAGCCGGTGACGTGTTAACGGCCACGGCCGAGGAGAAGAGCCGCAGCAATCGCATCGCTGTGTACCATGTGGATGTGGTGAATGCGGAAGGCGTCAAGGTGGCGCTATTCAAGGGCATGGTGTTCCGCAACGGCAAGCCGTGGGAAGTGTGATCAGGCTGTCAGAACAACTCCTTCGGCAGCACGCCTTCGTGCTCCAGCAGCCACTTCTTCCGCCAGAGCTCGCCCGCATAACCGGTGAGCAGTCCGTTGGAGCCGAGCACGCGGTGGCAGGGCACTACTATCAGCAAGGGATTATCACCACAGGCTGAGCCTGCTGAACGCGGATTCCCGCCGACACCCTGGGCCAATTCCGCATAGGTGACGGCCTTACCGAACGGGATCTTCAGCAAGCGGTCCCAGAGTTTCTTGCGATACGCCGATCCCACTTGGTAGAGCGGCAGGTCGAACTTCTTCCTTCTTCCGGCGAAGTAGGCCGTGAGTTGCATCACTGCTTCTTTCAAAGCCTTCGGCGTGCGCCCGCCGCGCCCCCGGCCGGGGTTCTTGAATCCGATCCGGGTGATCCGCTCACCGTCGCATTCCACGTAGACCTTGCCGATGGGGCTGGCCAAGGAGGCCACGTACATCGGGCCGAAGAGTTCGGGTTCCTTGCGGACGCGGGGAGGTCTCATGGGTTGGGATAACTTCGGGCAAATTACGCAGGATGGCCTGGTTCACGCCCGACTTCAACCGCTTCTTCAAGGAACTCGCCGCGAACAACAACAAGGACTGGTTCGATGCCAACCGGGAACGATATGAGCATTCCGTCAAAAAGCCGTTCGAGGTCTTCGTTGCCGAAGTGATCGCCCGCGTCGCGAAGGTCGATCCCCAAGTGCGCATCGAACCGAAGGAGGCCATCTTCCGCATCAACAGGGACGTGCGCTTCAGCCGCGACAAGATCCCCTACAAGTTGAATCGCTCTGCTATCGTTTCTCCGGCCGGGCGTAAGGACCACGGCATTCCCGGCATCTATTTCCAGCTCGGTCCCGAGGCCGTGGAGTTCTACGGTGGCGCCTACATGCCGGACAAAGGCGAACTCCATCGCATCCGGGAGCGCATCACAAAGGACCTGCGAAAGTTCAGGACGCTCCGTGAGGCTCCTGTTTTCGTGGATCACTTCGGTACCGTACAGGGCGAGGTGAACAAGGTGCTTCCCGCGGAATTCAAGGCTGCTGCCGCGAAGGAACCATTGCTCTTCAACAAGCAATTTTACTACGGAGCACAACTGCCCGCACGCACCGTCACCGATCTGAAGCTGGCCGACATCCTGATGGAACATTATGCTGCCATGGGAGGGATGAACCGTTTTCTTTTGGGCTAAGCGAGCTGCCATTTGTTCGAGGGAGTTGGCGCCGTAGTCCGCAAATGCAGTAGCATTGCCGACCGATCCCAAACCGGCCCATGCGACAGATCTACTCCCTACCTTTTCTCGCGATGCTTGCTTCTTGCGGAAACCATACATCCACTGCGGACAAGAACGCCGCAGCCCGACCGGACCTTCTCGCGGCCAACGTCGACAGCACGGTGAACCCCGGAGATGACTTCTTCGACTTCGCAAACGGCGCGTGGATCAAAGCCAATCCGATCCCCAGCACGGAATCCGCATGGACCATTGGGCACCTGATCGATGAGCAACTCTACACCATCCGTCGCAGCATCAATGAAAAGGCCGCTGTTGCCAAGGCCCCTGGGGGAAGCGATCAGCAGAAGATCGGCGATTTCTGGACAACCGCCATGGACAGCGTGAAGGCGGACCGGCTGGATACCACGCCGCTGGATCAACTGCTGGAACGGATCGACGGGATCAAGAACGCCGCGGACGCCTTCACTGTCGCAGGTGAACTCAACCGCGCCGGCGCGGACGTGCTGTATTCCTTCAGTGTCGGACAGGACAGCAAGCAGAGCGATGTGATGGCGGCACAGCTCTGGCAAAGCGGCCTGGGCCTGCCGGACCGCGATTACTACTTCAACACCGAGGCCGGCGTGGCGAAGAACCGCGCAGCCTATCCGGGCCATATCGCACGCATGCTCGAATTCCTGGGACAGGACTCCGCCAAGGCAGCCAAAGCGGGTGCCGATGTGATGGCCTTCGAGACCGTGCTCGCCAAGAACAGCCGCACCTTGGATGAGCAGCGTGACCCCTATAAGAACTACAATAAAATGACGGTGGCCGGAACGCTGCATGGCACATCACCGGACATCGACTGGCGCGCGCTGATCGACACCTACGGCTTGGCGAAGTGCGACACGGTGATCGTGGGCCAGCCGGAATTCCTCACGGCCATGGATGCCCTGGTGAAGCGCACACCGGTGACCACGCTGAAGGACTACTTCCGCTATCACCTCCTCAGCGCCTACGCATCGAACCTCAGCGCGCCGATCTATACCGAACATTTCGATTTCTATGCGACCAAGTTGAACGGTCAAGCCGAGCCGCGGCCGCGTTGGAAGCGTGTGCTGGACGAGGAGGAAGGCGCCATCGGCATGGTGCTCGGCAAGCTCTTCGTGAAGGACTATTTCAACGCGAGCGCCAAGAAGCGCTATGATGATCTGGTGGAGGCCATCCGTTCAGCGTATCGCGACCGGATCGAGAAACTCGACTGGATGAGCCCTGCTACCAAAGAGAAAGCAACGGCGAAGCTCAACAGCATGGGCAAGAAGGTGGGTTATCCGGACAAGTGGAAGGATTACAGCACGCTGAACATCGGCACCGAGAGCTATGCCGCGAACATGCTCGCCTGCAACCGCTGGCACTTCGATGATATGATCAGCAAGTGGGGCAAGCCCGTGGACCGCACCGAATGGGACATGACGCCACAGACCTACAATGCCTACTACAATCCGAGCAACAACGAGATCGTCTTGCCCGCAGGCATCTTCATGATCCCCGGCCTGCCCGATTCCCTTGCGGATGACGCCATGGTCTATGGCTACGCAGCGGCCAGCACCATCGGACACGAGATCACGCACGGCTTTGATGACCAAGGGCGCCAGTTCGATGCCAAGGGCAACCTCAACAGCTGGTGGACGCCGGAGGACAGCGTGAACTTCGCGGCCCGCGCAGAGGTGATGGCCAAGCAGTTCGATGCATACGAGCCGATCCCCGGCATCCACATCAACGGGCATGCGACGCTCGGCGAGAACATCGCGGACTTCGGTGGCATTGAGCTCGGATTGGACGCTTTCAAGAAAACAGAACAGTACAAGGAGGGAAAGACGATCGCGGGATACACGCCGCTGCAACGCTACTTCCTCGGCTATGCCTTGGGATGGCTGGGCCACCAGAAGGAGGACCGCCTGCGCAGCCGCCTGCTCAGCGATGTACACAGCCCCGCCAAGTGGCGCGTGAACGGACCCTTCTCCAACGTACCGGAATTCTATCAGGCCTTTAACGTGAAGGAAGGGCAAGCCATGTGGCGGCCGGACAGCCTGCGCGTGAAGATCTGGTAGAGGCCTCTCTCCCTAAAGCGGACGCATGTGCTATCGACGCTTGAACAACTGAGGACAAAGAAGGAACGGGAAAGCCCGTTTTCCGTTCGTGTACGGAAGAATACCGATCACGCCGAGGAAAGGACCGTTCATTCTTCCGGACAGTCTATTCCCTCCTGTCGTTGGCAGTATTAAAATTGGGACAAAGTTCATTAAGGTAGCTCATGAATGAATCTAGTCTGTTCTTGGATGAATCTATCCTGCGCCAGGATGATTCAAGTCTCGCCAAAGTTGGTTCTCCTTTCGTCAAGAGTGGTTCAACCTTGGCCAAGACCTATTGCAGTTTCCCAAAAACTGGTTTACACTTCGCCAAGGATGATTGTACCCTAACGAAAAGTGATTCTCCTTTCGCTTAAGGTGGTTCTACTTTCCCTTAAGGTTATGTAAGGATCGGCAAGGATGATTCTACCTTAAGCAAAAGTGGTTTACCCTTGCGCTGATCTGGTTCAAGGTCAGGCTAAGGAGGTTTAAGTCTTGGCTAAGGGAGAATCACTTTTGGCAAGACTTGTTCCCCTTTTGCAGAAAGTTATTGCCTCCTTGCAGAAACTTCATTAGGTCTGCGACTGGATGAGTGCCATTGGACACTGTTCGGAATAGGGGCTTGTTGGAACGGATGCCCCATTCTTTTCAGTTACAGCCTCGCGTTCCTCCCTTGCCGCACTCTTGCGCAAACAGGCTCCCTACCGCAGGAACTGGATGAGGTCCGCGGCGGGATCAGTGCCACTCGGTCCTTCCAGGAGTAGGGGACCATCGGCAGGGATGCAGCCCTCCTGGCCTTGACCATCACGGCTGGTACTTCCAATTGAAAAAGGCGTCTCCGAGAGACGCCTTTTTCAATTTCTACTTATCGCGTACTACTGGGCTTTCCCGCTCAGCTCGATCTTCAGGACGATGTCGTTGGAAAGGACCATGTCCTTCATCGGGCTCTTCCATGCCACGCCGTATTTCTGGCGGTCGAAGGTGAGGGATCCGCTCGCCTTCACGGAAGTGCTGTCGCCGGAAACGACGATGTCAGTCACCTGTTCACTGCTGGTCTTGCCGCGCACGGTGAGGTCGCCGGTGGCGGTGTTGCCGTTCACGGAAGTGATCTTGAAGTGCGCGGTGGGGAAGCTGTCCACGGCGAAAAAGTCCGGGGACTTGATGTGCCCCATGAACATCTCATGCGTGCCCTGCGAGGAGCCGGGCTTGGCATAGCTGCTGTCGGTGGTAGTGAGGCTCTTCAGGTCCACGGTGAATTCCCCTCCGCTGATCTGGCCGCCCATCGTGGTGAGTGTTCCTGCGCTGAACTTCAAGGTGCCCGCATGGCTCATCACGCCGACCATGGTACCGGACCAGGCCACGTTACTGTTCAGGGTATCGATCACATAGGTCATCTCCTTGGCATCCGAGGGCACAGGCTGGGCCGTGGGCGCAGGTTCCGGATTGCTGCAGGAAGCAAGGGCCAAAGCGGCGAGAGCGAGAGGAGCAAGGAAGGCTTGTTTCATGGAGGAACGGGTTTGTTCGGCGGCGAAGGTAGCCCTATTCATTTCCATGGAAAGTACCGGATCAATGGAAGCGCTCGCCGCTGAGCGCCATGCGCCGCAGAAGAGGAGAGGGGCGATAGCGGTCTTCACCATACTCGGCTTGCAATGCTTCCAGCACGCCAAGCCAGTATGCAGCGCCGTGTTCATCGGCCCAGGCCAGCAGTCCCTTCGGATAGTTCACGCCCTTCGTCATGGCGAGGTCGATGTCCGTGGCGCTGGCCACGCGCAGGAAAAGTGCGTCCGCCGCTTCGTTGATCAGCATCGCGAGCACGCGCACCGTGATGGCCTCTGCGAGTTCCTTCGGGATGTCCGCGACCACCGGCGTTTGCGCGCCTTCACCGTAAGCGTAATAGCCCTGTCCGGTCTTGCGCCCCAGACGGCCGCTTTCCACTTGGCGTTGCTGCGTGAGGCTGGGCGTATAGCGTTGATCATGGAAGAACGCCTTCCACACGCTGCTGGTCACGGCGAAGTTGATGTCGTTGCCGATGAGGTCCATCAGTTCGAACGGCCCCATGCGGAAGCCGCCGACGCTCTTCAACGCATGATCGATGGTGGCCATGTCGGCGATGCCTTCCTCAAAGATGCGGATGCTCTCGCCATAGAACGGACGCGCCACGCGGTTCACGATGAAGCCCGGCGTGTCCTTGCACACCACGGGCGATTTGCCCCAGGCGCGCATCAGTTCGCTGCAACGCGCAGGCAGTTCCGCTGCGGTCACCATGCCGGGCACCACTTCCACCAAAGGCAGCAAGGGCGCGGGATTGAAGAAGTGCAGACCGATGACGCGCTCGGGCCGCGTGCAGGCCGCGCCAATGGCGGTGATGGCGAGGGATGAGGTGTTGCTCGCCAGTATCGCATCAGCGGCGACCAGTCCTTCCAGCTCCGCGAAGAGTTTCTTCTTCACACCAAGATCTTCGATGATGGCCTCGATCACCAGTCCGCAACCGGCGAGGTCCTTTAGTTCAGTGGCTGGGCTGATCCGACCGAGCAAAGCATCCGCATCCTCGCGGGAGAATTTTCCTTTGCTCACCAGCTTGTCCATGGTGGTGCGCAGCCCAGTGATGGCGCGGTCCACCGATTCCTTGCGCATATCCAAGAGCACAACCGAATGGCCCGCTTGCGCCGCCACCTGCGCGATGCCGCTGCCCATGGTGCCCGCACCGATGACACCGACCTGCATGCTGTTCTTCATGGCGTAAAGATGGGGATGGGGTTGAAGCCGTCCGGATGAGGATCAAGCAGAGTTGTTCGCGACTGGAAGTGACTGGACAGGATTGCGGGATTTACAGGATGGAATCCCACTTAGCGCGAGCTTACACGTTCGTGCCTCAGTATGCTTAGTCAGGTAGACACACGAGCTAGGACCTTCGCGCTAGTTTTGGGCAACTAATCATCGCAGAGCGCAATGGATCTAGATTGGATAGCGGCAGGTTCCAGTGTTTTCACAGCTTTAGGCGTTGGCTTCGCTGGTATACAGTTGATGGCCGCACAGACGCAGGCCAGAACCGACTTTGAGGACGCTCTTAGTAGGGATTATCGTGATACGATCCGGTCGTTACCCATTGAAGCGCTGCTTGGAGAGACCCTTACTGAGGAGTTGATGGATCGGCATCTTGCTGACTTCTACCGCTACATTGACCTGAGCAATGAACAAGTGTTTCTTCGCAAAGAAGGCCGAATAAGGACTAAAACGTGGAAGAACTGGTCGGATGGGATTAAGGATAATTTGAAAAAGCCGGCCTTTGCCCATGCATGGCGGTCGATCAAGTTGCGAGCCAAGGATAGCTTTGAAGAGCTCCGCAGACTTGAGCGTAGTGAATATAGAGCCGATCCTAAGGAATGGGATTGACCTTCCTTCAGCGCGAGCGTATGGGCTCGTGCATCAGTATGTGTATTCATTGAAACACACGAGCGTAGACGCTCGCGCTAGTTTTGGAGAATGAATTAAGGGATGAAAAAGTATGGAAGGTGTCGGCTTTGTGGGGAGCACCGGGAGCTTACATTCGAGCATATACCTCCGCAAGGAGCTTTCAATAAGGGTTCGATTCGGCTACATGGCTACGACAACATGTTCAATGAACAGAGTGTCTTGTATGGAAAGAGTTCAAAATCACCCAGAGGTGCAGGTCGTCATACACTTTGCGCCCAGTGTCAGACAAGAACCGGCTCGTGGTATGCTCGATACTACATCGATTTTGCGCATGAGATGCATCGCAATCTATCAGACCTCAAACAACCCCACCATACATATCACATTAGCCCGTTCAAGGTGCTCAAGCATGCCCTGACGATGTTCGCTAGTCTGGAGTCCACTGACTACCTGCTTGATATTCCAAAGTATCGCGCATATCTGTTGAATCCCTCCAGCAGGGAAATGCCCGATGGCTGTAACGTGTACTTATACTGTCACATCGACCAAGGAGTATCCCGCTTAAATGGATGGTCCGTACAGTCTGATGGTCCGGGTCACATGGTGCAGTGTTGGGAAATGGCTTATGCTCCCATCGGCTTGGTCATGTGTTTCTATCGTGGAAAGCCTCATCCTTACCTAAAATGTATCACTGATTGGTGCAGCTACGGGGAGGATGAGATAGCCGAGGTACGAATGAGGCCATTTGTACTGACTATTCCCAAGGATTTCAGGGAAGGGATGTCAGCCAATTATGACAAAGTCTTTGATATCAACAAGCGACAGATTTTTTGAATTCCATCGCTCCTGCAAGTGCTCCAGCCTTCCACCGCTTTGTGCTCCTCATAAGTACGTCACTCTACTAAGCGCTTCGATCCTTATGGGGAAATGAGAGGACAACCTCCCTCGCATAGGACTATACTCCGCTAATCCGCATCGGAGTTTTATGAATAACAGACTTGCGCGAGGCAAGTGATCACTCCCCAACAAACACAGCCTTCCTTTTCTCCAAGAACGCCGCCACACCTTCCTTGCTATCGCGGCTCGCACCGGCGATGGCCTGCAGTTCGCCTTCCACGAGCAACTGCTCTTCCAGCGAATTGCTTTGGGCGCTGTTCAGGGCCTGCTTCGTCAAGGCGATGCCCTTGGTGGGCATGGTGGCGAGCTTGGTGGCAACCGCCATCACCTCTTGCATCAGTTCGGCATCGGGCACGGCTTTCCAGATCATGCCCAGTTCCGCGGCCTTTGTGGCGGGGAGCTTTTCCGCGAGGATCATCTGGCCGAAGGCGCGCTGCATGCCCACGAGGCGGGGCAGGGTGTGCGTGCCGCCGCTGTCGGGGATGAGGCCGATGTGGATGAAACTCTGGATGAAGTTGGCGCTCTCCGCCGCGAAGGCGAGGTCGCAAGCATAGGCGATGTTCGCGCCCGCACCGGCCGCCACGCCGTTCACCGCCGCGATCACCGGCTTGGGCAGTTGGCGGATGCGCCGCACGATGGCGTTGTACTGCTTCTCCACGAGGTCCTCGATGCGCACGCCCGGCACGGTGGCCTCGGCAAGGTCCTGACCGGCAGTGAATGCCCGGCCTTCGCCGGTTATCACCACGGCACGCACGGCCTTGTCGGCCTTTGCGTCATCCAAGGCGTGAATGAATTCCTGCGCCATCTGCGCATCGAAACTGTTCAACTTCTCCGGGCGGTTCAGCGTGATGAGAGCAACACCGTCGCGGAGTTCAAAGCAGATCTTTTCGTAGGTCATGCGGTTCGTGCGGCCCATGTGTCCGGGCCGCGCGACGAAGTTCGTTCAACTGCGGCGGATGAAACCTGAAAGCAATTGAACCACGGATGGACACGGATGAACACGGATCGTCGCGGACCCGGCCTTGCGGCCGATCCACGGCTACTGTCCCTAAGATCTTGGTTATCCGTGTGGATCCGTGTCCATCCGTGGTCAAATAGTGAGACCGCTGATGCGCCCAAAGGGCGCGTCAGTCCTGACTCACCGCATGTGCAGCAGGTCCAACGCGGCACCGAGCACGGTCGGTCCCGCTGCGCTGTGCGGCGCGATCAACTCGAAATGGCCGACACCGGGAATGGGCAGGTACTGCGCGTCATCGCCTGCCGCAACGGCTTGCGCGACGTATCCCGAAGAAAGTGCCGGTGTCATGACGAAATCAAATTGGCCGACGATCAAGCGCTGCGGCATGCCGAGCGGAAGCCATGCCGCGGGTGATGCCGCCTTCAGTCGGTCCTGGTCGATGTGCTGTGCATCGCCGAGCAGTTTCGCCACGACAGGTCCGCCGCAGGAGTGCGCATCCTGGCCGATGAAGGCTTGAAGGTCCGGTGGTCCCGCGAGTGAGATCACGCCGACCAGCTTCAATGGATCCGCAGTGTAGAAGGGCGCTTCGGATGGAAAGCGATGACGCGCGGCGAGCCAGAACGCGAGATGGCCACCGGCGGAATGGCCGATCGCGATCACACGCTTCAGGTCCAGCGGATACTGCTTCGCCAATTCACGCAAGTGGTCTGCGGCATCAGCGACATCGGTGAAGGTGCCGGGCCAGCCGCCGCCGGGATCATCCATCCGCCGATACTCGATGTTCCATGTCGCAATACCCGCATCGCGCAAGGCATCCGCCAAGGCGGTGGAGTTCTGGATGTCGGCGTAGCTGTGTACCCAGCATCCGCCATGGATCACGATCGCTACCGGGAACGGGCCTTTCCCTTTCGGCAGTCGCAGATCGCCGAATTGCTCCGGGCCGTCACCGTAGGGAATGCGTGCATCGGCCGCTGCGCTTGGAAGGGCGTTCACATCACTCGCCCCCAGCAAGGCCGGGCGTTGCGCATAACCCATGTTGGCCAGCATGATCCCGGCGATGGCGATGATGTTCTTCATGATGCTCGGCTTCTGCATCACATACGGCGGATCATGCACGCATGGATCCCAAGGAGGCGACGTCGTTGAAATGGTGCCTCGCTTTCAACCCCACCAAATCGTCATCATCCCGGTGAATGAAAGCCCGGTGATGTAGAGGAGCCCCACTAAGAGTATCGCGGCGGACGTGCGGCCGAAGGAGGTCCGTTTCGCGGGTGGTACGGCGAAGAGCTTGGAGTATACCACGGCGAGGTAGATGAAGAACAGGATCAGCATGGGAGTGAGGCTGAAGCTTCCTCTGTGCCAAAGGCTGAACACGTGGCCCGCGATGAGCAGCAGATTGAATTGCGCGGTGAGGAAGGTATTGGTCACGATGTGCTCCCAATAGTTGTAACGCTTATGGAAGAAGGCCCATGTGACCAGGCTGATGATGGGGATCATCAGGAAGTAGAACACGTTCTGGTAATGCGTGAAGAAGGGCGCCACCGAAGCGATGAAGACGTTCACGCCGTTGCGTTCCAGCGTGATCGAAGCGAGGTCGTTGTGCGCCTCGAGGTATCCGCGTACCATGTGGGCCACGAATGAACTGAGCGCGGAAAGCACCACCACGTAGGCCAAGGGCTTGAAGTGCTTCGCGCGCTGCCCGGCGAGGTAGCCCGCGATGGTGGACGCGGGGCGCACGAACAGTTCCTTCATGGTATAGAACAGCCCCTTGTCCACATGCAGGATGCTGTGCTGCATATCATGCAGCACGTAGCTGCCGGTGATGCGCCCGCTATGCGCGGACTGCCCGCAAGCCGAACAGAATCGGCCCTCGAACGTGTTCTGGCAATTGACGCACTGCATGTGTGCGGCCTATCGGACGAAACGCTGGACCACGCTTCCGCCAGCGAACTCCAGGTCCGCGATGTAGACGCCGGGGACCTCGTTGAAGGCCATGTCCGTCCGATCTCCTTGAACGTTTGTGTTCAACACCACGCGGCCGGTGAGGTCGGTGATGCGCAAGGTCCCTTTGATGGTGTTCACCGCACTGATGTGCACCCCTTGTTCATCACACCAGATACGCGCTGTTTTGGCGGAGGTCTCCGCGATGCCCGCGTCCGTGCCCCAGATCGCGTGCACCCATTGCGGGTTGTCGATGTAGGGATTGCGGTTGCCTTGGATGGCATAGATGGCGTTGTTTCGGTCGATCTCCTTCTGGCTCACGGGATCGTTGTCGCTCCATGCCACCAGCGTGGCCTTCTCCCAATCCACCAGGTCGCCGTTCGCGACCACGGGACAGTTCCAGCTGGACATCTCGCCGTAGTAGCGCGTCATCATGTAGAAGTAGCCGCGCGCCACATCGCCCTTGAACGCATCGATCGGCTCGAACACGGTGCCGTTGAATCCGGGGTCCACGCAGAGTCCGGACTTCGATCCGTTCAGGCTTGTGTAATCCGCGCTGCCGACATCGCCGTAGGGCAGGTTGCCGCGCTTGTTGTTCACCCAGCCATCGGTGGGGTAGATGTGGAAAATGTCCGTGTACATCGGGCTGTCCCCGTTGAACCAGCTCTCCGGAAAACTGTGCTCGCGGTTGTAGCAATCGTCCTCCGAATTGTAGTTGCCGCACTGGTCGGTGACGAAGGTGAACTCATAGGGCGGCGTGCCTCCGGGGATGTCGCTGTAGATGTCCCACACCTTGCCGTCATCGGGCCGCACATCGGTGGTCTGGAAGGCCGTCCAAAGCTGCGCATAGGTGATCGACGATTGGTTGTCGATGATGCCGTGCAGCGCGATGCGAAGCGGCTGACCGGACAGTCCTTCCGCCGCATCGTAGTAGCCCACCGGTGGTTGCGCGGAGCAGGATAATGCCAGGATGGTCGCAACGCTGCAAAGCGCGGAGGTCATGATGCGATCGAGCGATAGAGCGGTTTTCATTGATAGTGTGTTGTCTTTGGGCGTTCACTGTTCGAGGCGCTTCGTCACTTCGTGGTCCTTGCTTCAACAACAGGATAGCGCGGTGTAAAACCGATGTTCTTGAAGAAGAAGGCCCACTTGTCGGCCTGTTCCGCGATGATCTTGCTGGTGGGCTTGCCTGCGCCGTGGCCCGCATTGGTCTCCACGCGGATCAGCACGGGCGCATCGCCTTGCTGGGCGACCTGCAGTGTGCTGATGTACTTGAAGCTGTGCGCGGGCACCACGCGGTCGTCGTGGTCGGCGGTCATCACCAAGGTGGCCGGGTAGTTGGCGGGCTTGATGTTGTGCAGCGGCGAGTAGGCGTAGAGGTATTCGAACTCCTCCTTGCTGTTGTCCGCGCTGCCGTACTCGGTCACCCAGCCGAAGCCGGCCGTGAACTTCTGGTAGCGCAGCATGTCCATCACGCCCACTTCCGGGAAGGCCACGGCGCAGAGGCCCGGGCGCTGGTCCACCACCGCGCCGATGAGCAGGCCGCCGTTGCTTCCGCCCTCGATGGCGAGGTGGTCCGTGTCGGTCCACTTCTGCGACTTCAGGTATTCCGCCGCCGCGATGAAGTCATCGAAAACGTTCTGCTTTTTCTCGTGCATGCCGGCCTTGTGCCATTCCTCGCCGTACTCGCCGCCACCGCGGATGTTGGCCAAGGCGAACACGCCGCCCTGTTCCAGGAGGATCATGCGGCTGGTGCTGAAGCTCGGCGTCAAGCTGACGTTGAAGCCGCCGTAGGCATAGAGCAGCGCCGGGTTCTTTCCGTTCTTCTCCACGCCCTTCTTGTGAACGATGAACATCGGGACCTTCGTGCCGTCCTTGCTGGTGTAGAAGTCCTGCTCGGTCTCATACTGATCGGGATCGAACTTCAATTCGGGCCGGTAGTACAGCTCGCTCTTGCCGGTGGCGTAGTCGTACTTGAAGATGCTGCCGGGATCCGTGAAGGACGTGTACTGATAGAAGGAGTAGGTATCCTCCCGCTTTCCGCCGAAACCGCTCGCGGTGCCGAGACCGGAAAGTTGGATCTCCTGCTCGCCGCTTCCGTCGGCATTGTAGCGATAGATGCGCGTGGTGGCATCCTTCAGATAGCTGGCGAAGAGGTTGCCGCCGCCCGTGTTCACGCCCTGCAACAGATCATCCTTCTGCGGGATCACGTCCTTCCAGTTTGCTTGCTCGGGCTTCGCGGGATCCACGCTTACCAAGCGGTAGCGCGGAGCGTCCACGTCCGTCATCACCAGGAATTTGCCGCTCTTCGGTACGAAGTCGACGATGCTCGTCTTGTGGTCGAAGCCTTGTTGAAGCGGGATCCACTTCGTGGCAGGAGTGGGGATGCCGCCCTTGCGCAGATCGAGGAAGTACTGCTCGAAACCGTTGGTGCCGGTGCTGATATAGAGGGTGGCGAATTCCTCGCCCTCGGTGGTGCCCACGCCCACGTAGAGATTCGGCCGGTCGTCGTTCTTCCACACCAGCGCGTCATTGCTTTGCGCGTCGCCCAGTTTGTGGTAGTACACCTTCTGGAATTGACCGGCCGCGCTTAGCTCGGTGCCCTTCTTCGGCTCGGGATAGCGGCTGTAGAAGAAGCCGTTCTTGTACCAGGCCACGCCGCTGAACTTCGCCCAGTGCAACGTGTCCGCCATCGGCGTCATCGTCTTCAGGTCCCACAGCGTGATGTCCTGCCAGTCGCTTCCGGCCTTCTGCACGCTCACCGCCATGTAGCGGTCGTCCTTGCTGGAGCCCATCAGCCCGATCGCCGTGGTGCCCTTGGGGTCCACCGCGTTGGGATCGATGAAGACCTTGTCCTCACCATCCAGCCCGGTGCGCACATAGATCACGCTTTGGTTCTGCAGGCCGCTGTTCTTCGTGCTGAAGAAGAGGTTCCCCACTTTCCACGGCATGCCTTCCTTGGGGAAATTGAAGATCTCCTCATAGCGCTTCGCGATGGGGTCGCGGAAGGGGATGTCGGCCAAGTAGGCCTGCGTCACTTCATTCTCGCGCTTCACCCAATCGGCCGTCTCGGCGCTGGTGTCGTTCTCCAACCAGCGGTAGGGGTCGGCCACCTTGGTTCCGAAATAGTCGTCCACCACGGTAGTGTCTTTCCGGGTTTCCGGGTAGGCGATCTTCTTCATGGATTCCTTGGCAGGTTCGTGCGATGTGCCACAGCCGGCAAGCAACAGCGCGGCAAGAAGAATGCGGTTTTGCATGGTCTCAGTGGTTCAGCCCCAAATGTAGCCCCACGAAAAAGGACCGGCTGATGCGGCTTAGGACCATCCGGTCTCAAGAGTCCGCCTAACGGCGGACGCGTCAAACAAGCATTTCAAAACCGCTGATGAACACGGATGAACGCCGATGAATGCAGCTATTCCGGCTCTTGGCCCGCTTCGAAAGAGCTTCAAGCGCAGGCTATCCTCGCTCGACTGATACGCATCGGTCCGATATGTATCGGACCATCAGCGTTCATCGGCGTTTATCAGCGGTTCTCTTTCAGCCCACTACGCTACCGGGCTTCAACAACAGGATAGCGCGGCGTAAAACCGATGTTGTGGAAGAAGAACGACCACTTGTCCACCTGCTCCGCGATGATCTTGCCCACGGGTTTGTTCGCAGAGGCTCCGCCATGCCCGGCATTGTGGTCCACACGGATCAGCGTCGGAGCATCGCCTTGCTGATCGGCCTGCAACGTGCTGATGAACTTGAAGCTGTGCGCGGGCACCACGCGGTCATCATGGTCGCCGGTCATCACCAGCGTTGCCGGGTAGTTCGCGGGCTTCACGTTCTGCAGCGGCGAATAGGCATAGAGGTATTGGAACTCATCCTTGCTGTGGTCCGCGCTGCCGTACTCGGGCACCCAGCCGAAGCCGGCGGTGAACTTCTGATAGCGCAGCATGTCCATCACGCCCACCATGGGGAAGGCCACCGCGCAGAGGTCCGGACGCTGGTCCATTACCGCGCCGATGAGCAGCCCGCCGTTGCTGCGACCTAGGATCGCGAGGTGGTCGTGGTCCGTCCACTTCTGCGCCTTCAGGTATTCCGCCGCCGCGATGTAATCGTCGAAAACATTCTGCTTCTTCTCGCGCATGCCGGCCTTGTGCCATTCCTCGCCGTACTCGCCGCCGCCGCGCAGGTTGGCCACGGCATAGACACCGCCTTGCTCCAGCAGGATCATGTTGCTCACATCGAAGTCGGGCGTCTCGTTGATGTTGAATCCACCGTAGGCATAGAGCAGCGCGGGGTTCTTTCCGTTCTGCACAACGCCCTTCTTGTGGACGATGAACATCGGGATCTTCGTGCCGTCCTTGCTGGGATAGAAGACCTGCTCCGTCACGTATTGCGCGGGATCGAACTTCAACTCGGGGCGGAAGTAGAGCTCGCTCTTGCCGGTGGCATAGTCATACTTGTAGATGCTGCCCGGATCGGTGAAGGAGAGAAAATTGTAGAAGGAGTAGGTGTCGTCGCGCTTTCCGCCGAGACCGCTCGCCGTGCCCAGGCCGGGAAGCTCGATCGCCTGCTCACCGCTGCCATCCGCGTTGTAGCGGAAGAAGCGCGTGGTGGCGTCTTTCAAGTAGGTGGCGAAGAGGTTGCCGCCGCCGGTCGAGACACCTTGAAGCAGGTCATCCTTTTGCGGGATCACATCCTTCCAATCCGCTTGCGCGGGCTTCGCGGGATCCACGCTCACCAAGCGATAGCGCGGCGCATCCACATCCGTCATCACATCGAACTTGCCGCTCTTCGGCTCGAAGGCGATGATGCTCGTGTGGTGGTCGAAGCCTTGTTGAAGCGGCGTCCACTTGGAGGCAGGGGTGGGCATGCCGCCCTTGCGCAGGTCGAAGAAGGATTCCTCCCAACCGTCGGTGCCGGTGGTGACGGTCAGCGTGGCGAACTCTTCGCCCTCGGTGGTGCCCACGTTCACATAAAGATTCGGGTTGTCGTTGCTCTTCCACACCAGCGCGTCCTTGCTCTGCGGATCGCCCACCTTGTGGTAGTAGACCTTCTGGTCGAGGCTCGCCGCCTTCAGTTCCATGCCCTTCGCCGGTTCGGGGAAGCGGCTGTAGAAGAAGCCGTTCTTGTACCACGCCACGCCGCTGAACTTCGTCCAGTGCAGCGTGTCCGCCATCGGTGCCATTAATTGCAAGTCCCATACGGTGATGTCCTGCTGATCGCTGCCTGCCTTCTGCACGCTCACCGCCATGTAGCTGTCGTCCTTGCTGGCGCCCATCAGGCCGAAGCTCGTGGTACCCTTCGCATCCACCGCGTTCGGATCGATGAAGACCGCGTCGGTTCCATCCAGTCCCGTGCGCACATAGATCACATTCTGGTTTTGCAGTCCGCTGTTCTTCGTGCTGAAGAACAGCTTGCCCACCTTCCAAGGCGCGCCTTGCTTCGGATAGTTGTACAGTTCCTTGAAGCGCGTGGCGATCGAGTCGCGGTAGGGGATGTCCGCCAAGTAGCCCTGTGTCACTTCATTCTGTCGCTTCACCCAATCGGCGGTCTCGGCGCTGGTGTCGTTCTCCAACCAGCGGTAGGGGTCCGCCACCTTGGTCCCGAAATAGTCGTCCAACACAGTGTCCTTCCGGGTCTCCGGATAGGTGAGCTTCATGGATTCCTTGGCGGGTTGATTCGACGTGCCGCAGCCTGCGAGCAGCAGGGCGGCGATGAGGGTGCGGTAGTGCATGGTGTGGAGGTAGGGGCCAAATGTAGCCGCCACGAAAAGAGCCGACAGATCGTTGGCTTACACACTCTTGCGCATCGGAAAGGCGCGGGAGCATCTTGATAAATCAATACGGTTTGTACACGAAGACATACCTTGTTCATCCGGTTGGATCAACCAGACCTTGACCATGAAGCTCTATCCAAATGACTCCCGCATTTCGGACAGGTCCCAGTACCATCGAGACATGATGCAAGCGGCCCAAGGAGCATACACCGTAGAACTGGTGAATGGCGGTAAGACCATTGAAAAAGGAAAGTTGATCGTGCAATGAGGTTCCTCGGGACGATCGCATTTGTGGCCATCGCGGGGGCGTTGCAGGCGCAACAACCTTTCAGCTTGGACACGGCTTTCCGAACGCCGATAAATAAAGTGTTCGTGAGTTCAGTGCTGCCCTTGGAGGATGGCCGTCTCGTGGTCTCCGGATTGATGAATTTCCAAGGCATATCCGGCCAACCCTCCTTGGCGGCCTTGGAACCTGATGGCAGCTTGGCCCCGGACTTTGCCGTGACCGGCCTAGGGCGGGGCAGGATCACACCGTGGGAGGACGGTAAATTCTATGTTGCAACGAATTATGCCGTGCGCCGGGTCCTACCTTCTGGGCACAACGACTCGACCTTTATTGAAATGAGTACTGACCCGCTTTTCACTGCGGAGCAAGGCGGTGACTACCATGTCTATCCGGACGGACGGGTGCTCATGTCCGGCAGCCATGATGTGAGCGACCCCGTGCGCGGCTTCGACGGTCTGTACAGCTTGATCTGGTTCAGCAATACCGGTTATTATGACACCACACGCGCACCGCGGGCGACAGATGGGGCCATTTACCACATCGCCCAATTGGAGAACGGCCAGTTCTATTGCGGCGGGGCCTTCACCCACTACGAGGGCAACACCGCTTATGCCTTGGTGCGCGTACAGCCCGACGGGGCATATGACCCCTCGTTCCAAACGAATATCTTATGGGGAGAGCCGCAGACCCTATGCCCTTTGCCGGATGGCCGCGTGATGGTCGGCGGGGACTTCACCTTCCAAGGAGGCACGGATACCTTGAGGCTGATGCGCTTCCTTCCGGACGGCAGTTTGGACCCCATATTCAATACATCACACACATTTTCCCGCATTGCACCGGGCAATTTGGCCCTGATCTTTTCCATCACCGAGCTTGATCCGGACCATTTCGCTGTTGCGGGCTATTTCGATCAGGTGGATGGCGAGGATCATCATGGCATCGCCATATTCGATAGCTCGGGCACCTTACTGGAGAACTATTTTCCGGGTAGTGGTGCGGGGATCTGGACGTACATGAATGCGACAGGTGTTACTGTGGCAGGCATCATGCCCACCGGCGATGGCACGGATGATTATTGGATCTGGGGCAGCTACCACGGCTATGATGATGGCACCACCAACGATACGCTGCAACGCATGGTGAGCCGGCTGCATGGGCTTACCGTGGGGATCCATGAGCCGGAACGGCCCTCGTGGCAAGTGCAGGTTTTCCCCAATCCGGGAAGGGACGTGCTGCACATTGAAGCGGCCGTGAAAGGCAAAGTCGATGTTCGCGTGCGTGACACCGAGGGCAGGGCGGTGTTGTCTGCGTCCGCTCCGAGCGGCTTACTTGAACTGAATAGCGGCAGCCTATCACCGGGTGTCTATCTGGTCGAAGTGAACACCGCCCAAGGGCGACGAACGGTGAAATGGACGAAGCGATGAGAAGCCTGCTCCTCGCCGGGCTGGCCGCCTTGATGGCCGGCCCCGGCGGGGCGCAAGTGCCCTTGACCCTCGACACTTCCTTCCGCTGCACGCAGATCGTCTACGCGCCTGGCCTGACGGATGCATTGCCCTTGGCCGATGGCAGTGTGATTGTTACAGGCGCATTCGGCGTACCCTCCTTACAACCACCCGCAGTTTTACTCGGCTGGTTGAAGTTATTGCCCAATGGCGATATTGACGAGTCCTGGGCCATTGAAGGGGCAGGAGGGGGCCATATACTTCCGTATTTCCCCTACTATTATATTTCCGGCAATTATTCTGCGAAGCGTTTCCTTCAAACAACCGGTGAGCCAGATATCGGATTTTCGGTAAGTGGTGTCAACAATCCATATCCGGACCTGAACTTAGGCAATAACGGTATGGCCTACATCCAAGCGGATGGGAAGATCCTGATGACCGGCGACCACCACCTCGGAGAGCAATACGGTCCCAACGCCCCCGGCTATTATTCCCTTTTGCGGTTGAACACCGACGCCACCTTGGATAGCACCTTTGAATTCCGCCATACCAACGGGGTGATCTGGTCCTTGGAGCCCACCACCCAAGGGCGCTTCCTGGTCAGCGGTGTCTTCACCCAGTACGAGGGCAGTCCCGTTGGCCGCGTGCTGCGCATCTGGCCGGACGGTTCCTTGGACACCACCTTCCATTCGGACATCAGCAAGGGCTATGCGCAATGCTTCCTCCAACAGCCGAACGGCCGCATCATCGCCGGGGGACAGTTCGTCCTTCCCAATGACCCGGACACCATGCACCTGATCCGCCTGATGCCCGACGGGGCCTTGGACACCACCTTCCACAACCACACGGATTACAAGCTGCTCCCTTATTTGTCCTACGGCGATTTCAGCTTCAGCGTGCATGTCGCGAAGCAATTGGAGGACGGAACGATCATGGCGGGAGGCGAGTTCAACCACATCGATGGCCAGTTGCGGCGGGGCATCGCCTTGCTGGACAGCACGGGACAGCTGCTGAACACAGCCTTCACCGGCCAAGGGTGCGGACCTACGCATGACTTCAATTCCTCCTTCATGTACAGCGGGATTGGATCGATCACCACGGCACCGGACGGGAGCATCTTCCTGGCCGGGGCCTTCCACGGCTTCGATGACGGCACGGTGAGCGATACCACCATGAACATGATCTGCAAACTGCATGGCCTCAGCGTGGGTATCCATGAGCCTGAACAACCGTCGTGGCAACTGCAGGTTTTCCCCAATCCCGGAACGGACGTGCTGCACATCGAGGCGGGTGTGAAAGGCAAAGTCGATGTGCGTGTGCGTGACACCGAGGGCAGGGTGGTGTTGACGGCGTCCGCACCGAGCGGCTTACTTGAACTGAATAGCGGTGGTCTCGCCTCGGGCGTTTATCTGGTCGAGGTGAACACCGCC